>Ga0308157_10006500_pt1 | contig 13995 bp, 7 predicted proteins | sample PhyBR1_FD_201035 | JGI IMG/M metagenome (GOLD analysis project Ga0308157, IMG submission 201035) | Phyllosphere microbial communities from UC Gill Tract Community Farm, Albany, California, United States - DLSLB.R1 | ecosystem: Host-associated > Plants > Phyllosphere > Unclassified | place: USA...
CGCTTACATGAACGGTGAAGTTGTGACAATTGATGGCGGAGAGTGGTTACAAGGCGCCGGCGAATTCAATATGCTGGAGGAAATTCCACAGGAAATGTGGGATATGCTGGAAGCGATGATCAAAGCGAAAAAATCAAATTAAAAACAAAACCCGGTATCTAAAAATATCGGGTTCTTTTATGGTTTTTTTGAATTTTATTTTTTGAAAATGTTTAATATTTAGGCAAAAAAAACGCTTTGAAAAATCAAAGCGTTTTGCAAAAATTTGTAGACCCACAGGGAGTATTTGTTTAAACCAATAAAGCAATGTACGTCATCATTTTATTGACAGTAAGTAAGTTAGCTAATTTTATAAAAGGATAAGGCATCGTATAAACTATTAAACAATCCTCGATTTAGTCCCTGATTTTAGAAGTAGGGACTAAAAATTTATACTTCAATTTTCTTCGTAATACGTATTTTTTCCTATCCTTTATTGCATATCTAGGCTAGTATGAGCAAAATAAAGTGCAACCGGTCTCTATTTTACCTGTTGCACTCCACTAATGAAGACTTATCAATAACTTGTTTAATAATTCAGCGTAAGTTCCGCACCCCAGCTCATATCGCTGTCGTAGTGTGTGGATATACCAAAATTCTTTGTAACGATGTATTTGAGGCCAGCTATATTCCTTATCAGTATTCACCATGAATGCCCCGCGCAAACGCGGCGTTGGCGGAATATCTTCACGCTTTAATTGGAATCTTACAATACCGTCTGTAAATATTTCTGCCTGCAAATCTACCAACAGCGGAAGTTTGTACATGATACCAGCACTGAAAGTTTTTCTCTCATTTTTAGTGCTTGCCTGCCCAAATAAGTTTTCTCGATATTCTCCCTGTCAAATTTTCCAACAATTACTAAAATAAGAATTTATAATAAGTGATAAATTTTTTACTCGATGCGTTCGTTAAAATTTCATCCGTTGTATCCTTACAGCGTTTAAAATTGCCAATAAGGCCACACCAACATCTGCGAAAACAGCTTCCCACATTGTTGCCAATCCTCCTGCTCCTAAAACTAAAACAACGGCTTTTACGGCAAATGCCAGAATGATATTCTGCCAAACAATTTTTTTGGTCTGCTTTCCAATATTAATAGCCATTGCAATCTTAGAGGGTTTATCATCTTGGATGACGACATCTGCGGTTTCAATTGTAGCATCGCTTCCCAGGCCGCCCATCGCGATACCCACATCACTCAAAGCAACTACCGGTGCGTCATTTACGCCATCACCTACAAATGCTACAGATTGGTTTCTGGCTTTTATTTCCTTCACTTTATTGACCTTATCTTCCGGTAGCATGTCTCCAAAATAATCTGTAATACCAATCTGTTTTGCGACTTCTTCTACTACAGTGGTTTTATCACCACTCAACATGGTTACTTTTACTCCTAATTTCTTTAATGCATCCACTGTCGATTGTGCATCTTCTTTAATTTTATCGGAAATGGTGATATAGCCCGCAAATTTACCTCCATAAGCCACAGCAATAAGGGTATCTGCAACCGATTTGTGATCCACTGTATAGGGAACGGAAAATTTATCCATGAGTTTAAAATTACCAGCAAGGAAATCTTTTCCATTAATAGTTGCTTTCAGGCCATGCCCTGAAATTTCCTCCACATTTTCCATACTTACAGCATGATCAATCTCACCAGCGTATTCGTGGACTGCTGTAGCAATTGGATGTGTAGACTTGCTTTCAATAACATTCAGATATTTGAGTATTTCCTTTTCATCAAATCCAGGTTCTATGAAGAGTTTCTGGACTTTGAACACTCCTTCCGTCATGGTTCCCGTTTTGTCCATTACGACATTTTTAATCTCAGCCAAAGTATCCAGGAAATTGCTTCCTTTAAAAAGAATACCATTCCGACTTCCGGCACCAATTCCACCAAAGTAACCTAACGGAATCGAAATCACTAAGGCGCAAGGACAGGAAATAACCAAGAATATTAATGCTCTGTAAAGCCAAGTTCGAAATTCATAATCCTGTACAAAGAAATAAGGCAGCAAACATATTGCTATGGCAAGAAATACAACAATTGGAGTATAAACTTTTGCAAATTTTCTGATGAAAAGCTCGGTTTTGGCTTTCTGTGCCGTTGCGTTCTGCACCAGTTCCAAGATTTTTGAAAGTTTGGAATCATTATAAGCAGTGTTGATCTGAACTAAGGAAACGGAATTTACATTAATCATCCCGGCGAGAACGACCTCGCCTTTCTTTTTAGTATCTGGCTTACTTTCACCCGTTAATGCCGCTGTATTGAAGGAAGCTGAATCAGAAACAAGTTCGCCATCCAGAGCCAGTTTTTCCCCTGGTTTCAATTGGATGATCTGCCCAATTACCGCTGATTCTGCTTTGATGGTTTTTGGAACGTTGCCCTCTAAAATAGTGACTTCATCTGGTCGTTGATCCAGCAGGGAAGCAATGTTCATTTTGGCTCGCTGCACAGCCAGCGTCTGAAAAATTTCACCCACTGCATAGAAGAGCATTACCGCAACGCCTTCGGGATATTCGCCAATGGCAAAAGCGCCGATTGTTGCGATACTCATCAGAAAGAATTCTGAAAAGAAATCGTTAAAACGAATACTTTGTACCGCCTCTTTTATAACGGGTAATCCGACGGGAATATATGCCAAACTGTAAAGCGCAATTCGGATCCAACCCTCAAACCACGCGGGCTTGAGCAAATGGTCCAGCGCGAGGCCAACTATAAGTAATACGAACGAAATTATTGCAGGCAAGAATAACTGAAGGGTTGATTTATCGGTATTATCATGGCTGTGACCATGATCGTCTTCTGCGCCACCGCTGTCATGATTATGACCATCATCGGCAGAATGTACATTTTTTTTATCCGTTGGTTTCTTTTGAATATTGTACGCCTTATCGGTAGTCGCACAACAAGATTCTTCTAGTAAGTTTTCCGCTCCTGCATCTTTATATATTTTACCTTCCTGAGGAGTGCAGCAGAGCTGATTGCCGTTTTCGTCGTAGATGTGGATATGTGGTTTTTTATCTCTCATTATATTATCGATTTATTAAATATGTTTTAAAAATTTTATATTGTTTGGGAAAAGGGGCATTTAAAGTTTGCGCAAATTAATTATTTAGAGGATGCAACAGAAGTGCATTTATTGACCGCTGCATTTTTCACAGATTCCCTTTACCACTAAATTCGCATCCTCTGAGATATAACCTTCGGGCAGATTAATAGTTGGTATTTTATATTCCGTCAGACAAATGGTTTCATTACAAATATTGCAATGAAAATGCAAGTGCAAATCTTGGTTGATTGCACAATTACATCCCGGTTCACATAGTGCATATTTAAATATTCCCGTACCATCTTCTACTTGATGCACAATTCCTTTTTCTTCAAAGGTTTTTAGTGTTCTAAATAGTGTCGTTCTTTCCGCTTTTGCAAAGTTATTTTCAATATCTGTGAGTGCTACAGCGACCTTAGTTTTCGCCATAAATTGATAGATCAAAAGTCGCATTGCCGTTGGTCGAATGCCATTCTTAGTTAATTTTTCCTCTATTGCGTTCATTCTAAAATTTATTAAAAATAACTACTAGATATTAATGCTTTATGAAAATTATTAAATATCATCCTCTATGCGTACATTCCTAAAATCATAAATATTAAAAATCCACCAAAAAATGCGGCAGTATGCCAAACGGTTTCCCTTTCTTCGTGTGCTTCCTTCAGTAATTCTTCGGTAACTAAAAATAGTAAGGCTGCAAGGCCAAAAGACAACACGATTTCCATCGCACCGTGGCTCAAATTATTAAGAAGTGTAGCCCCCAGAAGCGAACTTATAAAGAATAGTGAGGCTAAAATTCCGATCCAAAATATTTTTTTCCCATTAGAGAAATTTTTGCTCCCTAATTCGGTAGCCGTAGCGATACCTAAGGATAACAACTCTAAACTTAAAGCAATTGCCAATAGTATTCCCGCTGTATTACCTACATGAAAAGCAATACCCAGAAGTAAACCATCGATAAAAATATCTACGCCAATCGCTATTAATAAACCCCACGGAATATTGCCAGAGGAATTTTCTATTGTGTCACTTTTGGATGTTAATTTTTTTACAAAAATCATCAGTAAAAAACCCAGTGCAAAGCCAATAATGGTTTGCACTGCTTTATGGATTTTTATTACGTCAGGTAAAATTTCTACTGCGACTACAGAAAAAACTACGCCTGCTGCGAAATGAAGTATTAAACTCCGCACATTACCCGATGGCTGTTTAAAGATGGCAATTCCACCTCCTATCAGCATAGTGGCGACAGGAATAAGTGCGAATAATAAAATGTTTGAAAGGCTGATCATTTCCTTATTTTTTTAGATTTTTATTATCATTCCTCTTCTTCCATATTATTCATTTTGGAAAGCAGATCATAGGCACCTTTTAAAACCACTTTACTGGATTCATTAAATTTTTCAGGCAAAGTAACTGCTGTGAAACCATTTTCGCTTACACCTGTTTGCACCTCTACTTTGCGAAAGATATATTGTTTTTCTTTTTCTGTCCCATCTTTGTCTTTAGATTTTTCTACTGTTTTCTCTAAAATAAAAATAAAATTTTTACCTCCCGATCCTACAATTGCAGCATCTGGCAATGCGGGTGTTTGTGCAGAACCAAGTTCTATAATGGCATTTACAAACATTCCGGGTAAAATATTTTGAGAGACGTTTTGAATTCGCGCTAAAACATCTACAGTTCTGTCGGTGTGTATGTCTTTTCCTATTAAATAAACTTTTGCAATCTTTTCTTCGCTATCACCTGTAGCCTGAAAGCGAATGGTTTGCCCTTCTTTTATTTTTGCAATATCTTTTTCAAAAACTTGCACTTTGACCATCATATTACTTGTATTTGCAAGGTCTGCCACCACCTCATTAGTCCCAACGTATTTGCCGATATTAGTATAAACTTTCGTTACATATCCACTTTGTGGTGCATAAATATTTGCACGGGAAGAGATATTTCCTTTTGCAACAGATGCTGGATTAATATTGGCAACTTGTAATCTCGCTCTTAGTCCGGCAACTCTTGCTGCCATACTATTGTACTCGCTTTGTGCACGTTGTAGAGATTTTCGGGCTGCAATATTTTCTTTTACTAATTCTTTTTGCCGTGCGAGATCTTGTCTTAAATAGGACATCTGGCTATTGCTTTCCATGTAGTCCTGCTGAATTTGTAGAAATTCTGGGTTTTCTATGGTTGCTACTACTGTTCCTTTTCCAATGTATTTTCCTTCAATCACATTCATTGATTTTACATGACCTCCAAAAGAAGAGGTGATGCTCGTCAAATTTTGTGGTGGAACTTCAATGGCACCAGAGGCTTTTATGTAATTGGATAAATTGGTATTGGTAATGTTTCCCAATTCCATACCGACACTTTTATACTGTGCTTCACTGAATTCTACACTATTTGCATCGTGTGGAACTTCTACATTTGCAGTTACAGTAGTTTCTTCCTTTTTATCGGAATTACAAGCTGATAACAAAAAACTTAAGACGATGATATATAAATATTTTGATTTATTCATGATTTTTGAACTTTGATTATTTATTATAAACCAGAAATTAATTCTAATTCTATGGCTATTTGATTGTATTGATTTAAACTTTCGATGTACTGTTTTTGAACTTCTACTGCATTATTAATGGATTGACTCACTTGATAATAGTCCATTTCACCCACCTCAAAGGCGCGCTGTGATTTGGAAATGAGCAACTTTGCTTGTGGCAATGCTGTTTCTCGGTAAAAGTCAATCTGTATTTGCAATCGTTTTAGATCAGAAAGCAATGTAGAACCTCGCTGGGAAAGACTGAAAGAAAATGCATCTACCTGTGCTTCCTGCAACTCCTGATGAATTTCGGCGGCTTTTATTTTTGCCTTCTGCGCCTTTGCAAAAATAGGTATGCTTATTCCCAGTTCTACACCTTGAAATCTTTTACCAACTCCATAAAACTTCGAGACCCCATTTTTCTCAAAATTACCCACTAAAGATTGATTAAAATAACCCACACTAAAATCTGGCAGCAGTTTACTTTTTTCAACCCTTATTTCTTCTTTAGCAACTTCTATTTGGCTCTTCAAAGCAAGCAAGTCTGGATTTTTATTAAACATTTTTCCATCTGCAGAAAGATCTAAAAACTTTTCGGTAAGAGTATTATCCGCGATATCTTCGATGGTTTGGTTTGCGGTATATCTTTTCAATTGCTCCAAATGAATTTTTATATATTCTTCAGTCTGCAATTTTTGAGAAATTGCTTCCTGCAATCTAGTGTTCGCATTGTATTTTTCTAAAATATTAGTTTCTCCAGTTCTAAATCTTATATCTGCAGCACGAAGTATTTTCTCATAGAGCGTAATTAAATCTTCATTCAGCTTTTTCTGCTCTTTTCTGTAAAGTAAACTGTAGTATATACTTTTTACCTGATACGTAATCTGATTTTTATAGATACCGGCCTGCATTCGCGATGCATTTATATTAGCATCTGCAAGCTCTGTCAATCTTTTCAAATAAATCGGATTCGGAATGTTTTGGCTAATGGTAATATTATTATCGTAAGCAATAAGACTATTGTACTGTCCAAAAGTTAGGTTAATGTTGGTTTTGCCATAATCTCTGACCGATCCTTTTAATGCAGATTGGTATTCTTCACCCAATCGAGCAATTCTGGTATTTGGATTAGATTCTATTGAGGCATTAATTGCCGAATTCAAATCTATTACATTTAAAGATGCAGATGAGTTCGTTGAGATTTGACCTTTTACTCCATTATTTAATCCCGAAAAAAGAAATAAGAGAATTACGGTTGTTGTACCCACAATTTTTGATTTTTTCCTTTTCCATCCAGAAGGTTTTATATTCTCAGCGTAAGCGTAAAGCACTGGTAAAAGCACCAATGTAAGAAAAGTTGCTGTAATTAATCCGCCAATAACAACCGTTGCCAATGGTTTCTGTACTTCCCCACCTGCACCGGTTGCTAATGCCATTGGTAAAAACCCTAATGAAGCTACGGTAGCCGTCATTAATACTGGTCTCAATCTTATGGCAGTTCCTGCAAGTATTCTCTGTTTTACATCTTTCATACCTTGTTTTTTAAGTTGATTGAATTCCGTTATTAAAACGATTCCATTTAAAACCGCGACACCGAATAAGGCAATAAAACCTACACCAGCAGAAATACTAAATGGCAAACCTCGTAACCAGAGAGCTAATATTCCTCCTATGGCAGACATCGGTATTGCTGTAAAAATTAATAATGAATATTTTATAGATCCAAATGCAAAATAGAGCAATAAGAGAATTAACCCCAATGCTACAGGTACAGCAATTGACAATCTTTTATTGGCTTCTTCAAGATTTTTAAATTGACCACCATAGGTTATGAAATAACCTGTTGGCATTTTTATTTTCTGGTCAATCTTCGCCTGAACATCTTTTACTACCGAGGCAATATCTTTACCCCGAACATTAAAGCCAACAATAATTCGTCTTTTGGCATCTTCACGTTGTATTTGGTTAGGTGCAAGTTGATAACTGATGTCTGCGAGCTGCTCCAAAGGAACCTGATTTCCACTACTGGATGTTACAAAAAGCCTTTTTACATCTTCTATACTTTGTCTTTCGTCATGTTCTAGTCTTACAACGAGATCAAAACGTTTCTCACCTTCGAAGACAGTACCTGCAATACCACCAGCAAATGCGGTATTTATCGCGTTATTTATTTCTTCAACATTAAATCCATATCGCGCAATATTATCTCTGTTCAATTTTATGGAAATTTGCGGCAAACCACTTACCTGTTCTATATACAAATCTTCCGCACCATCTATTGATGGGATTAGCGCACCGATTTTCTTTGCTAAATCTGAAAGTGTTTCTAAATCATCACCAAAAATCTTGATACCCACATCTTGTCTTACTCCAGAAATTAATTCGTTGGTTCGCAGTTGTATGGGTTGAGAAAAACCGAAAGTAACACCCGGAACCTGCTCTAAAGTTTTCTGCATTTTCTCCGCTAATTCTTCGCGGGTATCTGCACTAGTCCATTCATTTTTAGGTTTTAATAAAATAGTAATATCTGTAGCCTCAATCGGCATTGGGTCTGTAGGGATTTCAGATGCGCCAATTTTTCCCACCACTTCTTTTACTTCCGGATAAGTTTTCATTAATAAACTGGATGCCTGTTCTATTTTTTCTACAGTTTGATCCAAGGAACTTCCCACAAGCAATCTTGTTTCCACTGCAAAATCACCTTCTTCCAATGTTGGCAAAAACTCGCCTCCTAGAGAATTAAAAATGACTACCGACACTCCTAGTAATGCAATTGCAATAATGAGTACAGCCATCTTAAATCGAAGCGCACCATTAATTAAAGGATTATAAGCGCTCTGAAATTTATCCATCATTTTATCGGAAAAGTTCCTTTTATGAGTAATATTTTTACTTAATAAAAGTGAACTGATCATTGGAACGTAGGTTAGCGAAAGAATCAATGCTCCAAATATTGCGAAGGAAACTGTTTGTGCCATCGGGCGGAACATTTTGCCTTCAATTCCTACCAAAGCTAATATTGGCAAATAAACTATCAAAATAATTAATTGACCAAAAGCTGCTGAGTTCATCATTTTTTTTGCAGAACCTGAAACCTGTGTATCCATTTCTACCTGCGAAATTTTTCCTGCTTTTTGCCTTGCTAACTGGTGCATAGTTGCTTCCACAATAATCACTGCGCCGTCCACAATCAATCCAAAATCTATTGCACCAAGACTCATTAAGTTTCCCGATACGCCAAAAACTTTCATCATGGAGACCGCAAAGAGCATCGCTAAAGGTATTACGGAAGCCACAATTAAGCCTGATCGAATATTGCCAAGGAAAAGAACTAGAACTAATATTACGATTAAAGCACCTTCTACTAAATTTTTTTGAACGGTACTCATTGCTCTGTCCACAAATTCACTCCTGTCTAGAAAGGGTTCTATTTCAACACCTTCGGGTAAAGTTTTTCGTATTTGGTCAATTTTTTCCTTTACTTTTCCAACTACTTCAGAAGCATTGCTCCCTTTCAACAACATAACTATTCCTCCCACCGCTTCCTTGTCGTTTCGGGTAAGTGCGCCGTAGCGTGTAGCAGTTCCAAACTGAACTTTTGCGACATCTCTAATGGTAATAGGTAAACCATTTTCTGAATTGTTGACCACAATTCGTTCTATATCGGCAAGGCTTGTGATTAATCCTTCGCTTCTAATAAAATAGGCATTGGGTTTCTTATCAATGTATGATCCACCCGTATTCTGGTTGTTTTTTTCAAGCGCTGTGAAAACATCAGATATAGATAAATTGTAACTCCTTAATTGATTTATGTTTAATGCTATTTCATACTGCTTAAGGTAACCACCAAAACTATTTACTTCGGCAATTCCGGGTGTACCTAAAAGTTGTTTTCTAATAATCCAATCTTGAATTGTACGCAATTTTGTAGCATCATATTTATCCTCAAAACCTGGTTTAGCATGTACGGTATATTGGTAAATTTCGCCTAACCCCGTGGAAACTGGTGCCATTTCAGGATTGCCAAGACCAGCAGGAATAGAACTTTTGGCTTCAGGAAGTCGTTCAGAAACTTGTTGACGAGCCCAGTAAATATCAATATCATCATGAAAGATAATTGTGACAACGGACAAACCGAATCGAGAAATAGATCTTACTTCCTGAATTTCAGGAATAGTGGACATCGTTTGTTCAATAGGGTAAGAGATAAACTGTTCTATTTCTTGGGTTGCCAATGATGGACTTAATGTTATGACCTGCACCTGATTATTTGTAATATCCGGGACGGCATCTATCGGAAGAGTTCGAAGGGACATAACGCCCCATATAATTAAAGCTATGGTAAATATTCCCACCACTAGCTTATTCTTAATAGAAAATTCAATGATTTTATTTAGCATCGGAAAAATAAATTAGATTAAAACGTAAAATGACAGCATTTTCTTAGTGAAATGCAGTTTTACAAAAAAGACATGCTTTTTTGCTTAATTTACTAACCTAATTGAGGGGGTTGCCAAATGCCGGAAGGAATTCCAGGTTGGAATAATGAATGGTAAGAATTGATTTTTTCTGAATAAATGGGTGCGTCTTCTGGGAAGATCAAAAGTTTTACACTCACTACGCTTAACTGTGCCCCACAACAATTGCAGGTGCAAAAGGGAGTACAATTATCTGAATGTTGTTGTTTTTCGGAATTTTTGTCGTGTTGAACTGTCGATTGCCTATCTTTAGATCGGGCAGAAACATCACCGCACGGAGCAGTGAGAAGGAATGCAAAAAATATTGCGAGTATTAAGGACAGTGGACGCACGGTGCAAATATAGGAAAAAATTGAAAAAGACATTTCTTTCGTTCATTGTTTTTTAACAATTATGCAATTGGCAGATATATATTGGTATTTCTTAATTGTTTGTTACAAATACAGAAAGCGTTAAAAAACTATAAAAAACAAAAAGGCGCCTTGCCGCACCTTTCTGTTAATTTTAAATATTAAGTAAACACTTTTTAATAAGTTAGAGTAAATCCTGCTCCCCATCCCATGTCACTGTCATAGTGAGTAGAAATTGCGACGTTTCGGGTTAAAATATATTTTAAACCAGCCATATATTCTTTATCAGTATTTACCATAAATGCACCGCGCATTCTAGGTGATAACGGAATATCTTCTCTGGACAACTGTAACCTTACAATACCGTCCGTAAAAATCTCGGTTTGGAAATTAACGAGCATTGGCAGCGTGTAAACAAAACCAGCAGAAAAGGTGGCTCTTTTGTTTTTGGTGTTTTTCTGTCCGAAGATATTTTTTTCAATTTCGTGACTGCCCATTGTTCTGTATCGGTAATCAAAGCCAACGAACGGCATGAACCACTGCATTCGGTCTACATATCTTCCGATATGTGTTTCTACTTCGTAGCCATGTTCACCGTTATAGCCCAAACGCCATTCGGTTCCTATATTCCATCTGGTATTGTGAACCATCACCTGGCCATCATTACCATTAGACGCAAAATCATTTTCTGCAAATAAGTGAAGCATGTTGCTTTCGCGCTGAAGCTTTTTGTAGGCGGCATTTTTATCAGGCAGTTCAGGATTCTGATAGTCGCCAACGGCAAAAACACGGTTCATTCCTGCCATCATGTGGTATAGGATATGGCAGTGGAAAAACCAATCTCCGTCTTCTTTTGCTTCAAATTCAATGATATCGCTTTCCATCGGCATGATATCCAATACATTTTTCATTGGAGACTGTACTCCATTGTCATTGATTACACGGAAATCGAAACCATGAAGGTGCATCGGATGCCTCATCATGGAATTATTAACGAGTTTGAGGCGTAAAACTTCTCCTTTTTTTACCAGTATTTTATCACTTTCGGCCAGGACCTTGTTATCCATACTCCAAACGTAACGGTTCATATTTCCCGTGAGGGTAAAAGTCATTTCGCGAACCGGCGCTTTTTTAGGGAGTGAGGTGTCATAAGGAGATTTTAACATATTGTAGTTGAGCGTGGTGATTTCCGAACTGCTCATGTTGTGCACGGAATGATCGTCGACCATCTGCATTTCTGAATGATCTTCGGCTTTGCCGTCTCCCGTAACTTCCGGATACATCACACTGTTCATATCCATTTTCTGCAGGCTCATGTTCATGCCCATATCCTTCATATTTCCGTTCATATCCATCATATCGTTCATCATTTTCATTCCTTCGAAATACTTCAGTTTCGGTAGGGGTGCAACCAGCTCTTTTTTACCTTCACCGAGAAAAACAGACACCGATTTTGTACGGTCTTCGGGGGTTGCCATAAACTCGTAAGAAAGATCCTTTTGAGGAATGGTAACCACCACATCGTAGGTTTCTGAAACCCCAACTATTAAACGATCTACATCCACGGGAACAATATCGTTTCCATCGTTTGCCACGACAGTGATTTTGCCGCCTGCATAGGTAAGCCAAAAGTAAGAGGAAGCTCCTGCATTAGAAATTCTCAACCGAACTTTATCACCTGTTTTAAACTGTGACAGTTGCTGATCCCAGGTTCCATTAATTAAAAAGCGGTCGTAATATACATCACTAACGTCCATTGCAAGCATTCTTTTCCATTCGTTGGTGAGCTTTGTTTTGAAATGACCTTCTTTAATGGCTTCGGAATAACTTTGTGTAGTATGTTTTTTGATGGCAAACCAATCATTTGCGTTTCGTAACATTCGTTGAACATTGTTAGGATTTATGTTTGTCCATTCACTTAATATCAGGTTTACAGTGGGAAGATCATCAATTCCTTTCCGGTAGGTGGGATCTTCATTCCGTTTTTCCAGAATAAGAGATCCGTACATCCCAATCTGTTCCTGAAGGCCGGAATGCGAATGGTACCAATGCGTTCCGCTCTGGATAATCGGAAAAGAATAGGTATAGATAGAATGGGGCGGAATTGGTTTTTGGGTAAGCCATGGAACGCCATCTTCTTTATTCGGCAAATGCAGGCCGTGCCAGTGGAGGGAAGTTTCTTCATCCATTAAATTATGAACCACAATTTCTGCGATATCTCCTTCAGTAAAGTTCAGCGTAGGCATGGGAATCTGTCCATTAACTGCGATTGCTCTTTTTTGTTTTCCGGCATAATTCACGAGCGTATCTTTTACATACAGGTGATAGGTTTTCTTTTTTTCGTCAGTATATTTAATTTTTGGAAGCGGCAAAACAGGTTTTGTTGAATCCATACTTTCCATATTCATTTTGCTGTGATCCATTTTTGAATGATCTTCCTTAAGCACCAGGTTCATTCCACATTTCGGACATTTGCCCGGTTGATCTGAACTCACTTCGGGGTGCATCGGACAGGTATATTTTTTTTGCGTAGCTTCATGCTGATGATTATCTGAAGTGGGATCTGCCTGTTTATTGACTGGGGCAGTGTGCTGCTCACTTTCGTTTTTTGGGACGAGGTTCATCCCGCATTTCGGACACTTTCCGGGTTTATCAGAAACCACTTCGGGGTGCATCGGACAGGTAAACGTTTTGTGCACCATTTCTTTCTGAGCGGCGTCCGTCCTAGGCTCCACGTGTTGATGCACGGGTACTGAATCGGTTGCTTTTGCAGCAGCTTTAACGTTGGGTGCCGTAGGTTTTTTGACCGCCGCTTTCGGCTTAGCTGCAGGTTTCGCCACTGCTTTTGCAGGAATGGCCTTAGCTTTCGGAGGTGTCACCTTTTTTACTGCTGCCTTTTTGGCGGGAGCGGGAGCCGGTTGTGGTTTCTTCACCACGGGTGCTGGCTTCGCCTGTGGCTTTTTTACGGCAACGGTTTTCTTCACCAGACTCATTCCGCATATAGGGCAGTTACCGGGTGCTGATTTCACGACCTGCGGATGCATCGGGCAGGTGTACACAGTTTTGGTGCTCTGTGAATAACTGTTTATGGACATTGCCATAAATAGAAAGAGCGAAAATATATATTTCATCTTGTGATTATTTAATTTTTAACAAACTTGCATTAAGTGCGACCACGATGGTGCTGACACTCATCAGCACTGCGCCCATGGCGGGACTCAGGACAAATGTGGGATACAGAACACCTGCAGCAAGTGGAATAGCCACGACGTTGTAGCCCACTGCCCATACGAGATTCTGAATCATTTTGCTGTAGGTTTTCTTTCCAAAATCTATCATTTTCACGACGTCACGAGGGTCACTGTTGACCAGAATAATATCTGCGGTTTCGGCAGCAACATCAGTTCCACTGCCAACTGCAATGCCTACATCTGCTGCTGCCAAAGCCGGTGCATCATTTACGCCGTCTCCTGTCATGGCAACGATTTCTCCTTTATCCTGAAATTCTTTTACTTTTTCCTGTTTGTGGTGCGGAA
>Ga0308157_10006501_pt1 | contig 13994 bp, 9 predicted proteins | sample PhyBR1_FD_201035 | JGI IMG/M metagenome (GOLD analysis project Ga0308157, IMG submission 201035) | Phyllosphere microbial communities from UC Gill Tract Community Farm, Albany, California, United States - DLSLB.R1 | ecosystem: Host-associated > Plants > Phyllosphere > Unclassified | place: USA...
TCGAAGTGCTGACCGGCTTGCCCTGGAGTAAGAAGACCAAGATCAAGCACGATCTGATGAACGCCGAAGGGGTGCTCAACGAAGACCACTACGGCCTCGACAAGGTCAAGGATCGCATCCTGGAATACCTCGCGGTCCAGCAGCGCGTCGACAAGGTCAAGGCCCCGATCCTTTGCCTGGTGGGCCCACCCGGTGTGGGCAAGACGTCGCTTGGCCAGTCGATTGCCAAGGCCACGGGCCGAAAGTACGTCCGCATGGCGCTGGGCGGAATGCGCGACGAGGCGGAGATCCGCGGCCATCGCAGGACTTACATCGGCGCCATGCCCGGCAAGGTGCTGCAGAGCCTGAACAAGGTCGGCACGCGCAATCCGTTGTTCCTGCTGGACGAGATCGACAAGCTCGGCACGGACTTCCGTGGCGACCCTTCGAGCGCGCTGCTGGAAGTGCTCGATCCTGAGCAGAACCACAAGTTCGGCGATCACTACGTGGAAGTGGACTTCGATCTGAGCGACGTCATGTTCGTCGCCACGTCGAACTCGATGAACATTCCGCCTGCGCTCCTGGACCGCATGGAAGTCATTCGTCTGTCGGGTTACACCGAAGATGAAAAGACCAACATCGCCATGAAGTATCTGTTGCCCAAGCAGATGGGCAACAACGGGGTGAAAGACGAAGAGTTGCAGGTCACCGAATCGGCCGTGCGGGACGTCGTGCGTTACTACACACGCGAAGCAGGTGTGCGCTCACTGGAGCGCGAACTGTCGAAGATCTGCCGCAAGGTCGTCAAAGCGTTGCAGCTCAAGCAGGCGACGCCCCAGGTCGTGGTAACCGCGGACAACCTGCCCGATTACCTGGGCGTTCGCAAGTACACCTATGGCCGTGCGGAGCAGCAGAACCAGGTGGGGCAGGTCGTCGGTTTGGCTTGGACCGAAGTGGGAGGCGATCTGCTGACCATCGAAGCGGCCACCATGCCTGGCAAGGGCGTCATCACGCGCACCGGTTCGCTGGGAGACGTGATGAAGGAGTCTGTCGAAGCGGCGCGAACCGTGGTGCGAAGCCGTGCGCGCATGCTGGGCATCAAGGATGAGGCCTTTGAGAAGCGCGACATCCACATTCACGTGCCCGATGGCGCAACGCCCAAGGACGGCCCCAGCGCGGGCGCTGCCATGACCACGGCTTTCGTGTCTGCGCTCACCGGCATCCCGGTGCGTGGCGACGTGGCCATGACCGGTGAAATCACCCTGCGGGGCGAAGTCACGGCCATTGGCGGGTTGAAAGAGAAACTGTTGGCAGCATTGCGCGGCGGCATCAAGACCGTGCTGATCCCGGAAGAAAACGTGAAGGACCTGCAGGAGATTCCTGAGAACGTGAAAAGCGGTTTGGAAATCGTGCCGGTGAAGTGGATCGACAAGGTGCTGGAAGTTGCGCTCGAGCGCAAGCCGATCGCGCTGACGGATGAGGAGATCGCTGCTGCCGTGCCGACGCCCGACGAAAAAAATGCCGCTACGGCAGGGTCCGTAAAGCATTGATGGATTTTTGTCCGGAACCTCCAAAAGTTGCGCTACAATTCATCCCATCGATGCAAACGTTGTACAATGTGAGGCTTCGGTAAATGCGGGAATAGCTCAGTTGGTAGAGCGCAACCTTGCCAAGGTTGAGGTCGAGAGTTCGAGACTCTTTTCCCGCTCCAATTTCCAAAAAAGGGGAAGCAACGCTTCCCCTTTTTGCCAAGGAAAACAGGTTTGGCGCGGTAGCAAAGCGGTTATGCACCGGATTGCAAATCCGTGTAGGTCGGTTCGACTCCGGCCCGCGCCTCCAGTACAGCCGATGTTGAAAAGCTGAGGTGCTTGGTAGATCCAAAATCAATTTGGGTTGAACAAGGAAAATTTGGTGATATAATTTGAGGCTTGCTGAGATGATGAAAATCAAATCGGCAAAATGCGGGAATAGCTCAGTTGGTAGAGCGCAACCTTGCCAAGGTTGAGGTCGAGAGTTCGAGACTCTTTTCCCGCTCCAGTTTTGTAAGGGAAGCTTCGGCTTCCCTTTTTTATTGCGTGCGGCGGTTGTTCTTTCGGGATGGCCGATCCGTATTTGGAGCGTTGCGCACCTGCGTGGCCCGGGTTACGCTTGAATGCAAGGCGCGCGCCGCGCGGCAGGCGCCCCGATGGTGAAATTGGTAGACACTGCGGACTTAAAATCCGCCGCTTCCTGAAAAGGGGCGTGCCGGTTCGACCCCGGCTCGGGGCACCACTACGATTCGATCATGTCAAGTTACAACGCTCCCTTTGAAATCCATGTCCATGGTCAGGTCCAGTTGCGTGCCGATGCAGGATTCGACCAGTTGCAAGAAGCCCTGAAGCCCCTCTGGAAGTACGCTGGCGCCCGTTCACTGGCCGATGGGGCTGCCAGCGCGTACGAGGAAGAGCCCGGCATCCAGTTCGATGCCAAGGAGCACATGCTGCAGATCTGCTGGACGGTGCGCGGCGACGAGGATTTTCGCCAGTCACTCGACGAAATGTGCATGAGCCTCAACGAACTGTCGGAGCAGGGCGCGGCCATCGAGGTCACGTTCTACGACACCGACTTCGATGAAGACGAAGAGGACGACGGCACCGAGGCGCGCGACGACTTCGTGATGCTCTTCGTCGGCCCGACACCCGCTGCGATCATGCAGGTGCAGCGCGATCTGCTCGTTCAAGACGTCGTGAACATGATGGAACGCCATTTCGATGGCGCCGAGCTGGGCGGTGTGGTGGCCGAGATCGACAAGCTGTTCTCGCAGCGTTTCGATGCCCTGGTGAATTCGCTCGAAATCGGCAAGCCCCCGCGCGGCAGCGGCGGGTCGGGTGGTGGTCATGGGGGCAGCGGTGGCCGCCGGCCCCGCCATCTCCACTGAAAACGCCGGTTTTTTAATGAAGCGCGTGGCCGCCTTGCGCTAGGTGGCTGCCAGTATTCGATGTCGATCGAATTGCCTTATCTCCGCGCGTATCCTGAAGCCTTGCAGGATCAGGTGCGCACGCTCATGGCCGAGGGGGGATTGGGCGACATGCTGCAGCGCCGCTACCCGCAGGCGCATGCCGTGCGCACGGACAAAGCGCTGTACCAGTACGCGGCCGATCTGAAGGCCCGCCACCTGCGCAAAGCCGACACGGTGCAGAAGGTGGTCTTCGACAGCAAGATCCATGTGGTGCGGCATGCCCTGGGGCTGCACACCTCATCGGCGCGGGTACAGGGTGGACGGCTGACGGCTCGGCACGAGATTCGCATCGCGTCCATGTTCAAGCAGGTACCGGAAGAGTTCCTGCGCATGATCGTCGTGCATGAACTGGCCCACTTGCGCGAGAAGGACCACGGCAAGGCCTTCTATCAGCTGTGCGAGCACATGGAGCCCCGCTACCACCAGTATGAGTTCGATACCCGCTTGTATCTGACCCACATAGAGCAGGCGGGAGAACGCCTTTGGGGAGTTTGATTGCTATTTAATTAATAGCAATCTGCCGGCGCATTCGTTGCGCTGGAGCCCAATTTCGCTATTAAACCGTTGGCAGTTCGCACTGCGTGGCAACGGTCACGTTACTGCAGCAACTGGCGGGTAGCTGCAACCAGCGGTGCGCCGCGGCCTGGAGGGGCGGCAACGCGCCAGTGGTGAGCAACTGCATGCGGCCGTGGACCAAGGTGCTGTTGCCCTCGACGGGCGCGGCCAGCAAGCCGGAGGCTTCCAGCAGCCGCCGTGTTTGCCGCGCGACCGGCTCGCCCGTGTCAACCAGTCGAACGTCGTGGCCAACCAGGGTACGCAGCACCTCTTCGGCAAACACGTAATGCGTGCAGCCCAGCACCAGCGTGTCGATGCACCCTTCGGCCGTGCCAAACGCGCCCATGGCGCCGATGTAACGCTCGCACAACCCACGCACTTCCGATGCCTCGGACGCGGCGGGTGCTGCGTGTTCGGTGCTTTGCTCGATGGCGTAGGCCAATCCATCGCACGGCTGCACTACGAAGTCGGCCTGCGACTGCAGCGAACCCAGCAGCAGCGCGAATTTGCCGCTGGTGAGCGTGCCCCGCGTGCCGATGACGCCGATGCGCCGGGTCCGGCTCAGCGCGACAGCCGGTTTGATGGCGGGTTCCAGCCCCACGAGGGGCAGGTCCGGGCATTGGGTCCGGACCTCATGAATGGCGGCGGCGGTCGCCGTGTTGCAGGCCACCACCAGGGCTTTGATGCCGTGCTGGGCCTGCAGATGGCGGGTGATGGCATGGCTGCGGGCCGCGACGTACGCATCGCCCCGTTCGCCGTAGGGGGCGTAGCCGCTGTCCGCCAGATAGACGAAGCGTTCGTTCGGCAGCTCGGCCTGCAGCGCGCGCAGCACGCTCAGCCCCCCGATGCCACTGTCGAACACCCCAATGGGGCGCTGCTGCGTCGTTTCTTGCGTCATGGGTGCTCTGAATGCTCCGCGCTGAAAAGCAGGGCTGCCAAGCCCACTGTCAGGCCATCTCGCAAGCCCGGGCCAAGGCTACAGCGGCGCGCTCGGCCCGGTGCGTTCACCGGGCCGCGGGCGCGGCTGTTGTTCGCCGGGCCTGGCATGGTCATCAGGCAGCGACGAGGTCGATGGACTTGAATTCGCCCGTGGCAATGCGCTTTTGCCATTCCGCAGGGCCGGTGATGTGGGCGCTGGTGCCGCCGGCATCCACCGCCACCGTCACGGGCATGTCCACCACGTCGAACTCGTAGATGGCTTCCATCCCCAGATCGGCAAAGCCCACCACCTTGGCGTCCTTGATGGCCTTGCTGACCAGGTAGGCGGCGCCGCCCACGGCCATCAGGTAGGCGCTCCGGTGGTTCTTGATGGATTCGATGGCCACTGGGCCGCGCTCGGCCTTGCCGATCATGGCGATCAGGCCGGTCTGCTCCAGCATCATGTCGGTGAACTTGTCCATGCGCGTCGCCGTGGTCGGGCCGGCGGGGCCGACGGCCTCGTCCTTCACCGGGTCTACGGGGCCAACGTAGTAGATGACCCGGTTGGTGAAGTCCACAGGCAGCTTTTCGCCCTTGGCCAGCATGTCCTGGATGCGCTTGTGGGCTGCGTCGCGGCCGGTGAGCATCTTGCCGTTGAGCAGCAGCGTGTCGCCGGGCTTCCAGCTGGCGACTTCTTCCTTGGTGAGCGTGTCGAGGTTGACCTTCTTGCTCTTGTTGTAGTCGGGCGCCCAGTTCACGTTGGGCCACAGGTCCAGGGACGGCGGCGTCATGTAGACCGGGCCGGAGCCGTCCATCACGAAATGCGCGTGGCGCGTGGCGGCGCAGTTGGGAATCATCGCCACGGGCTTGCTGGCCGCGTGCGTGGGGTACATCTTGATCTTGATGTCGAGCACGGTGGTCAGGCCGCCCAGGCCCTGCGCGCCGATGCCGAGGGCATTGACCTTCTCATACAGCTCCAGGCGCATTTCTTCGATCTTGTCGAGCTTCTCGCCGCGAGACGACTTGGCCTGCAGCTCGTACATGTCCAGGTCGTCCATCAGGCTTTCCTTGGCCAGCAGCACGGCCTTCTCGGCGGTGCCGCCGATGCCGATGCCCAGCATGCCGGGCGGGCACCAGCCGGCGCCCATGGTGGGCACGGTCTTGAGCACCCAGTCCACCACGCTGTCGCTGGGGTTCAGCATGATCATCTTGCTTTTGTTTTCGCTGCCGCCGCCCTTGGCCGCCACGGTGATGTCCACGGTGTTGCCGGGCACGATCTGCGCAAAGATCACGGCAGGCGTGTTGTCCTTGGTGTTCTTGCGGTCGAACTGCGGGTCGGCCACGACGCTGGCGCGCAACGTGTTGTCGGGGTGGTTGTAGCCGCGGCGCACGCCGTCGTTGATGGCGTCTTCCAGGCCGGCAGGAAAGCCCTCGAACCGAACGTCCATGCCCACCTTGATGAAGACGTTGACGATGCCCGTGTCCTGGCAGATGGGACGCTGGCCGGTGGCGCTCATCTTGCTGTTGGTCAGGATCTGCGCGATGGCGTCCTTGGCGGCCGGGCTCTGTTCACGCTCATAGGCGCGTGCCAGATGGGTGATGTAGTCGGCGGGATGGTAGTAGGAGATGTACTGCAATGACGCAGCAACGGACTCCACGAGGTCGTGGTACCGGATGGTCGTGGTCATGGTGGGGATGTGTTTTTGGGGAAAGAACGGACCGCGCAATTATCGCCGCCCGCTCCGGACGGCGCTCGCGGCCGCCTGCTACGCGGTCAGCCGCGCTGCGTCATGTCGAACGGCAGGCTGCCGGCGACTTCGATCGCGCCCAGCACCGACGGCGCGAAATCCGCCGAGCCTTCCGGCTTGTCGCCCTGCGCCCAGGCCAGCAGCACGTCCGCCGGCATGGGGCGGGCGTAGAAAAAGCCCTGCAGTTCGTCGCAGCGCATGGCCAGCAGGATGTCGCGCTGCCCGCTGGTCTCCACGCCCTCGGCCACCACGCGCAGGCCGAGCGCGTGGGCCAGGCGGACCACGGCGTCCACGACGGCGCGGGCGTCTTCCTCGTGTTCGAGGTCGTTCACGAAGCTGCGGTCGATCTTGAGCTGCTGGGCCGGCAATTGGCGCAGGTAATTGAGGCTCGAATAGCCCGTGCCGAAGTCGTCGATGGACAGAAACACGCCGATGCGCGCCAGGCCCTCGAACGTGCGCTGGGTGGCCTTGGTGTCTTCCATGGCGACCGATTCGGTGATCTCGCACAGCAGTTGCGAGGCGTCGAGGCCGTGGAACTTCAGCGCATGCTCGATACGCTCGGCCAGGCCGCTTTCGCGCAACTGGTGCACCGACAGGTTGATCGCCACGCGCATGCGCAGGCCGCTGCGGGCCCAGTCGGCCATCTGACGGCAGGCTTCCTCGATGACCCAGTTGCCCAACTGGCCGATCAGCCCGAACCGCTCGGCCAGGCCGATGAACACCAGCGGGCTCACCATGCCGCGCTGCGGGTGGTTCCAGCGCAGCAGCGCTTCCACCCCGTTGATGCGGCCGCGCTTGCCGTCGATCTTGGGCTGGTAGTGCAGCGAAAGCTCACCGCGGGCGAGCGCATGGCGCAGGTCGTTCTGCAGCTCCAGCTGATCGGTGGCGTCCGATCCCATGTGCGGCTCGAACATCGCGTAGCCGTTGCCGCCGGCGCGCTTGGCGGCGTACATGGCGGCGTCGGCATTGGCGACCAGCTTGTCGCGATCGCCATGGTCGGGGTGCACCACGATGCCGATCGAGCAACCGATCTGCACTTGGCGGCCCGCCACCTGGAAGGGCTGGGCGATCGCAGCCAGGATGCGGGTGGCGACGACGGTGCAGTCCGCCGCGTTGCCCACGTCTTCCAGCAGCAGCAGGAATTCATCGCCCCCCACGCGGGCCACCGTGTCGCTTTCGCGCGCTTCGGCCCGCAGCCGTTGCGCGGCTTCGATCAGGATGGCATCGCCGGCGGCATGGCCGAACGAATCGTTGATGGGCTTGAACCCGTCCAGATCGACGAACAGCACGGCCAGCCGGTCCACCACCCGGTGGTGGTTGATGCGCTCCAGGCGCAGCAGCGCGTGGATCAGGCGGTCTTCGAACAGCAGGCGGTTGGGCAGGGCGGTCAGGGCATCGGCGAAGGCGCGCTTTTGCAATTCGGCGTTGGCCTCGTGCAGCTTGGCATTGCTGTCCTTGAGCGATTGGGTGAGGCGGCGCGCGGTGTTCTGCAGCCGCGCGTCGAGGATGGCGACGAACAGCGTGCTGATCAGCAGCACGAGCGTGGCGATCACCACCATGGCGGTCAGCCCGGTGCCGCCCAGCGCATTCGCGCTCAGGCACACGGTGCCTTGCGGGAACTGGGCGGCGGCCATGCCGATGTAGTGCATGCCGCAGATCGCCAGTCCCATCACGAGCGATGCCCCCGCCTGAAACAACCTGCGCCGCATGCCGTGCATGTGCTGCAGCGCCTGAAAGAGCCACAGCGCCGTGGCCGAGGCCAGCACGGCGACCACGACGGAAAGCACCACGTAGCCCGCGTTCCAGACGATGCCGATGGACAGGTGCAGGGCCTGCATGCCGATGTAGTGCATGGCGCTGATGCCGATGCCCATGGCCAACGCGCCCATGGCCAGCTGCGGCCACCGGAACCTGGCCAGGCCCGCCATGCCCAGCGCCACGCCCGAGGCGGCCACGGCGGACAGCCACGACACGAACGTGAGTCCCCCGGTGAAGCCGAGCGCGATGGGGAGTTCGAAGGCCAGCATGCCGACGAAATGCATGGACCAGATGCCGGTGCCCATCACCAGCGAGCCGGCGGCCCACCATGCCAGGCCGATGTGCCGCTGCGAGGTGCGCACCCGGCGGGCCACGGCTAACGTGACATAGGACGCCAGCACCGCCACCGCAAACGATGCGGCAACCACCAGCGGATCATGGTGCGACGGCAGAAAGCCGGTCAGCGGGTGGGCAAGTTCGGACGACATCGGAGGGGCATGGGGTGCCGGGAGTCGGCGCGGGAAGGTTTCCAAGTGTATCTGCCGCCGGCTTCTTGCACACCTGGGAGGGTCTCTGCGCGGCAAGGCCCCAGCCAATGAGAATGGTTTTGTTTCGCGTATGCTTTTGGACGCCTGCGCACCCGGGAGTGCGCCCCTCTTTCTTCACCACCACTGGATCCAGCCTGACATGACGACCACCCGCATCGAACGCGACACCTTTGGCCCCATCGAGGTCCCCGCCCACCAACTGTGGGGCGCGCAGACGCAGCGTTCGCTGCAGAACTTCGACATCTCCGGCGAACAGCAGCCGCGCGAGATCATCAAGGCGCTGGCGCAGGTCAAGCGGGCGTCGGCCGTGGTCAATCAGGCGCTGGGCTTGCAGGACGCGAAAAAGACCGATGCCATCGTCGCCGCGGCCGACGAAGTGATCGCCGGGCGGCATCCGGGTGAATTCCCGCTCGTGGTCTGGCAGACGGGTTCGGGCACGCAAAGCAACATGAACGTCAACGAAGTGCTGGCCAATCGCGCCAGTGAACTGCTGGGCGGCGAGCGCGGCGAATCGCGCCTGGTGCACCCCAACGACGACGTGAACCGCAGCCAGTCGAGCAACGACGTGTTCCCCACCGCCATGCACGTGGCCGCCGTGGAGGCGCTCACGCACCGCCTGCTGCCCGCCATCGCCAAGCTGCGCGCCACGCTGGCGCAAAAGGCCAATGATTTCGACGGCATCGTGAAAATCGGCCGCACCCATCTGCAAGACGCCACGCCGCTCACGCTGGGCCAGGAGTTTTCCGGCTACGTGGCGCAGCTCGACCACGGCGAGCGCCACGTGCGCGCCGCACTGCCGCACCTGTGCGAACTGGCGCTGGGCGGCACCGCCGTGGGCACGGGCCTGAATGCGCCCAAGGGCTATGCCGAGCAGGCCGCGGCCGAGCTGGCGCGCCTGACCGGCCTGCCGTTCGTCACGGCGCCGAACAAGTTCGAGGCCCTGGCCTCGGTCGATGCGCTGGTGCATGCGCACGGCGCCTTGAAGACGCTGGCCGCCAGCATGATGAAGATCGCCAACGACGTGCGCTGGCTGGCCAGCGGACCGCGCAGCGGCATCGGCGAGCTGAGCATTCCCGAGAACGAACCCGGCTCGTCCATCATGCCCGGCAAGGTCAACCCGACCCAGAGCGAAGCGGTGACGATGTTGGCCGCGCAGGTGTTTGGCAACGACGTCGCCATCAACTTCGGGGGGGCCTCGGGCAATTTCGAGCTGAACGTGTTCCGCCCCATGGTGGCGCACAACTTCCTGCAGAGCGTGCGGCTGCTGGCCGACGGCATGGTGAGCTTCAACGACCACTGCGCCGTGGGCATCGAGCCCAACCGCGACCGGATCGCCGAGCTGGTGGACCGTTCGCTGATGCTGGTGACCGCGCTCAACACGCACATCGGCTACGACAAGGCCGCCTACATCGCCAAGAAAGCGCACAAGGAAGGCACCAGCCTGCGCGAGGCGGCGGTGGCGTCGGGCCACGTGACGGGCGAGCAGTTCGACCAGTGGGTGGTGCCGGGCAACATGGTCGGCCGCTGAGCGCGGCGCGCCGCCTCACAGGACCGCGCGAGCGGTCCCGGGGCGGCACTTCCAGCGGCTTGCTCAGTGGGTGGTCTTGCGGGCGCGCTTGGCCCGTGTCGGCCGGTCTTTCTGTCGCAGAAACGCCAGCAGCCGCCGCTCGGCCGCTTGCAGCGCGCGCGGCGTGTTGGTGCCGCCGATTCGGTCCCATAACACCTGCATGTCGGGACCGGCATCGGAGGTGAGCCGCGAGCCCAGGTCCAGCACCGACGGGTGCACGTAGGACTTCTTGCAGACCGCCGGCGTGTTGCCGAGCTGCCGCGCCACCTCGGCCAGGATGTGCTTGGCCGTCACCGCCGGCGTGCCGGGCTGCTGGGAGCACGCCAGCCGCGTCAGTTCCAGCGCCTGCACCGTGCCATGCCAGGTGCGGAAGTCCTTGGCCGTGAAGTGCTCGCCCTCCTCGGTGCCGGTGATCTCGCGCAGGTAGTCGTTCACGTCGCCCGAATCCACCGCGTGCAGTGTGCCGTCCTCGTCTTCGTACTGGAAGAGTTCCTGGCCCGGCAACTGTTGGCAGCGGCGCACCACGCGTGCGACGCGCGGATCGTCCAGCGTGGCCTCCTGCTGCACGCCGCTCTTGCCGCGAAACCGCAGGCGCAGCCGGTTGCCGCGCAGGTCCGCGTGGCGGTTGCGCAGCGTGGTCAGGCCGTACGAGCGGTTGGCGCTGGCGTATTCCTCGTTGCCCACGCGCATGAACGTGGTGTCCAGCAGGCGCACCAGCGTGGCCAGCACGCGTTCGCGGGAGAGCGCGCGGCCCGGCGTGGCGCGCAGGTCGCGGGCCACGCGGGTGCGGATGCGGGGCAGTGCGCGCCCGAAGGCCTGCATGCGTTCGAACTTGGCCTCATCGCGCTGCAGGCGCCAGTCGGCGTGATAGCGGTATTGCCGCCGCCCGCGTGCGTCGAGCCCGGTCGCCTGCAGGTGGCCGTTGGCCAGCGGGCAGATCCACACGTCGGTATAGGCCGGCGGAATCGCCAGCTTCTGGATGCGGCTGATCTCGTCGGGGTCGGTCAGCCATTTGCCGTCGGGCTGGCGGTAGCGGAAAGCATCGCCCTGGCGCTCGCGGGTCAGGCCGGGCATGTCGGGGTTGACGTAGCGCAGGCCGCCCGGCAGGCGCGTCGGAGGCGGGCGCGGAACCGGGGCGTTGGCGGTGGAGGGAGCAGTGGCGGTGGCGGTGCGTGGCATGGATCGAGGGGGGCAGGCAGGGCGCGGTGCGGCCCCATCGCCGATCACAGCCCAGCCGCCGCACGCCGGCTGTAGGAGGCCGTCCGCAGCACCGGTGGGAAATGCGCCGCGCCACGCAGGCACGGCCAGACGCTGCACCAAAGGGCTTTGAATGAAAATGGCCTCCAGCGCAATAAACACTAACGCAGTGTGCTATGAAAAATATAGCATTGCTTTCAGGGTGGATTCTCGCAATGCCATTGCTGCGCTGGCGTCCGTTCCGTCGCCCACTGACTGGCCGCGTCTGCGGCGGGTTGCAGATCGGCGCCACTCAGGCCGCGGGGTCGTCGGCCGTTCCGGCGTCCCCTGCATCCTCATCGAACGCGAACCCGACGCCGTACACCGACCGGATCCATTCCACGCCGTCGCCGCTGGCGGCCTTGAGTTTCTTGCGCAGGTTCTTGATGTGGCTGTCGATGGCGCGCTCGTTCACGTCCAGGGTGTCGCCGTAGGCCAGGTCGAGCAACTGGGCGCGCGAGAAGATGCGGCCGCTTTGCCGGGCCAGGGCCTGCAGCAGGCGGAATTCGCGCGGGGTGAGGGCCACGTGCGCGCCGCGCAGCGTGACCTGCCAGTGCGCCTCGTCCAGCGCCAGCACGGGCGGGCTGGCGGGGGCTGCCCCCGCGGCTGCCGGGCTTTGCGCGGCGCCGCGGCGCAGCACGGTCTTGACGCGCGCCACCACTTCGCGCGGCGAGAAGGGCTTGCAGATGTAGTCGTCCGCGCCCAGTTCCAGCCCGATGAGGCGGTCCACCTCTTCGACGCGGGCGGTGAGCATGATGACCGGCTTGTCGGTGTGGCGCCGCGCCTGGCGCAGTACCGAGAGGCCGTCGAGCCCGGGCAGCATCACGTCCAGCAGCGTCAGGTCGGGCGGCGTGGGGCCGGTCAGGCGGGCCAGGGCGCTCTGCCCGTCGGCCACGTGCTCGGCCTCGTAGCCGGCGTGGCGCAGGTAGTCGAGCAGGATGTGGGCGATGTCGGTTTCGTCCTCGACCACGAGGATGCGCGCTGTCATGAATGGTTCTCCAGCAAGGGCAGGGTGAGGGTGGTGCGCAGGCCGCCGAGCGGCGAGGGCTGCGCGGCGATGCGGCCGCCGTGCGATTGCACGATGGCCCGGCAGATCGCCAGTCCCAGGCCCGATCCGCCCAGGTCGCCGGTGGCGCGGGCGCGCGAGCTTTCGGCGCGGTACAGGCGGTCGAACAGGCGCGGCAGGTCGTGCGCGGCCACGCCGGGCGCGGTGTCGTCGAACTGCAGCACCAGCGAGGGTGCGGGCCCGCTGCGGTCGATCTGCGCCTTGATTTCCAGCCGGCCGCCGGGGTCGGTGTAGCGCACGCTGTTTTCCAGCAGGTTGAGGAACACGCGGTGCACCTGCTGCGCATCGCCCTGCACGAGCGGCGCCGGCGCCAGCGCGGCCAGTGGGGCGAGCCCGCCGGTGTCCACGGCCACATCGGCTTGGTGAAAGCGCGGCTGCATCGAGGCGACGGCCTCGGCCAGCAGCGACAGCGGGTGCACGGGCATGAGCGCCGATGCGGCGCTGCCCGCGGCGGCGTCCAGGCTGGCGCGCAGGTCGCCCACCAGCTGGATGAGCCGCATCACCTGGCGGTGCAGGCGCAGGGCGGTCTTGTCGTCGAAGGGGCGCACGCCGTCCTGCACGGCCTCGATCTCGGCGCGCATGGCGGCCAGCGGGGTGCGCAGTTCGTGCGCCACGTCGCCGATCCACTGGCGGCGGGACGCCTCCATGCCGCCCAGCTGTTCGGCCATGTCGTTGAAGGTGAGGGCGAGGCGGGCGAGTTCGTCGTCGCCATGCACGGCCACGCGCGTGTCCAGCCGGCCCGCGGCCACGCCGCGCGCGCCGTCCACCAGAGCGCCGATGGGCGCGAGCCAGCGCCGCGCCAGCGCCCACGACAGCAGCAGCGCCAGCGCCAGGCCGGCGATGCCGGTCCACACCACGAAGCCCAGTTGCCGCGCGATGAAGGCGCGGTCGGCCTCGGTCTCCAGGTGCGAGGGCGGGCTCAGCACCAGTTCGCCGATGGGGGTGCCATCCGTGCCGCGCAAGGGCAGGCGGGCGGCGTCTGGCGTGGGGCGCACGCCAGCCACCAGGCGGCCTTGTGCGTCGAGCACGCCGAGCCGCTGCGACAGCATCGAGCCGGGCGGTGGAGGGGGACGGTCGCGGTGGTCGGACGAGCCTGCATCGGGCATGGGCCCGTCGGGTGGCGGCTCGAACGGGTGGCCCTCGCTGGGCGCGCCGAAGTCGGGCGGTGGTGGAGGGGGTTCGCGGACGTTGCCGCTGCCGGTGTTGTCGCTGCGCACTTCGTTGCCGGCAAAGGCGTTGTCGCCGCTGCGGCGGGCGCTGCTGTTGTTGCTGCTGCCGCCGCCGCCGCTGGCCGCGGTCTGAGCATTGCGCAGCGATGGGCTGTCGCCGGGGCGGCGCATTTCGCGCCACAGCTCGGGCTGGGTGCGCAGCGTCTGCCAGCCGCCGTGCAGCAGGTGCATGCGCTGCAGCCGTGCGGCGAGCCAGTCCATGCGGGCCAGTTCGATCTCGGCCACGTACGGACCGAGCCCGCGCTGCAGGCCCAGGCGCGAAAACCCGACGAACAGCAGCAGCAGCACGGCCAGCAGAACGGTCAGCGCGAGGAAGGCTTTGCTTTGCAGCGTCAGGCGGGGCATGGGCGAGGGGGTGGGTCAGCGGGCAGGTGGCGGGCCCCCGGCGCCGT
>Ga0308157_10006504_pt1 | contig 13989 bp, 14 predicted proteins | sample PhyBR1_FD_201035 | JGI IMG/M metagenome (GOLD analysis project Ga0308157, IMG submission 201035) | Phyllosphere microbial communities from UC Gill Tract Community Farm, Albany, California, United States - DLSLB.R1 | ecosystem: Host-associated > Plants > Phyllosphere > Unclassified | place: USA...
TTGTCAACAATGCAATTCACAGAACATGGGAAGCGTCGCAACATGCCGTTCCATGAGCTACAACCTTCCTTGCGTATTGATGCGTGGCGGCACCTCCCGGGGCCCGTTCTTCCTCGCCGACTGGCTGCCGCGCGACGCCGCGGCGCGTGACCGCACGCTGATCGCGGCGCTGGGCTCGCCCCACGAGCTGCAGATCGACGGACTGGGCGGCGGCAACTCGCTGACCAGCAAGGTGGCCATCGTGTCGAAGTCGGTCCATGCGGACTGCGACGTCGACTACCTTTTCGCCCAGGTCAGCGTCGAGGAAGCGCGCGTCGACACCCGGCCCAACTGCGGCAACATGCTCGCCGGCGTGGGCCCGTTCGCCATCGAGCAGGGGCTTGTGCCGGCCGCGGCGCAGGGCCACACCACGACGGTGCGGGTCTTCAACATCAACACGCGCTCGCGCATCGATGTGCAGGTATGCACCGCCGCGGGCCAGGTGCGCTACGACGGCGATGTGCATATCGATGGCGTACAGGGCACGGCCGCGCCGGTGCTGATGAACTTCCTCGACGCCTGGGGCGCGGTCACGGGCCAGATCTTCCCCACGGGCCAGCGCATGGACAGCATCCAGGGCCTGCAGGTCACCTGCATCGATGCCGCGCAGGTGATGGTGCTGGTGCGCGCCGCCGACCTGGGGCTGCGCGGCGACGAGACGCCGGCCCAGCTCGACGCCAACGCCGAGCTGCTGCGCCGGCTCGAATCGCTGCGACGCGAAGCCGGGTTGCGCATGGGCATGGGCGATGTCTCCAACAGCGTGCTGCCCAAGCCGGTCATCGTGTCGCCGGGCGGCGCGCCGGGCAGCGTGGTGTCGCGCTACTTCACGCCCCAGCGCTGCCACCGCTCGCATGCCGTGACCGGCGCGATCGGCGTGGCCGCGGCCCATGTGCTGCCGGGCACGGTGATCACCGACAGCTTCGAGCCCACTGCCGCCGGCACCCGCCGCGTCGAGGTGCTGCATCCCGCGGGCCGCATCCATGTCGACGTGGAACTCAGCGCCGTCGACGGCCATTTCAAGCTCGTGCAGGCCGCGCTGGTGCGCACCGCACGCAAGATTCTGGAGGGCACGCTGTACGTCACAGAACACGCCATGACCGACTGATTCCAAAAGCAGAACTTCCATGACAGGAGACAAAAAATGAAGCCTTACAACGCTCGCCCCGCACACCGCTGCCTGCTGGCCTCGGCCACGCTCATCGCCGCCTGCGCGCCCTGGCTCGCGCCGCTGGCCCATGCGGCCTTCCCCGACAAGGCCATCACGCTGGTGGTGCCCACGGCTGCCGGCGGCGGCAACGACGCGATGGCGCGTGTCGTGGCGCACAAGATGACCGCCCTGCTGGGCCAGCAGGTGATCGTCGAGAACAAGGCCGGCGCGAACGGCGCCATCGCCGCCGAGCATGTGGCGCGCGCCACGCCCGACGGCCACACCATTCTTTTCGGCTACATAGGCACGCATGGCATGAGCCCGGCGTTGCAGAAGCTGCGCTATGACCCGATCGCCCAGTTCGAGCCCATAGGCATGGTGAGCTATTCAGCCACGCTGATGGTGGTCAACCCCAAGGTCCAGGCCAAAACCGTGGCCGAACTGGTGGCACTCACCAAGGCCAAGCCCCAGGCCTATAACTACGCCTCGGCCGGCAACGGCACGGCGCCGCATTTCACCGCCGAGATCTTCAAGCTCGAAAGCGGCGCGCAGCTGGCCCATGTGCCCTACCGCGGCGCGGCGCCGGCGATGAACGACACCATGGCCGGCCAGACCCAGGTCATGTTCCCCAGCCTGTTCTCGGCCTATTCCCATGTCAAGAGCGGCAAGCTGCACGCGCTGGCGCTGGCCGGCCCCAAGCGCTCGGCGCTGCTGCCCGACGTCCCCACGCTCGAGGAGGCGGGCATCAAAGGCGTCGAAGTGACGCAGTGGTACGCGATGTTCGCCCCCGGCAAGACGCCACGGCCCGTGGTCGATCAGCTCAACAAGGCCTTGAACACCGCGCTGGCCGACAAGGAGGTGGTGCGGCGCATCGAAGAGCAAGGTGCGGTGGTCGACACCAGCACACCCGAGCAGTTGGCCCAGACCGTGCGCCAGGAAATCGCCAAGTGGAAGGGCGTGGTGCAAAAGGCCCAGCTCACGGCGGATTGAGCCCGCCGCGCAGTTTCAGCATTCCAGAAGAAAGAGACAAGCATGAAGACAATCGCCACGCTTTGCGCGGTGCTGGCCAGCACCTGCGCGGCGGCGCAAACCAGCAGCGTCACGCTCTACGGCACGCTGGACCTGGGGGCGCGCCATGGCAGCGGGCTCACGGCCGGCAACGCACCCGCGGCAGAATCGGCCAGCAGCCTGGGCAGCGGCATCCACACCACCAGCCGCTGGGGCCTGCGCGCCAGCGAGGACCTCGGCGGCGGTGCCAAGGCACTGTTCCAGCTAGAGAGCGGCATCAATGCCGACACCGGCAGCTCGGCCAACGCCAGCAAGTACTTTGATCGCGCGGCGTGGCTCGGCCTGCAGGGCGGCTGGGGCACGCTGGCCCTGGGCCGCCAGACGACCACGCTGGCCGATGCGGTCTCGCCCGTGGACCCGCTGGGCATGCGCTTCGCGGGCTTCAACCCCAGCATCAATGTCGCGGCCCTGAGCCAGCACGGGCTCGGCATTCAGTTTGGCAGCGCGGGCGCGACCTCGGGCTCCTACCGGCTCGACAATTCGCTCAAGTACACCGGCCGCTGGGGCGGTCTGACGGCACGCGCCATGTGGGGCCTGGGCGAAGTCGCGGGACAGAGCGGCGCCCTGTCGTCGCGCGGGCTGGGCCTGGCCTATGCCGCCCAAGGCCTCACGGTATCGGGCGCATTCCAGACCTTCAAGGACGCCAACCAGCGCGAACTGGACGCCGCCACACTGGGCGCGGCCTACCAGTGGGGCCGACTGCGCCTGGCGGTCAACGCCGGGCGCAGCAAGGCCGAAACCGCGGTCAATCAGCACACCGTGCAGCGCCTGCTGTCGGCGGGCGCGACCTGGGCCGTGAGCGCGCAGAACGATCTGACGACCGCCTACTACCGGGTGGATCGCACGCGCAGCGGCGCCGCCGACGACGGCTATGGCCGCTTCGTGGCCTTTGCCGAACACAAGCTCTCGCGCCGCACCAAGCTCTATGCCGAGCTGGACCACACGCGCTGGCGCCATGGCTTCCAGGGGGCGGCCAACAAGTCCCGCGCGACGGCGGTGTCGGCGGGCGTCGTGCATTCGTTCTGACCCAGCGCGCAGGCAAAAAAGCCGCTGTCTGCAGCGGCTTTCTTTCATTCCAGGAACGCAGCGTTCAGGGCTTGACGACCATCACCGGGATATGCACCGAGCGCAGCACGCGCTGGGTGACGCTGCCCAGCATCAGTTTTTCCAGGCCGCGGCGGCCGTTCGAGCCGATGACGATCAGGTCGGCGCCGGTGTTCTCCACCACCCGCACGATGCCCTCGTGCACCGCGTGGCCCTCGCCCACCACGGTGTTCACCGGCAGACCCTTGTCCTGCATGATCTTGCGCACCGCTTCGAGCGCGGTGTTGGCTTCGGTGGTCGCGGCGCTCAGGTACTGGGCCTGGCCGTAGGCGAAATCGGCGCCGACGCCGGTGAAGGGATAGGGGTCGACCACATATACCGCGGTCACGCTGCTGCCGAAGACCTTGGCCATCTCAGCCGCCTTGGAAACCGCCAGCAAGGACGTGGACGAACCGTCGACCGGAACCAGAATGTGCTTGAACATAATGCCTCTCCTCTTGATGAACGCAGGCCACGCAGGACCCTACGACCACAGTGTGGCATAGCCAGAGGCTGCGGCCGCTGACCGTTGTCAACTCACGGCAGATTGTCGAACTCTGCGCCCTGAAAGTTGGTTCTGCGGCAGGTCACCACCAGCGTGTCACGGTAGCCGCCCTCGGCCAGGGGCTGGATGGGCGTGGTTTCGTGGATCATGCGCGCGTCGTCAAGCAGCATCAGCGACCAGGGCTCGGTCAGCGTGAAGCGCTGGCCTTGCGGGCCCGTGGCTTCGAAGACGCGGGTCTCGCCGCCCTTCACATTCTTGCGGCCGACCAGAAACACCGCCACCAGATCGACGCCATCGCGGTGCGCGCCTTCGGGCGTGGGCCGGCCGATGCCCTGTGTGGTGTCGATGCGGAACTGGTGCGATTCAATGAACCAGGTCGCGGGCGCGGCGCCGGGGCGAAAGACCTTGTCGGACAGCTGGCCCAGGGCGATCAGCAGCTTTTGCCACGCGGGCTGCGCCACCACGGCCTCGTGCATGGGCGCGAACATGCGCAGCATGCCGCCATGCAGCGCGTTGTACTCCACGGGCTGCCAGTGCGCCCGGTGCGCGACCTGCTCGAGCTGGCCGTCCTGGGCAATGAAGCACGAGTGGCGCCGGCGCCGGTAGCGGCCGCCGTCCTTGAGATGCTCATCGGGCGGCAGGTCGGACCAGTCCCTGGCCAGAGCCTGGAGCTCGGCGGGTGCCGCGCCAATCCAGGCCGCCACACCGGCGGGCGACAAAACGGCATACCCCTGGCTGCGCAGCTGGGCCGCGGCCTGTTCGGGGAGGATATACGGGGGTGAGAAGGTGACGTGCGTCATAGATCCCCGAGCTTAACGCCGCGGCCAGGGCGCGCGCGCCCCGGCCGCGCACTTTTTTGCGCCAGCGCAAGCAGGCCTGGCGCGCGGACTCAGAAGCGCGGGGTCTTGCCCGTGAACGACGGGTCGTAACGGCGCATCTGCGTCAGGTCGTCGCGGTTGCGCACGCCGCATTCCAGATACTGGGCATGCAGCTGCGCCAGCGCATCGCGGTCCAGCTCCACGCCCAGGCCGGGCGTCGTCGGCACGACCACCGCGCCCTGCTCGAAGCGCACGCGCCCGCCCTTGATGACCTCTTCCTCCTGCCAGGGGTAGTGGGTATCGCAGGCATAGGTCAGGTTGGGCACGCTCGCGGCCACGTGGGTCATGGCCATCAGGCTGATGCCCAGGTGCGAGTTGGAATGCATGGACATGCCCAGGCCCCAGAGCCGGCACATGCGCGCCAGCGTCTGGGTGGCGCGCAGCCCGCCCCAGTAGTGGTGGTCGGACAGCAGCACCTTGACCGAACCCATCTCGCAGCCCTTGCGGAAATCGTCCATGGTGGTGATCACCATGTTGGTGGCCAGGGGCAGACGCGTGTGCTTCGCCAGTTCCGCCATGCCGTCGAGGCCTGGCGTCGGGTCTTCGTAGTACTCGAGGATTTCATCGAGCGCGGGCGCGGCGGCAATGCTCGCTGCCAGCGACCAGTTGGCATTGGGATCGAGGCGCAGCGGCAGGCCCGGAAAGGCCTTGGCCAGCGCCTGCATGCAGGCCACTTCGTGCGCCGGCTCGAACACGCCGCCCTTGAGCTTGATGCTCTGAAAGCCGTAGAGATCGATCATGCGCTGCGCTTGCGCCACGATCTGCGCCGGGCTGATGCCTTCGCCCCAGGCGTCGGGCGCAAAGGGCTGGCCGATATGCTCTGCATACTTGAAGAACAGATAGGCGCTGTAGGGCACGGAGGAGCGCACGGCGCCGCCCAGCAGATCGACGATGGGGGCACCGACGATCTGGCCTTGCAGATCCAGCATGCCGACTTCAAACGTGCTGATCACCTTGGGCGCGTTCTTGGCCGCATGCGAGCCGGGAGCGAGTTCGAACTCCACGGCGCCGGGCTGCGCCTTGATGGTGGCGCGCACGCGCTCCTCCATGGTGTTGAGCGCGAACGGCGACAGGCCGATCAGCAGCGGCCTGGCCTGCTCCAGCACCTTGAGCATGGGCTCGTCGCCATAGGTTTCGGAGATGCCCACGCGGCCGTCGCTGGTCTCGAGCTCGACGATGGCACGCAGTGCCCAGGGTTCGTGGATGCCGGCCGCGTTCAGCAGCGGGCCGTCGCGAAAGGCAATCGGGGTGATCCGGACTTGGGTGATGGTGATGTCGCGTGCCATGGTGCTCTTCGGTCTCTCTGGGAATTACTCGGTGGTGGCGCCGGTCTTGCGGACCAGCTCGCCCAGGCGGGCGGTGTCGGCGGCGGTGACGGCGGCCAGCTCGGCAGGCGTGCTGCCAATCACCTGCATGCCGAACTGCGTCTCCAGCTTGGCCTTGAGCTCGGGCGACTTCAGTGCCTTGACGATCTCGGTGTTGAGCCGGCCGACGATTTCCTTGGGCGTGCCCTTGGGCGCGTACACCGCCTGCCAGGACACCAGGTCCAGGCCGGGGAAGCCGGCTTCGGCGGTCGTCGGCACATCGGGCGCGAGCGGCGAGCGCGTCTTGGTCGTCACGGCGAGAAACTTGAGCTTGCCGGCCTTGACCAGCGGCAGGCCCGCGGTGAGCTGGTCGAACAGGAAAGGCACGTTGCCCGCGGCCACGTCCTGCAAGGCCTGCGGGCTGCCCTTGTAGGCAATGTGTTGCATGGGCACCTTGAGAAGATCGGACATCTGCGCGCCGGTCAGGTGGGTGGAGGTGCCCGCGCCCGACGAGGCGTATGACGCCTTCTCGGGGTTCTTGCGGATCCAGGCCACGAGTTCCTGCACGGTGTTCACGCCCAGGCTGCTGTTGACCATCAGCACGTTGGGCACATAGGCAATCAGCGTGATGGGCTCGAAGTCCTTGTTCGGGTCGTAAGGCAGCTTCTTGTAGAGCGAGGCGTTGATGGCGTGGGTGCTGATGGTGCCGCCAATCAAGGTATAGCCATCGGCAGGCGAACGCGCCACCGCCTGCACGCCAATCGCGCCGCCAGCGCCGGGGCGGTTGTCGATCACCACGGACTGCTTGAGCGCGGCGGACAGCTCGTGGCCGACCATGCGGGCCACGACGTCGGTCGAGCCACCCGGCGCAAACGGCACGACCCAGGTGATGGCCTTGGCGCTGGGCCAGTCGGAGGCCAGGGCGGGAGCGCCAAGAAGGCAGAGGCTGCTGCAGGCGGCAGCAACAAGGGCAAGACGACGGTGCATGGAATTGTCTCCGGTAATTATGGAAATGCCCGGCCATTGAAGCACTAATGTATTAGTGCGTCAATATGGTTCACCCTGGGTCGGCTAAGGCCTAGAATTGAAGCTTCCACAGCGACACCCGATGAAGACAATCCCCAAGCTCGACCGCACCCGCCAGGCCGCCCCCCAGGTTTTCGGATGGCTGCGCGAAGCCATCATTTCCCTTGAACTCGCGCCCGGCACGCCGTTGTCGCGCACCGAACTGGCCGAACGCTTCCAGCTGAGCCAGACGCCGGTGCGCGACGCGCTGATGCAGCTGCGCCAGGAAGGGCTGGTGGACATCTTTGCCCAGCATGCGACGCTGGTGAGCCGCATCGACCTGCAGTCGGCCGAGCAGGCACAGTTCCTGCGCTGCTCGATCGAACTGGAAGTGGTGCGCACGCTGGCGCAATCAGGCGATGAGGCGCTGTATGCGCGCTTGCACGGCATGGTGGCGTTGCAGGCGGCGCTGGCCGGACACAGCGCCGAAGAGTTCATTGCCGCGGACCAGGCCTTCCATCGCGCCATGTACGATGCGGCCGGCGTTCCCGACCTCTATGAGCTGGTGCGCCGGCGCAGCGGTCATCTGGACCGCTTGCGCCGGCTCGACCTGCCGTCGCAGGGCAACGCCGAACGCGTGGTGGGCGACCACCGCCGCATTGTCGAAGCGCTGGCCAGCCGCGCGCCGGATGCCGCGCAGGCGGCGCTGCGCGCCCATCTGTCCGGCACGCTGAGCCGGGTGGCGGACATCCACCAGCGGCATCCGGAATATGTCACGCTGTAGAGCCCTGCGCGCAGCGCTTACTCGTTTTCCGCGCAAGCTCATGCGAAAAGTTTCCTTCCCCGCATAAGCCGGGCTTTCTAAAGTGCAGGTTCACGCAGCACCAGTCTGCGAAGGAACCGCGCCATGCCCACCACGATTCGTCCTCTGTCCCCGCGCCTGCCGCGCTCTCTGCGCCCCGCCCTGTCCCGCCGCGCCACGCTGGCCGCCGGCATGGCCCTGGCCTGCAGCGCCTGGCTGCCCGCGCAGGCCCAGACCGCGAGCGACGCCGACTGGAAGCCGCGCAAATCCACGGAATTTCTCGTGCCCAGCGGCGCCGGTGCCGCGCTCGATGTCGCCGCACGCAAGCTGACCGAACTGATGGCGCGCGAAAAGCTCGCGCCCAGCTTTGTCGTCAGCAACCGCTCCAGCGCGCACGGCATCGTTGCGCTCGAAGGCCTGCACCGCCACCCGGGCGATGCGCATACGCTGATGACGCTCAGCACCAGCTACGGCAACAGCCAGGCGCAGAACGCGCTGCCCGAGCACCTGCAAAAGGGCACGCCCGTGGCCACGCTGTTCCGGGAATATGTCACGGTGGTGGTGCGCGCCGACTCGCCGCTGCGCAACACGGCGGATCTGATCGCCCAGCTCAAGCAGGACCCGGGCAAGTATTCGATCGGCATTGCCACGACACTGGGCAACCATATCCATCTGGGCGTGGCCCAGCCGCTCAAGCAGGCCGGCGTCGATATCAAGGGCCTGCGCGTCGTGCCCTACAAATCGTCGGTCGAATCCATGACGGCGCTGGTCGGTGGCCACCTCGATGTGGTTTCGGCCACCACGCCCAATCTGCTGTCCTATCTGCAGGCCGGCCGCGTGCGCGTGCTGGCGATTGCCGCCGAGCAGCGCCTGGGCGGCGCGTTTGCCCAGGCGCCGACCTGGAAGGAGCAAGGCATCGACTATGTCAGCGACTCGTTCCAGGGCGTGATGACGGTGCCCGGCGCGAGCGAGGCGCAAAAGGCCTACTGGGTGAATGCACTGCGCAAGGTGTCCGAGACCAGGGAATGGAAAGAGTTTGTCGCGTTGAACCAGTGGGAGCCCTGGTTCCAGGGGCCCGAGGCCACGCAGCAACTGCTGCAGGCGCAGTTCAGGAACAACCAGGCGCTGCTCGGTGAACTGGGCCTGCTGCCGGACCAGGCCAGCACGCCGCGCAAGGTCGCCACGGCGCGCTGAGTGCGCCATTCCAGCCACCAGAGCCATTACCTCCAGGAGACAAAAATGAATGTGCGCCTCAACGCTTCGCCCCAGGACCTGCTGACCAATCGCCTGCAGACCGCGCTCGCGGCCACGCCCCATGTCAGCGCCGTGCCCCAGTCAGCGCATATCGGCGCGCTGATCGGCGGTGTCGATCTGAGCCAGCCGCTGACGCCGGCCGAAGTGCACAGCATCCGCTCGGCGCTGCTGCGCTGGAAGGTGGTGTTCTTTCGCGACCAGCATCTGAGCCACGAACAGCATGTGACGTTTGCGCGCCAATTCGGCGAATTGACCATAGGCCACCCGGTGTTTGGCCATGTGGAGGGTCACCCCGAGCTGTATTCGATTGCCAAGCACCGCCGCGCCAACAGCCATGGCAGCGAGCCCGAGCGCCGCCCCTGGACCGGCTGGCATGCCGACGTGACCGCGGCGCACAATCCGCCCGCGGCCTCGATACTGCGCGGCGTGACGATTCCGCCCTATGGCGGCGACACGCAGTGGACCAATCTGGTGGCCGCGTATGACGCGCTGTCCGAGCCGCTCAAGGCCTTCCTGCAGACCCTGCGCGGCGAGCACCGCTTCAGCCCGCCGACCGGCGCCAGCCCCACGGCCGAATACCTGGAGCTGATCAAGAACAACACCCTGGTCAGCGAGCATCCACTGATCACCGTGCACCCCGAAACCGGCGAGCAGGTGCTCTACATCAGCCCCGGTTTCCTCAAGAGCATCAGCGGCCTGCGCACGCGTGAGTCGCGCGTGCTGCTGGAGCTGCTGTGGGAACACGCGGTGGCCAGCGAGTTCACCGTGCGCTTCAAGTGGGAGGCCGGCTCGATTGCTTTCTGGGACAACCGCTCGACGGCCCATGTCGCACCCCAGGATATCTTTGCGCTGGAGTACGACCGCCAGCTCTACCGCAGCACGCTGGTCGGCCAGGTCCCGGTCGGTGCCGATGGCCGCCCCTCCATCGCCATTCAGGGCGACCCGGTGCTGGCCGCGCATGGAGCCGCCTACTGACGCGCAGACACCGAATGTCTCCTCCCTTCCGGGAGTTACGGCGCTGCTTTTGCAGCGCTTTTTTTGCGTTCAGCGGATCTTGCGCACCTCGGTTGCATCGGGCGGCAGCAGCCGCCCGTCATGGTCCGTCGGGCGCATGCGTGGCACGGGCTGCTGCGTGCGCTTGTCGATCAGCACCGAGTGGCGCTCGCCGGCCTGGAACAGATGCTGCTCGCCCCACTGCCTGAGCGCGACCACCACCGGAAACAGGCTCTCCCCTCGGGCCGTCAGCACGTACTCCTGATAGGCCGTGCCGTCGGACGCCGGCTGCATTGCCAGCACCCCGGCTTCGACCAGCTTGTGCAGGCGGTCGGAAAGCACGTTGCGCGCCATGCCCAGGCTGCGCTGGAAATCGCCAAAGCGGCGCAGGCCATCGAACGCGTCGCGCACGATCAGCAGCGACCAGCGGTCACCGATCACATCCACGCCGCGCGCAACGGGACAGGGCTGGGCATCAGGGGCGGGACGGTGGGGCATGTGCGGCTCTCCGGGAAATGGCAGATAGTGGTTGCATTTTAAGACCAGTTCCTTCAAACTCACTCTGGTTTTATTTTGAAACCAGATTCCACAGGTCTTTTGCCATGACTTCTTGCAGCGCCTGCGCGCGCCCCCAACCGCCCGCGGAAATGCCGCGCAGCCTGGTGCTGCTGTTTGCCAGCGCCAGCGGGCTGAGCGTGGCCAATGTCTACTACGCCCAGCCGCTGCTCGACAGCCTGGCCCACGATTTCGGCATCAGCCAGGCAGCCGTCGGCGGCGTGGTCACTGCCACCCAGGTCGGCTGCGCGCTGGCCTTGCTGCTGCTGGTGCCGCTGGGCGACAGGCTGGAGCGTCGCCGGCTGATGGCGTTGCAGCTGCTGGCCCTGGTGGCCGCGCTCTTTACCGTGGCATTTACCCGCCAGGTGCCCATGCTGCTCGCGGCCATGCTGGCGGTGGGCCTGATGGGCACGGCGATGACGCAGGGGCTGATTGCCTATGCGGCCAGCGCCGCCGCGCCGCAGGAACGCGGGCGCATCGTGGGCTCGGCGCAGGCCGGGGTTTTCATCGGCTTGCTGCTGGCGCGGGTGTTCTCCGGCGGCGTGAGCGATCTGGCGGGCTGGCGCGCGGTCTACGCGGGCGCCGCGCTGCTGATGCTGGCCCTGGCGCTGCCGCTGTGGCGCCAGTTGCCGGTGTTGCCGGTCAGGGCCCAGGCCATCGCTTATCCGCGCCTGGTGGCGTCGATGCTGACCCTGCTGCGCCAGGACACGCAGTTGCAGGTGCGCGGCATGCTGGCGCTGGGGATGTTTGCGGCCTTCAATATCTTCTGGAGCGCGCTGGTGCTGCCGCTGCGCGCCGCCGGCTTCTCGCACACCGCCATCGGCGCGTTCGGGCTGGTGGGCGCGGTGGGCGCCTTGGCGGGCGCGCGCGCCGGGCGGTGGAGCGATCGCGGCCATGCCCAGTGCACCAGCGCCATTGCGCTGGGTTTGCTGGTGCTGGCCTGGTGGCCGCTGTCGCTGATGGAGCAGTCGCTGTGGGCGCTGCTGATCGGCATCGTGCTGCTGGATCTGGGTGGCCAGGCGCTGCATGTCACCAACCAGAGCCTGATACTGCGCAGCGGGCCCGAGACGCATGGCCGGCTGATCGCCCTGTACATGTTGTTTTATGCCGTGGGCAGCGGCCTGGGCGCCATTGGCAGCACCGCGGCCTATGCCCATGCGGGCTGGCAGGCCGTGTGCCTGCTGGGCGCGGGCGTGAGCCTGCTGGCACTGCTGTTCTGGTGGCGCACGCGCCGCGCGGGCGGCGTTCAGTTCAACGGCAGGCCCACATAGTTCTCGGCCAGCGAGGTCGAGCCGGCGCGCGAATGCACCAGATAGTCCAGCTCGGCCTCCTGCACCTTGCGGTCGAAGTCGCCGGAGTCGGGAAAGCGGTGCATCAGCGAAGTCATCCACCAGGAAAAGCGCTCGGCCTTCCAGACGCGGCGCAGGCTCACTTCCGAGTAGCGGTCTATGCCTTCGCTGCTGCGCTGCTGGTAGTACGCGGCAAAGGCGTTCGACAGATAGCCGACATCGGACGCCGCCAGGTTCAGACCCTTGGCGCCCGTGGGTGGCACGATGTGGGCGGCATCGCCCGCGAGGAACAGGCGGCCAAAGCGCATGGGCTCGGACACGAAGCTGCGCAGCGGCGCGATGCTCTTTTCCAGCGCGGCGCCGGTGACCAGATTGGCGCGCGCCTCGGGGTCCAGGCGCAGGCGCAGCTCATCCCAGAAGGCTTCGTCGCTCCAGTTCTCGACCTTGTCGGTGAGCGGCACCTGCAGGTAGTAGCGGCTGCGCGTGGCGCTGCGCTGGCTGCACAGCGCGAAGCCGCGCTCGGTGTGGGCGTAGATCAATTCATGCGACACCGGCGGCACATCGGCCAGTATGCCCAGCCAGCCAAACGGGTAAACCTTCTCGTAGTTGCGGATGCTGTCCGCGGGAATGCTGGCGCGGCACACGCCGTGGAAACCGTCGCAGCCGGCAATGAAGTCGCAATGGATCTCGTGCTCCTGGCCGTCCTTCTGGTAGCGCACTCGCGGGCGCTCGCTGCCAAATTCCAGCGGCGTCACGTTCTCGGCCTCGTAGACCGTGAGAAGTCCGGCGCGCGCGCGCGCTTCCATCAGATCGCGCGTGACTTCGGTCTGGCCGTAGACCATCACGCGCTTGCCGCCCGTGAGTTCATGCAGATCGATGCGGTGGCGCTTGCCGCCGAACAGCAGCTCGATGCCATCGTGCGGCAGGCCTTCGGCCAGCATGCGCTTGTCGGCCTTGGCCTGGGCCAGCAGGTCCACCGTGACCTGCTCCAGCACGCCGGCGCGGATGCGGCCGAGCACATAGTCGGGGCTGCGTTGCTCGACGATCACGTTATCGATGCCCGCTTCGTGCAGCAGTTGTCCCAACAGCAGGCCCGCGGGGCCGGCGCCAATGATTGCCACTTGTGTGCGCATTTGTCTCTCCACCAAGGTTGTTTGTGGCTAGCGTAGAAGCGAAGCGCTGTGCCAGCGCAACCCGGAATGGACTTTTGCGCGATGATCGCGCAAACTGCGCGCTTACCGCACAATTTCGCCATGCACATCATGAAGCCCTCCCCTGCCCCACGGTCTCCCATCGCATCCGCCGACTACATCGCCGGACTGGGCAAGGGGCTGGCGGTGCTGGAATGTTTTGACACCGAGCGCCAGCGGCTCAACGCCACGCTCGCGGCCGAGCGCGCCGGGCTCACGCGCGCCGCGGCGCGACGCCATCTGCTGACGCTGGCGCATCTGGGCTATCTCGAATCGGACGGCCACCATTTTTGGCTCACGCCCAAGGTGCTGGGGCTGTCGGGTGCCTACCTGGCAAGCGCGCGGCTGCCGCGCACGGTGCAGCCGGTGCTCAATCGGCTCAGCGCGCTGGCGGCGTTTTCGTTTTCCGCGGCGATTCTCGCGGGCAGCGAAACCGTGGTCATCGCCCGCAGCACGCCGCACGGCGCGGCGCAGCAGTTGTTCGCGCACGGAGTGCATCTGGGCAGTCGGTTGCCCGCGCACGCATCATCGACAGGCCGCGTGCTGCTGGCGGCGCTGCCCCAGCAGGCGCTGGGTGAATGGTTGGCCTGCCGCACGCTGCACCGGCTGACCATGCACACGCTGACCCAGCCGGCCGAGCTGCGCGCCTGTCTCGACCAGGTGCGCGCGCAGGATTACTGCATTGCGCAGGAAGAGCATGAACTGGGCGTGCAGGCCATCGCCGTGCCGTTGCGCAACAGCGCGGGCGAAACCGTGGCGGCGCTCAATGCGGTGATGTCGGCGCAGCAGTTGACGGCCCAGGCACTGGAGCGCGAACTGCTGCCGCTGCTGCGCGACGCGGCGCAGGAATTGCGGCCGTTGCTATGAGGAACCGGCA
>Ga0308157_10006505_pt1 | contig 13986 bp, 10 predicted proteins | sample PhyBR1_FD_201035 | JGI IMG/M metagenome (GOLD analysis project Ga0308157, IMG submission 201035) | Phyllosphere microbial communities from UC Gill Tract Community Farm, Albany, California, United States - DLSLB.R1 | ecosystem: Host-associated > Plants > Phyllosphere > Unclassified | place: USA...
TCCGCGCTTACGTCTGGCAGGCGATCGCCCGCGGCGCGGACACGGTCGTGCATTTCCGCTGGCGCAGCGCCCCGATCGGCGCGGAGCAGTTCTGGCACGGCCTGATCGACCACAGCAACGTCCCGGGCCGCCGCTTGGCGGAATTCGCGCAAACAAGTTCCGAGGCCGAGCATCTTGCGCCGCTGCTGGAAGGAACGTCGCCGGAGGCCGAAGTCGCCGTTCTGATGTCGCATGAGCAGCTCGAAGCGCTTCGCGTGCAAAAACAGACGGACAGCTTCGACTACTACGAGAACCTGAAGACGTATCACCGGGTGCTGACCAAGCTCGGCATCACTTGCGACGTCATCGACTGGCGTCAGCCGCTGGACGGTTACCGCGTCGTCGTCGCGCCGCATCTGTATTTGCTGGACGACGAAGTCGCGGAGCGCTTGTCCCGTTTCGCCGCGGACGGCGGGACGCTGGTTACTACGGCGCGGACAGGGGTTAAAAACATGAACAACGTCTGCGTGATGCAGCCTCTTCCGGGATTGCTGGCCGATTGCGCAGGCGTGAAGGTTCGCGAGTACGACCCGCTGGGCAGCGACGTTGTTCGGCTCGACGATCAGGAGGGGGAGCAGTTTGCATGCAGCCAGTGGGCCGATATTCTTGATCCGATCGAGGGGAGCCGTACGGAAGTTCTGGCTCGTTACGGCGGCACTGTATTTTTTGCAGGGGAAGCGGCCGTTACCCGGCATGAATTCGGGCGCGGGGAGACCTATTATCTCGGCACGCATCCCGAAGAGAATTACTTGCGCAGCCTGCTGCTGCGGATCGCGCGGGAGCGCGGCGTGACGCATGCGGAAGGCCTTCCGCCGGGCGTTCAAGTATCCGTGCGCAGCGGCGACAGCGGAGCGTACCTGTTCGTGCTGAACTTGGGACGCGAGCCGCGTCGGGTCAAGTTGTCCTCCGATGCTTATGCCGAAGCGGCGCGGGGAGAAGGATTGCTGAGCGGGAAACGCCACGGCGGCGAGATCGAGCTCGAGCCTTACGGCGTCGAAATTTTCCGGATAAAATGATGCTATACGACTAATTTTTATAAAGCATCTAACTTAATTTTTATTTTCCTATTGAAAATTTTAAATTAAAAGTAATAATAGAAAGAGAAGCGGAGAAATCCGCCATCCTCACGCAAATCGGAAAGGGGCTCGCCAAACGATGATTCAGGTCTATCCGGCAAGTTCGCGTTTTGAATATGATAAAGGCTGGTTGAAAGGCGGACACAGCTTCTCTTTCGCCGAGTATTACGATCCGGAGAATGTGAAGTTCGGTCCGATGCGCGTGTGCAACGATGACGTGATCGCGCCGGGCAAAGGCTTCGGCGCGCATCCGCACAGCGATATGGAGATCATTTCGATCATTCTGTCCGGACGGCTGCGTCATGAAGACAGTCTGGGGAACGTGGCGGTTACCGGATTCGGCGGCGTGCAGCGGATGAGCGCGGGAACCGGCGTGATCCATACGGAGCATAATCCTTCGGAGCACGAGGACGTGCACATTCTTCAGCTTTGGTTCGAACCGGCCGAGCGCGGCAAGCAACCTTCTTACGCGACGGGCGAATTCGATACCGCCGCGCTGGACGGGGCGCTGCTGCCTGTCGCTTCCGGTCAAGGGCTTGAAGGCGTGACCGATATGGGACAGGACATGACCATCTATTTGAGCCGCTTGGAAGCCGGGCAGCAGATCGACTTCAAGCAGGCCGTCGGGCGCAGAGTATTCCTTTTCGTGATCGAAGGGGAATTGGCAGTGTCCGGCGCGGGCGAGAACGTCGTTCTGGGACGCCGGGATACGGCCCGCATTACCGAAGCGCCGGAGCTTGCCTTAACCGCATCAAGCCCGGTCTTCTACATGCTGGTTGACCTGCCGTGAGCGAAAAGGAGGAATCGACAATGGCCGAACCGCAGCAAGATCATGAACGCATTCTCGTGAAACATGCCGTTACGGGACGAATGTTCGTTAACAGCGGAACCGACGACGTGACCTACGAGCTGGAGCGCTCGGGCGAAGACGGGAGCTGCGTGCTCAGCATCCGAGGGATCGCGCCTTGGTTGGCCGAGGATATTCGCGGCGTGCAGCGCGAGCTTAATGTTTTTCACTTCGAAGAGCCTCCGGGCGTACCGCCGATCAAGCATTGGTTTTACGTGGGCGAGCACGACGTGTCGTACGAAGAAGCCACGTCTACGCTGACGATTCGCACAGGGGCGGAGATTACGTATAAGCCGGATGAGTATTGGGCTTGAATTCGGCGTGGATCGGAATGCAAGAATCGGAATAACGGAAAAGGGAGTTCCCGCGACGGGAACTCCCTTTTTGTCATGAACGTTTCTTTTGCAGTCGGGGCTATTCGCCTTTCAATACGACGGGTTCCGATTTGTTGCCGCTGTAATCTTCCAATACGACTTCGACTTTGGACGCCGTCGAGGCGAAGCTCAGGCTGGCCTTGGTCGTGCGGCCGCGGATGATGCGATCGCGGTCGCCGACGTTATAAGTCGTCGGGAACGAACGCAGTTTGCCGTCTTCGTAGACGTACAGGTAACGCCAATCGCGGGTATTCGGCATCGGCAGATTCAGCGTGCTGCCGTTCCAGGACCATTCTTCGGCATACGGTTCGGCGATCGTATCGGCGAAAGTGCCGGAGATCGAGACCGGAGTCAGGCCGTCTTTTTTCACGGTTACGATATACTCGTCGCCGTTAAGCGGCATGTTCTCGAATACGGCTGTCGTATCGCCGTGCGGGATCGTCAGCGTTTCGTCGATCGGCTGCGGCGTGGTCGTCCAGTTGACGGAGCGGACGTTTACGGTCGTATCGCCTTTGACGCTGCGCGGAACGGTCCATTTGACCGTCAACCCGCCGTTTGCGGCGGCTGTGGCCGTTAATTGTTCGGGTGCCGTGTTCAAGTTGAACGGGACTTCGGCGGCAGCGCTTTCGGTACCGTCAGGCCCTACCGCTTTCAGTTTCACGACGCCGGATTGGGCCGGGAGGTTTTTGATATAAAACGTTTCGTCGTATTTGCCGCCCACGAACGTATCATTAACGTACACGTTGTACAGCTGCACGTTGTCGTAGTTGCCGTCCAGGTTCCAGTTCACGATCATCTCGCCGCTTTCCGGATACGCGGCTTCGATCTCAAGTCCGGTCGGAGCGGAAGGAGCTGTCTGCGTATTGTTCGAAATTTGCAGCTCGCCGACGTTCATCCGGTAATCCGCGATCGGGCTTGCGCCCGGCTCGAACACGAGGCCGAAGGCAGCGATCTCGCGTCCGGCGTACGCGCCGAGATCGACCTGCGTGGTTTTCCAGCCCTGCGTTTTGCCTCCGGTGTTCGGTACGGCTACCTTCACTACTTCGTCGGGGGCATCCGCGAAGATCAGGCCGACGCTCATGAGCGAATCGTCGCTTTTGACCGTTTTGTTGTACGTCACGGACAATTCGGAGCCGGAGGCGACGTTCAGGTCCGTTTTGTACAGGCGCAGGAACGTCTCGGCGTCGAGCTTGCCGCGCAGCGCCAGCGAGCTTCCGCCTTCGTAAGCGCCGATCATGGCGCGATCGTACTTGTCGGACACGCCCGTTTTGTACGAACGGCCGTAATCGAACGCGACGTCCAGCTTGCTGCCGGACGTTTCCTGCCACCACTGCCAGCTCGGGAGGATGTTTTGGAGGCTCATGTTGGACCATTCTTCGTCGTTCGATACTTTGCCGTTTACATAGTAATCAAGGCCGTGGCCGGTGTTGAAGTGGGTATGGAACGTATCGCCGCCGACGACGGAACGCTCCGCCACCACGGAAGCGATCCCCGGCCAGTAGCGCGTATCCGCATAGACGTCGGCTGCCTCGTTTTGCGCCGTAACCGCCGTGTTCGCCGGATCGAGGTTGGGACCGGACCACCACAAGCGCTCGCGGATATCCGTCATCCACTGGAAGTCGTTTTCGTTGCGTTTGCGGTTCGGCCAGCCCTGGTTCATGTCTTCGTCGAGACCGGCGTGCACGAAGTCCGCGCCGAGCGTCGCCAGGCTGGCGCGCATTTGGCCGTTGGCGTCGAGCTTGGCGTTCAGGGCGGAACCCTGCGCGTTTTTGAACCGGTCGCGGCCCGCTTCCAATCCGGCGTAGCCGTTTTCGAACAAGCTGAAGTCGGTGCCGTACTTGGCGTTCCAATCCGCGAGGAATCTTTCCGCGTTGTCGATCTGGATCTTGCCCATGCCGTAGTCGAAGAAGAAGGAATCGGATACCTGCTGCCCGTCTTCGGCGTCGTGCAGGAACATCATGTTATTGCCGCGGAACGTGCGGGCGAACGTGTTCGAGCCCGTGTCCGTGTTGAGCGAGTCGTACCACTGGATATACAGGCCGGAGTTTTTAAGCGTCTTCACGAACTCCTGGTAATCCGGGATATCCGCGACGGCGACGTTCGGCCCGATCTCTTCCTGGTTCACGAAATAACCGTCGTACCCGAAGTATTCCGCCATTTCGATCAGCTTTTCGGCGACGGGGAAATTGCCGTTTTCGTCTTTGACGATCATCTGCTTGTAGGTCTGCTGGCCGCGGTCGTTGTTGGAGAAAAAGATGCCGGCCAGCGACAGGACTCCGTTTTTGTGCGCCGCGTCGGTGTAGGTCGGATTCGGAATATTCAGCATGCCGAACTCGAACCATTTTTGCTGCCAGTCTTTTTGCGCCAGTTCGTCGTAGTATTCCGGAGGCGTATACGCGGTCGCGGTGCCGTGCCAATACGAATAGTAGTCCGTGTACTGCCAGAAGTTGAAATGGTACTGCGCGAACTTATTGGTGTAAGGCGCGTTTTCGATAAACGCGTTCCCGTAATCGCCCGCCACGTTCATCATATGTACGTCGGGACTGATCGTCGGATCGGCTTGGGTGGCGGCGAACGGCGCGATCCGGGGCTGCAGCGGCACGCGCGAGCGCAGCAGCTCGGAATCGCGGTCGCGTTCCGGCGTCCAGTCGAGAATATGCCCGCTGGTGTAGCCGTGCACGCTCGGTTGATTCAGACCCTGGGCGCTGTCGCCCGTGAACGGCCAAGTATCGCCGGCGCTCGCTTGCAGCGGCAGGCCGGTCGCGATCAGGGAAAGGGCAAGCGCCGCGGCGGCGGCTTTGCGCGGAAAACGGGACTGGGGACGGCGGGAAGACTTGATCCTTTTTCGAGAACTCATGAGATTCCTCCGTTTCGATAAATGATAATCCAAAAGCACAACAGGCGGGATGAAGCTCGTCCGAATCGACGCGGATCGAACAAAGCTTCGACGGCTGGAAACGACTTCCTTACTAAGCTATACGATGAAAGCCTTTACAAAAAGGGGTGAAAGTAAAGATTGAAGGGCCAAAATAAAGAAAAAGCCCGGATTCGTATCCGTATCTCGGAATAAAAAAGATTGACCGTGACGCATACGTTATGGTTTACACTGAACGCGGAAGGAGCGAACCGCATGATTCGAACCGGAGCCTTGGCGCGCAAAGCCAACGTGAGCAAAAGAACGCTGCAATACTATGAACAGATCGGACTGCTGAAGCCGACCGTCATCTCGGAAAACGGCTATCGCCATTACGACGATCGGGCCGTTTTCCGTTTGCAAAAAATTTTGCTGCTGAAGTCGATCGGCTACACGCTTCAGCAAATCAAACAACTTCTTCAATCGCGCGAAGATGCCGACGAGCACGAAGAATGGCTGGACTCGTTGAAGCAGCAGATCGAATTCATGGAACGGCAAAAGGAAGAATTGAGCCGCAAGCAGTATTACCTGCGATCCGCGATCGATATTCTCAACCTTCGCGGCCTAAGCGGCATGGGCGATCTGCTGGAGATCATCGAAGGCTTGAACGATCGTCCTTTGGTCGAAGGCGTCGTGCCGGCCGAATTCGGCGACGATCCGTCGATCACGCGGGAGGAGCAGGACGCTTTGGCCAAACTGCCGGTATGGGGGAGCGGCGACGAGCGGTTGGAAGAACTGTTGTCCCTGCTGCGGCAGGCGGCGGATCGGATGCCCGAATCTCCGTATTCGGAAGAAGCGCAAGCTCTCGCCGGCCGGCTGGACGCGCAAGCGACGGAACTGTTCGGAGGCGACTCGAAGCTTTTGGATACGTATTGGGAATGGATCAAACCGCAAGAAGGCGAACAACCGGCGGTCATCGGATTGGAAAGCGAATTGATGGATTACGTGGAAAAAATGATCGACTTTTATCGAAAACGAAAAGAGGGGGAACCGGATGAGAACTCGTAGCCCGGGAAATCGTATACCGATAAAGACTGTTCAAAGGCGGGTCGGCGGATTGCTCCTATCGTTGTTCTTGCTGCTCGTCCCGACGGCCTGCGGAGCATGGCAGAGCGGACCCGAAAACGTGGCGGAGCAAGTTCGGCAGCCAGAAGCGGAACCTAACGGTAACGATAGTTATCCAAACGACGTCATCACCGTCGAGGTGATCGTCGAAAGCGACCGAGATTCCGCTTCCGGCTTCAAAACGGAAATCAACGCGCGCAAAAACCCGCAAAGCGCATCGTACGATACGATCGAACTGCCTTACCGCGAAACTTTCGAAGTGAGCAAAGACGCCTTCATCCCGCTTCCTTCCGTCCGGCTTCAAGCCGATGCCGCAGCCGGCGCCGAATGGATAAGCTGCACGATCTTGTATGACGGCGAAGAAGTAGCGACCCATCTCGCGCGCGGAGACGGCGCGCAGGCCGCGTGCGAGAAAAAGTTCCATCTAGGTCCGGGGTGAGGCGGCTGGCTTTTTTGCTCGTTTCGTTTTACAAGGCATTTTCTTATTAAAATGATGGATACTCGCAACAATTTATGTCGATTGCGCAGGTATGAAGACATGTTCCAGGCTTTAGGCGGTGCGCAATATTTTGGTTTTTGATGACGCAGACATGAAAAAAAGGGCGGTTTCCCGCCCTTCGGCAAATTTTCAAAAAGGTTAGCCCAACACGACGACAACCTCATGGCTGCTGCCCGCCTCGAACACCGGCAGCACGTTGCTTTCGATCGGCGAGCCGTCCACCGTAACGGACTTCACGCCTTTCGATACATGATCCGGATTCTGAATCGAGATCTTGTACTCCGCGCCGCGGAACGAGCGGGTAATCTTATAGCCGTCCCAAGCTTGCGGGATACAAGGATCGATGCGCAAACCGTCGTAATCCGGCTGGATGCCGAGGATCGCTTGGGTGATCGCGACATAGTTCCAAGCCGCCGTGCCGGTCAGCCAGGAGTTTTTCGCTTCGCCTTCGCGCACGGCGTCGCGTCCGGCGATCATTTGCGAGTAGACGTAAGGCTCCATGCGGTGCACTTCGCTGATGTCTTCCAAGTAAGCCGGAGCAATCTTGGCGTACGTCTCGAACGCGCGGTCGCCGCGTCCGATGACCGTCTCGGCAATCGTTACCCACGGATTGTTATGGCAGAAGATCCCGGCATTTTCTTTATAACCCGGCGGGTACGTCGAGATTTCGCCGAGGTTCAGGTAATACTTCGAATACGCAGGCTGTTGGAGCATGATGCCGTAGTCCGTTTCCAGGCGGTCGCGTACCGAGTTGAGCGCTTTTTCAGCCAACCCTTCTTCGACGCCGATGCCGGCCATGACGCAGAAGCCTTGAGGCTCGATAAAGATTTGGCCTTCTTCGTTTTCGCGGCTGCCGATCTTCTCGCCGTGGTAATCGTAAGCGCGCAGGAACCAATCGCCGTCGAATCCGTGCTCGATGGTGATTTTGCGCATGTTCTCGATCTCGCGCTCGGCGCGTGCGGCTTCGTCTTCCAAACCGCGTCTGCGAGCGAGCTCCGCGTAATCCGGTCCGGCGAATACGAATAATCCGGCGATAAAGACGGACTCGGCTGTTTTGCCGTCCAGGTTGGTGGTCGTCTGGAACGATTCGCCCGGTTCATTGGAGAAACAGTTCAGATTGAGGCAGTCGTTCCAGTCGGCGCGTCCGATCAGAGGGAGTCCGTGCGGACCAAGATTGTTCGTGACATGGTCGAAGGAACGCTTCAAGTGCTCGAACAGCGTCGCGCTGCCCTGGCGTCCGCTGTCGAACGGCACATCTTCGTCAAGGATGCCGTAGTCGCCCGTTTCTTTGATATAAGCGGCCGTGCCGGTAATCAGCCACAGCGGATCGTCGTTGAAGCCGCTGCCGACTTCGTTGTTGCCCTGCTTGGTCAGCGGTTGGTACTGGTGATACGCGCCGCCGTCGTCGAACTGAGTGGACGCGATATCGATGATCCGTTCGCGGGCGCGGTCCGGAATCTGATGCACGAAGCCGAGCAGATCCTGGTTGGAGTCGCGGAAGCCCATGCCCCGGCCGATGCCGGATTCGAAATACGACGCCGAACGCGACATATTGAACGTGACCATGCACTGATACGGATTCCAGATGTTGACCATCCGACTGAGCTTGTCGTCGCTGCTTTGGATGGAGTATTTGCCGAGCAGCCCGTCCCAATACGCGGCCAGATCGGACAATGCGGAATCGACCTGCGTATCCGTCGCGAACGCTTCGATCATCGCTTTGGCCGGCTTTTTGTTGATCACGTTCAAGCTTTCCCATTTTTCTTCCTGCGGGTTCTCGACATAGCCGAGCATGAAGATGAGAGACTGTTCTTCGCCCGGAGCGAGTTCCAGGTGGATGCCGTGCGAAGCGATCGGGGACCAGCCGCTGGCGACGGAGTTGCCGGATTTGCCTTCGGACGCGACCTGCGGCGTATCCAGTCCGTTGAACGCGCCGAGGAACGTATCGCGGTCGGTGTCGAAGCCGTCGATTCGGCGGTTGACGGAGTAGTAGGCGTAATGGTTGCGGCGTTCGCGGTATTCCGTTTTATGATAAATGACGGAGTCTTCGATCTCGACTTCGCCGATGCTCAAGTTTCGCTGGAAGTTGGTCATGTCGTCGTGCGCGTTCCATAGACAGAATTCCAGATACGAGAACAACGAAATCCTTTTCGGAGAATCGCTGACGTTGCTGACTTTTACGCGATACACTTCGGCATTGAATCCGAGCGGCACAAAAGCCAGTTGGTTGACTCTTAAGCCGTTGCGCTCCCCGGTAATCGACGTATAACCGAGACCGTGGCGGCATTCGTAAAAGTCGAGGTCGCGCTTAACCGGCATCCAACCCGGCGTCCAATAATCGCCTTCGTCATGTACATAGAAATAACGGCCGCCGTTGTCGAGCGGAACATTGTTGTACCGGTAACGGGTGAGACGTCTCAGTCTGGCATCGCGATAGAACGAATAGCCGCCCGCCGTGTTGGAGATCAGGCCGAAGAACTGTTCATTCCCCAGATAGTTGATCCACGGGTAAGGCGTTTTAGGCGTTTGAATGACGTATTCCTTATTAGCGTCGTCGAAGTAACCGAATTTCATCGTTTGAACTCCTCTCAAATTAACCCTCGATTGGTCATAAACAACTCGAGTATAATAGGGATGTAAGCGGTTTACAACAGAGCGTGCATAAATGACATGAAATGTTCAGAAATCGTTTTCGAAAAAAGGGGCTCAGGCGGGGGAAACAAGAAGACTGCGAGAAAAATTCGTTCAAGACGCTGTCTCGCTCGGAAAATAGATTGGATTTAAATAAGGAGTTTTCCGAGTTCAAAGGCGTCTTTCACTGAATTTTTCTCTCCGTCTTCTCGCTTCCAGCTACGTTGGGGTTTTTCGATACGATCGAAGAAAGAAGAGGGAAGAAGGAATAGATCAAAATCGAGTAGATCGGGAAGAAATAGATAAAGACGTGATGAACTCGTCTTTTAATCTCCCCATACGCGTTCGCGTTTGCCGTCATTCATGGTTAACTTCAGCGTGCCGGTCTCCAGTGCGTTGTTCCAGCTCATATTGCTTGTGATATCGGCCAGTTCGGGGATTGGCTCGGTAAAATCAGCTCCGATGACTTCGATGCTGCGCGTATCGATGTGCGTGTCTTGGAGCGGGATGTCGAGTGTATGGGTGCCTTGGGAATGCAATTCGATATCGATTGAAATCGTCGATTTCAGATCGATCGGTTGACTGCCCCGATTCGTGACGACGAACGAGCAGCCGCCTGTCGCTACGCCTTTTTCAAGATTAATGTTACAAGCCGTTTGCTCCTGATCGACGGCGACGGCATACACGCCCGGTGGAATAGTGGCTTGATAGCCGAGTAATGCTGATTTCCCGAGCATGGGCAGCAGCCATAGCAGAGCCAGGCAGAAAATAATTCGATGGCGGTTGAGCGACTCCAAAATCAGGTATAACGCCCAAAACGCGAAACCGAAAAAGATAAAGTTGGCGTACATAATACTTCCGTTTCCCGGGATCGGAATCGTCAGCGGCAAACGGATCAGGAGCAATGCCTCCTCGTACAACGGTCTGACGCCGGGATATCGGATCGAGAGAAGCGTGAGTATGCCGGTTAGGATCATGGCTTTGCGGAAACGCTTGGGATCGCGAATCCACGGCGCGGCTTTGGGAGACGTGCGGGCGGTAGATTCCAGGTTCATATCAGGTCTCCTTTCCTAATAATCATTGCAGTTTATAAACGTTCGGGCTAAGCTATTCGTTACGGTCAACTTGCAATTCGGGTAATAGGGATTATAGCCACAGAAAAAGCAATGCGGCGTAAGAACAGTAGGTTTTCACCCGCCGCGCAGAGAAGAATGGGGGATTTGTCGATGATTATACGCGAAACGAAAGATTCGTTCGTACTTGTCCAACAGCATGACCACGCCGCGTTTTCGGGAGAAGCCGCGGCAAAGTTTCAGGATCGCTTTTATATGATGGAGAGAGTCGAGGAATCGCCGGGCATGCCTGCGGTTACGAAGGAAACGATCGTGCTCGGCGTAACGGAGCATGACCGCGGTTGGATTCGTCCCGACGATACGCCCGTCTGGGACGACCATCTGCATGCGCCGTATTCGTTCAACGAGTATCCGCTGCTGCCGAAGGTCACTTTTTACCGTATGGGAATCGACGAATTGGAAGAGATGCACCCGTACGCCGCGCTGCTGAGCAGTCTGTATTACAGCGTGTTCGAAGATTTGCAGACGTCGGAGCGCGAAGATTGCGTGGCGTTCGTGCATAACGAGGAAGAGCGCCAGCAGCGAATCAGTCAAAAGTATACGGGCGTGCAGCAGGAGACGTTATTGCTCCATCGCCAGATTTTGCAGACCTGTGACGGGTTGTCGCTGTATGTTTGCTTGAACGCGCCGGGCATCCCTAAAGAAGAAGAGCACGAGTGGTTCAAAGACGGCGTGCCGGGTTCGGAACCGTTCGGAGGCGGCGGACTCGTACAGCTGAGTTGGGTCGACGACAAGACGGTTAAAGCCGATCCTTCGCCGTTCGACGGCAAATTCTCCGCGACGCTGCGCGAGAAGCATGTGCCGAAAGACCGGATCAAAGAGGTCGGAATCGCGCAGGCTTACGAGGAGACGGAGTGGACGGAGCGGGAGATTGGATTCGTTTAAGATTGGAGGGATATATTTGCGATTTGAGATAGAAGAGCAGCCTGTTTGGGATGAAGAGAAAAGAAGATTGCTTTTAGAAACATATAATTACAGCTTTCCTGTTGAAAAGATGGAGTTGGGAGCCCCGTTGCCACAAATATGGGGATGTCTTATAGATGATGACGATTCAGTACTAGGTTTCATGTACATTACAAGTTGGAAAGAAAACGAGGGCGGGGATGGAGGAGAGGCAGAAGACGAAATTTCATTAGTTGTTGATTCTTCCGTGCAAACAAGAGGCTTCGGAAGCGTTTTGTTAGAAAAAGCAGAAGAATATTTACGTTCAAAAGATATCTTGCTAGCAACTGTACGAGTTCAACCTTCTAATCCGCGTGCTTATGAACTTATCGATTGGTTTTACAGGAAAGATTATATATGCTACTGGCCAGGTTTTAATGGTAATGAGCCTAAAAATCTCGAGTTTGCGAAGAAGACAGTTGGAAGACAGGATGTAACTCTTAAGAAAAATTTATCACAATAATTCGAAAAGGACGCCGTGCGCGAAATTTGCGCAGGCGTCCTTTTGCATACTCGCTTATGTTCAAATCACTTATCTTCGAACGTCACGTAAATCAGCACGTCCGAGCTGCGGATCACCGGGAGGGTCTCCGCGTATTGAATGCCCAAGAAATCCAGCTTTTCGCCCCAGGCCGCGCGTTCCGCGTCATCGAACGCGTCACCGTAACGATCCAGCACATAGGTCAGCGTATAGAGATCGATCAGCGCTTTGCCGTTCTCCATTTTTGACCAAGTGGCGGGCAGCACGATTTCGTTTTCTTTTGCCGCGATCTTTTTGCCGGAAAAGTTCAGAATCGCGGTCCGGCCTTCGTTCATGATCGAGACGGTCTTGTCGGCCGCGTTCCAGCGGATGGCATCGACTTGGCCGCCCAACAGGTCTTTGACCGGGATATAGCGACTGTCGTAAAACGTGCCCGTTTGCGCTTCTTCCGGCGTGAAATCACTCCCCAGCCGATGCAGCCAAATTCCGTCGATGTCCGTGAAGTAGGCGATTTCGGCACGCGTTCGGAGCGAAGGTTCGGCGTGAGCATTGGGATAAGGCAGAATGCTCAGCAGAAGCGCCGAAGCGATAGCGGCAAGAAATGATTTTTTCATCCAAGAAACGTTCATCCGCAAGCTCCTTTCGTGATGGATCTACAACATATGAACGCATGAACTTCCGATCTTGTTCGATAATCAGCCCGGAATTTTCGTTCGAGCGATGATGTCGGCAGCGTTTTTCGAGTTCGAGGATTGCTCCGCCTTTTGCGCATCCGCCGAGCCTTCGTCTGCTTTGCTTTGATCGCTGTCCGAAGTTTCGATCGCGTCCGCACCGTACAGCGCCAACGCCTTCCTCGCCGTTTCCCGCATCCGGTATTTCAGGTAATTCCCTTCTGCAACGCGGACCCGCTTACCCAGAAAACGCAGCTTGGTCAGCACGAATTGGCCTTCGCTATCGGTAAACGTCAGATGAATCCGGTAGGTCCGTTCTTCCTCGTCGAACTCGACTCTTTTATCGAAGCAGGAAAAAGCATGCAGAATCCGCGTCAGTTCGGCGTTGAACGTGCGGATCACCTCGACGACGGCTTCGTGCCGCGGCGCCTCGAACAGCTTCTGCGCGCGAACCGTTTGTTCTTCGTAAGAGGTACGGGATACGCGCGACTGCTCGACCGACACGATATGGCACAGCCGCGTATGCAGAATCGAGCGCGTCGACGAATTGTACCAATGCAGATACCATTCGCGTTTGACCATCGAATACTCCAGCTTGTACGGAATGCCCGGCTGAGGCTCGTTGAGCTTTCCTTTTTTGGTGCGGCATTGGATGGTCATTCCTTGACGGTTGCGCAGGATGCGGCGGATCGGAGACAGCAGCGGATGGAAGATTTGGGTTTCAAGGCTGCCCGCTTTTTGCTCCAGTCCGTCCAGCAGATTCGAGGTTTCGTCGTCCAGCACGCACTCTTGCAGCTTGGCGATCGTGCGAGGTTCCAGGGCTTCGCGCGCCGCCGGATGCTCCAGCATCGACTTCAGCCAGGAGCGTTCTTGCGACGTGAGCGTGTAGACGCCCGTTTCTTCAAGCCGCGAGGAGAGCTGGTAGTTGAATATTTTTTCAAAAGGATTATTCATAGTAGTCTCCGATCTCCTTCCATTCGTCGATGAACGACTGTCTCAAATCCGCGGGCGCCAGCACTTCGCAGCTCGATCCGAACCCACGCAGCCACGGCCGGATTTCCGTCACGCCGTTGACTTGGATCTCGTAGATGAAGAAGTCTTCGTTCTCCTCCACGATCTGCCCCCATTGACCTTGCAGCCGAACGCGTTCCGCGATGAAATCGGCTTGCCCGCGAGGACGGTAGAATTTGGCGCGTACCGTGACGGTCTCGCCGGTATCGATCAGCCAGCTGTGGCGCATTTGTTCGTCGAGCTGCTGCTTTTTGAGCGCGAAATATTCGTCCGGCGCTTCCTGCTCTTCCGCGATGTCGATCA
>Ga0308157_10006506_pt1 | contig 13986 bp, 12 predicted proteins | sample PhyBR1_FD_201035 | JGI IMG/M metagenome (GOLD analysis project Ga0308157, IMG submission 201035) | Phyllosphere microbial communities from UC Gill Tract Community Farm, Albany, California, United States - DLSLB.R1 | ecosystem: Host-associated > Plants > Phyllosphere > Unclassified | place: USA...
GCTGGCTCCAGACCACGAAGGCGCTGGCAACCGAGCGTTCGGCCACCTGCGAGACGGCTTCGATCGCGTCGCCGATGTCGGTGCCGCGCAAGCCGCCCTGGGCCGCCGGCACGCCAATGCGGAACAGCCCGGCGTCAGCCAGCCGGGGCAGCACGGCGGCGGCGTCCAGGCTGCCGTCGTCCAGCGCGTCGGCGTGCTGATCCAGCCACGCCGCCAGATCCTGGGGCAAGGCCCAGCCTGCGGCGCGTCCTGCGCCGAGCGGTTGCCCCGCCATCACGCACCGCTCCAGGCGTAGTCGCGCAATTGATCGTTCAACGGCGTCTGGGCCAGGTTGTTGCCGAAGTTGCAGATCGTGGCCAGCCCGACGCCCACGATGACTTCCAGCGCATTGCCATCCGAATACCCGGCGTCGCGCAACGCCTGCAAGGCGTCGTCGCTGACGCGGCCACGCGTCTGGATGACGGCTTCCGTGAAGGCGGCCAGGGCCTGCAAACGTTCATCGGGCAGCACGCCCTGGGCGCGCAGCGCGTCCACCACTTCGGGCGAAAGCCGGGCCTTGTTGCGCGCAAGCGCCGTATGCCCGGCCACGCAGAACGTGCAGCCATGACGCGTCCCGGCCACCAGCTGGACCACTTCGCGCTCTTGCAAGGTCAGGCCCGCGCGGGCATTGATCTGCGATAGCGTCTGATACGCTTCCAGCGCGACCGGCGCGTTAGCCAGGACTCCCAGCAGATTGGACAGGTATCCCGAGGCCTGTTCCGCGGCGGCCAACGCGGGACGCGTGGATTCGGGAGCGCTTTGCGCGGTATGGACGGGCAAACGAGCCATGAAGATCTCCTGGGGTATCGTAGAAAACCATATTGTGCGGGTGGCCGGCGGCAAGCGACAATGCGCGAAGATCGCAACTTGATGCTAGATCTTATCGACTTTCAGCTATGCGCTTATAACCGGATTCGATCCGCGATCATCCTCCTGAACTGCACCGGCTTGCTGACCGGATCAGTTTCATGCCATCACCGCCTGCCTAATTACCTTGCCCTTGCATCCCGATCATACCGACCAGGCCGCCGTCGACGCGCTGCTGCTGTCCAGCCTGGAAGTCCAATCCAGCCTGTATCACCTGGGGCAGTACTGCGGCAATTGGTCCGCCAGCACCAGCGGGCGGGCGCGCGCCAGCTTTCATCTGATCCTGCACGGCCGCTGCCGGGTCGACCTGGGCGAAGACGAAGCGCCCTTGACATTGGGCGCCGGCGACGGCGTCTTCTTCCTGCGCGACATCCCGCATGCCTTGACGCCGCTGGACCCGCCCGCGCCGGGCGCCGCCCTGTGCGCCGCCATGGAACCGCTGCTGCCACGGCAGGCTGACAGCACGGGCCTTGCCTGCGGGTTTTTCCAGTTTCGCCCCGGGTTGGCGGACCTGCTGGCCGATACCCTGCCCGACTACCTGGTGCTGCGCGCCGACGACGAACGCTTCCGCACGGCGCGGGGCGTCTTTGAATTGATATTGGGCGAAACGGCACGTGAACCCGGTGCGTCGCCCGTCGTGCTGGAACGGCTGACCGACCTGCTCATCTTCTTCATGCTGCGCCATCTGGCCATCCACGACCGGCAGGCCTATGGCCTGTTCGTGCTGGCACGGGATCCGGCCATGGCGGGCCTGCTCCAAGCCATTCTGGAGGACCCCGCCGCCACCTGGAGCATGCAGGACATGGCGGACCGCCTGCATATGTCCAAGGCAACGTTCCATCGGCGCTTCACACTGCAAAGCGGCACGACGCCTGCGCATCTGCTGCAACGGCTGCGCATGCGCGTGGCGCGACGCCTGTTGAGCCAGGGCGTGGGCATCCAGGACGCCGCCGAACGCGTGGGGTACCAATCCCAGGCCGCGTTCAGCCGCGTGTTCCAGCGTACAGAGGGCGTGGCGCCTTCGGCCTGGCGCAAACGCCGCGCGGCGCAAGGCTGAACGCAGAAGCGCCCCGCGAGGGTCACACCTGCGCGAGCGCCTGTTCCAGGTCGGCGATCAGGTCGTCGATGTGTTCGATGCCGATCGACAGGCGCACCGTCTCTTCGCGCACGCCGGCCTTTTGCAGCTCTTCCGGATTCAGTTGGCGGTGCGTGGTGGAGGCCGGGTGCGTGGCCAGCGACTTCGAATCGCCGATGTTGACCAGGCGCGTGAAGAGCTGCAGGGCATCCTGGAAACGCGCGCCGGCGTCGCGGCCGCCCTTTACGCCGAAGGTGAACAGGCCGGGGACCTTGCCGCCCAGGTACTTCTTTGCCAGCGCGTGGTCGGGGTGGTCCGGCAGGCCGGCGTAGTTGACCCATTCCACCTTCGGATGCTCGCGCAGGTAGCTGGCCACCTTGACGGCGTTCTCAACGATGCGGTCGACGCGTAGCGCCAGCGTTTCGATGCCCTGCAGGATCTGGAAGGAATTGAACGGCGAAATCGCCGCGCCCGTATTGCGCAACGGCACGACCCGCGCGCGGCCGATGTACGCAGCGGCGCCAAAGGCTTCGGTATAGACCACGCCGTGATAGCTGACGTCGGGTTCGTTCAGGCGCTTGAAGCGTGCCTTGTGCTGGGCCCACGGGAACTTGCCGGAATCAATGATGGCGCCGCCCAGGCTGGTGCCGTGGCCGCCCAGGTACTTGGTCAGCGACTGCACGACGATGTCGGCGCCGTGCTCGATCGGGCGCAGCAGGTACGGCGACGGCACGGTGTTGTCCACGATCAGCGGCAAACCATGGCGGTGGGCGACGTCGGCCAGCGCGGCGATGTCGGTGATGTTGCCCAGCGGATTGCCCACCGATTCCGCGAAGATGGCCTTGGTGCGGTCGTCGATCAGCGCTTCGAAAGCGGCCACGTCGCTGGGGTTGGCGAAGCGTGTGGTGATGCCGTATTGCGGCAACGTGTGCGCCAGCAGATTGTAGGTGCCGCCATACAGCGTGCTGGACGACACGATGTTGTCGCCCGCTTCCGCGATGGTCAGGATGGAATAGGTGACGGCGGCCTGGCCCGAGGCCAGCGCCAGCGCGGCGATACCGCCTTCCAGCGCCGCCACGCGCTGCTCCAGCACGTCGGTCGTGGGGTTCATGATGCGGGTGTAGATGTTGCCCGGCACCTTCAGGTCGAACAGGTCGGCGCCATGCTGCGTGTCGTCGAACGCGTAGGCAACCGTTTGATAGATGGGCACGGCCACCGCGCGTGTCGTGGGATCGGGCCGGTAGCCGCCATGCACGGCAATGGTTTCCAAGCGCCAATTGGGCTGCTTCGGTTCAGTCATGTGTCTCTCCTGGAGATGCGTTATTGATGATTCAGGTCAGACGCCAAGCGCGCGCACGGCGCGCAAGATGCGTTCCACGTCTGCATGATTGTTATAGGCGCCGACGGACAAGCGTACGTAACCATACTCCACTACGCTGGCGATCACGCCCGCCTGATTCAGATGCGCCAGGGCAGCGGCGGGATCGGGCACGCGCAATGCCGTGGTCGTGCTGCGCAACGCGGCGTCAGGCGGCGACACCACCTGCGCGCCCAACGCACGCAGGCCGTCGCCAAGCGCCTGAGACAGTTCCAGCACCCAAGGTTCGATGCGCTCGGGTTCGGCGCCTTCGATCAAATCCAACGCCCCCGCCCAGCCGGCTATACCGGGATAGTTCAGATTGCCGGATTCCAGCCGGCGGGCGTCGCCCGCGTCGGAGACCCCCACCTGCCATTGCAGGCCGGACTTGTCCAGGGTGGTCACGCCAGACGGGCCGATATAAAGCGGGTCCAACGCGTCCAGCAGCTTGGGAGACACGTGCAGGAATCCCACGCCCAACGGGCCAAGCAGACCTTTGTGCGCGCCGCATGCGAAGGCATCCACCTGCCATGCGTCGACCTGGGCGCGCAACAGCCCTGCGCCCTGGATGCCGTCGACAATCAGCCAGATGCCGCGCGCCGCGCAACGGCGGCCCAGCTCGGCGATGTCGGTGCGCAAGCCCGTTCCGTACTGCACCCAGGACACCGCGATCAGGCGGGTGCGGGCATCCACGTGGCGCCATAGATCATCCACCGTGTAGCGGTGCGCGTCCGCCTTCGCCACCCGTACCTGCACACCGCGGCGGCGCAGATTCAGCCAGGGCAAGGCGTTCGTGGGATGTTCCTGGTCGTCGACGATCAGGTTGTCGCCGTCTTGCCATGCAAGGCCTTGCGCAACGGTATTCAAGCCTTCGGTGGTGTTCTTCGTGAAGGCCAGCCGGCGCGAGTCTCCGCCGATCAAGCGAGCCAGCCGAATGCGTAATGCGTCTGCATCGCGCAGCCATTGCGGCTTGTCGCTGCGGGCATGCGTGATGCCATCGAAGAAGGCGGCGACAGCGTCCGCCACCTTGGGCGACAGCGGGCTGGTGTACGCGATGTTGGCGTAGGCCTTGTCACGCGTGATGGGAAACAACTGCCTGAATTCGTCCTGCCAGCTCATGCGCGACCTTCCCTGTCATTCCAACTTGGTATGCCGGAATTCTAGGTATATGACGCGGATCTGGATAAGGCTTAGTTCTTATATTGATATGACCATATAGTCGCTCGAAAAACGCGGACGCCCGCCCATAATTCATGCCTTTCTTGCATACAAACAATACGGGAACGGCATGCGACTGACTCAACTACTCAACGTGGCGGGCGTGGCGGGCGTGGCGGCGGCGCTGACGATCGCCGGCGCGGCCCACGCCGGCACGGTGGACACCATCAAGAAACGCGGTGAACTGGTGTGCGGCGTCAGCCAGGGGTCGGCGGGCTTGTCGATCGCCGACAAACAGGGCCGCTGGACCGGCCTGGACGCAGACCTGTGCCGCGCGCTGGCCGCCGCCGTGCTGGGCGACGCCGAGAAAACGCGCTTCGTCCCGCTCAGTTCGCAACAGCGGTTTCCCGCGTTGCAGTCCGGCGAGATCGACGTGCTGAACCGCAACACGACCATCACGTCCAGCCGCGACGCGGGGTTAGGGATCGTGTCCGCCGGCATCATCTTCTATGACGGGCAGGGCTTTCTGGTGCCGCGCAAGCTGGGCGTCAAAAGCGCCACCGAACTGGACGGCGCGCAGGTCTGCGTGCAGCCCGGCACGGTCAACGAACAGAACCTGGTCGACTACTTCAAGAAGCACAAGCTCACGTATCGCCCGGTGGTGATCGAAAACCTGGTGGAGTTGGAACAGGCCTTCTATGCCGGCCGCTGCGACGTCTACCTGTCGGACGCCTCCACGCTGGCGGCCAGCCGCGCCGCACGGGCCGGCAAGCCGGACGACTTCGTGATCTTGCCCGAGAGGATCAACAAGTCGCCGCTGGGCCCCTTCGTGCGGCAGGACGACGCCAACTGGGCGGCCATCGTGCGCTGGACGGTCAACGCGCTGGTCGCCGCCGAAGAGCTAGGCATCACGGCCCAGAATGCCGACAGCCAGGCACAAAGCAGCGATGCGCAAGTCCGCCGCCTGTTGGGCGTGGATGCGGGCATCGGCAAGAGCTTCGGCCTGGACGAGAGCTGGGCGAAGAACGCCATCAAGGCCGTCGGCAACTATGGCGAAGTGTGGGACCGCAACCTGGGCGCCGCCACCCCGCTGAAGCTGGACCGCGGCCTGAACGCGCAATGGAACCAGGGCGGCCTGCTGTATTCGCCGCCGTTCCAATGACCATGACCTTCTGAACGCGGCAGGCGGCCATGGCCCGCCTTTTGCATTGCCACCTGCCATGATGACTGTAACGACCCCTCCCTTCCGTTCTCCCGGCTCGCTGGGCCGCTGGCTGCCATCGCTGGCCTGGATCCTCGCGTTGGGCGGCATGGCATCCGTCTTGCTGGGGCATATCGAATCGGTGCAGGCCATGCGTGGCATTCAGGGCGGATTCGGATTCCTGCTTCAGCCCGCCGGCTTCCGGATTTCGGAAAGCCTGCTCGCCGTCGCGCCGGAGGACCCTTACTGGATGTCGATCGCGGCGGGCCTGGTCAATACACTGACCGTGGCGGCCGTGGCAATTCCGCTTGCGACCGCGCTTGGCATCGCGCTGGGCCTCATGCGCTTGTCGCCCCATCCGCTGGCCGCGCGTTGCGCCGCCGCCATCATCGCGCCGTTGCGCAACACGCCCGTGCTGCTGCAATTGTTCCTCTGGTACGGATTGCTGCTACGCCTGCCGGACGTGCGGCAGGCGTGGTCGCCATTGCCGTCGGTGCTGTTGTCCAACCGCGGGCTGGCTTTGCCCGCCGTGCAAGGCGCCTTGCCCTATGCCGCCCTCGCGCTACTGGCCGTGACGTTGGCTTGGCAGGCAAAACGCCGCTGGGGCAACGGCGTCGCCATCGCCGCATTGGCCATCGCCGCATTCGCCGCGCACTGGCTGCCCGCCACGCGGATAGACCTGCCCATCAAGCGCGGGCTGGGTCTGCAAGGCGGTTGGCAGCCCAGCATCGAATTCGCGGCGCTGCTGATCGGCCTGGTGGTCTTCCATGCGGCCTACATCGCCGACATCGTGCGGGCCTCGGTACGCGCCGTGCCCGTCGGGCTGGTCGAGGCCGGCCAGGCCATGGGCCTGACGCCTTGGGCCGTGCTGCGCAAGGTGATCACCCCCTACGCCACGCGCGTCGCCCTGCCCCCTTATGCCAACCAATGCCTGGCGCTGGTCAAGAACAGCACGCTGGCGATCGCCATCGGCTACCAGGAGCTGATGGCCGTCATCAACACCGCCATCACGCAAACGGGTCTTGCGCTGGAAGGGATTGCCCTGGCCGTGGCGGTCTACCTGGCGCTGGCGCTAGCGCTGGGCGGCGGCTTATCGGCCTGGAACGCGCGCAATACCCGCCATGGCCCGGGCGACACGCACGGCGCAAGGCTGGGGGACCGCCCGTTGTGGCGCGCAGCCGGCCGCGACGCGCGCCCGTGGCGCCGCAAGGCGGTGTCGGTAGCCTTGACCGTGCTACTGGCTGCCGTCGCCTGGGCGCTGCTGGACTGGGCCGTGTTGCGGGCCGTCTGGCGGGGCGACCCCGCAGCGTGCGCGGACGCTGCCGGCGCCTGCTGGGCTGCCGTGGGCGAAAACCTGCCGCTGCTGTTGTTCGGCACCATGACGCCGGCCGACCGCTATCCCGGCGCCGTCGCCTGCGTGGCGTTGCTGGGCGGGATCGCACTGGCGCTGGGCGGGCAGCGCGTGCCTGCCCGGGCGCGCGCCGCCGCGTTGGCCGCGCTGCTACTGATCGTGGTTGGCGCGTTGACGGGCTGGCCGTGGGGCGGCGCCTTGATCGGTCCGCAACGCTGGGGCGGGCTGCTGGTAACGCTGATACTCGCCATCGCCGCCTTGGCCGCCGCCGTGCCGCTGGCCTTTGCTTTGGCGCTGATACGCCGGTCCGGCAGCCGCGCGGGCGCGCTGGCCGCGGCCTGCCTGATCGAAGCCGTGCGCGGCATTCCCCTGGTGACACAGTTGCTGTTCGCGTCTTTCGTGCTGCCGATGCTGCTGGGCGGCGGCATGTCGAAGTTCAATATGGCGCTGGCGGCGCTGACGCTGCATACCGCCTGCCTGCTTGCCGAAGTGCTGCGCGGGGCGTTGCAGGCTATCCCGCCAGGTCAGATGATGGCGGCGCGCGCGCTGGGCATGCGCCCCGCCACGGCCTATGCCACGGTGATCTGGCCGCAGGCCCGCCGCATCGCCGCCCCCGCCGCGCTGGGCGTCTTCGTCGGCGCCGTCAAGGACACGTCGCTGGTCAGCATCATCGGCGTGTTCGACGTGCTGGGCGCGGCCAAGGCGGTGGTGGCCGGCACCGATTGGCGGCCCTACCACGTCGAGGTCTATCTGGCCGTGGCGTTGTTGTATTTCGCGGCAAGCCTGGCGCTGTCGCGGGTGGCCAGGCGAATGGAAATCAGCCCGCGCGCGACGCCAGCGGCGTGCGGCTTAAAAAGCGATCGAAGGCATTCAGGTACGCCACTTCCACCGCCGTAAGCTTGCGCTGCTTGTGCCAGGTCAGGAACACATCAATTTCAGCCACGGACTCGGCGGGCGGCAGGCGCCGCAGTTCGCCGTTGAGGACATCCTGGCGAATCAGGTGTTCGGGCAGGAAGCTCAGCCCGATGCCGGCCACCACCATGCGCCGCACCTCTTCGATATTGGGCGACGTGCCCACGATCCGGCCCGTGAAGCCTTGCTGGTCACGGAAGATGGTCAGCGGGGACAGCGTGTCGCCGATCTGATCACTGGCGAAGCACACGAAATTCTGGTCCATCAGATCTTCGATGCTGACCCGCTGCTTCGAGAACAGCGGATGGTGCCGGCCGCAGACCACCGCGTAATGGTGCCTCAGGAACAGGCGCCGCTCCAAGGCATCGACGGGCTTGCGGCACAGGCAGATGCCTAACGCCGGCACCCGCTTGGCAAGCGCGTCCAGGATGGCCGCGCTGGGCAGCACGTCCATGTGGAATTCGATCTTGGGATAGCGCCGATGGAACTGCGCCAGGAAGTCGTCGTATGCAGGGCTTTGCACCTTGCTCATCACCAGCAGCCGCAGCGTGCCTGCGATCTCTGCCTTGTCCTGGGTGGCGGCGTTCTCGATGCGCGCCATCGTGCCGTACATGTCGCGGGCGATCGCGTAGATCTCGTCGCCCAGGCCCGTCAAGCGGAATTCGCCGTTGCGCCGATGCAGCAGCAAGCCGCCCACCGCCTCTTCCAGCCGCTTGAGCGCCTGGCTGACCGCCGGCTGGCTCAGATGCAGCGCCTGCGCCGCCCGGCCCACCCCGCGCTCTTGCACCACGAACATGAAGGTGCGCAACAGGTTCCAGTCCATGCGTTCAGGCGCAAGCGTCAGCGCGGTGGGCGGCGAAGTCGGTTTTCGGGCGGGCGGCTGGGGCATGGCATCGCGGAAGGGATCGAAAAAAAGGCTGTCGAACCCCGCTGGCCATGCCGGCGCCGCGCGCTTCAAACGCCGGACAGCCCCGCGAAAAACCGCGACGCGTTGGATTCCAACCCTTCGATATAGTAGCCGCCTTCCTGCACGATCACGGTGGGCAGCCGCAAGCTACCGACTTCCCGGCCCAGGCGTTCGAAGCCGTCTTCCGTGACGGCGACCATGGCTTGCGGGTCTTTTTCGAAGATGTCGAAACCCAGCGACAGGACCAGCGCGTCCGGCTGGAACAGGTCGATCGCCCGGCGCGCCTGGGCCAGCCGGTCGAAGAACACCGACTCGGGGGATCCGTGCGGCATGGGCAGGTTGATGTTGTAGCCATAGCCCTCGCCGGCCCCGCGCTCGTCCTCGAAGCCCGCGACAACGGGGTAGAAGTTCTCGGGGTCACCGTGGATGGACACGTAGAGCACGTCGTTGCGCTCGTAGAAAATCTCCTGGATGCCCTGGCCGTGGTGCATGTCGGTATCCAGAATCGCCACGCGGCCGAATGCCGATCGGAGTCGCTGGGCCGCGATGGCGGCGTTGTTCAGATAGCAGAAGCCACCCGCGGCGTCGCGGCGGGCATGATGGCCGGGCGGACGGCAGATCGCGTAGGCGTGGCGGTCGCCCGCCAGCACGGCCTCGGCGCCGGCAACCGCGCACTGCGCCGCCCAATACGCCGACTGCCAGGTGTGCGGACCCACCGGGCAACTGCCATCGGCCAGGTAGCGGCCCGCCTTGGCCAGCACGCCGCGCAGGGCGTTGGGTTCGCGTACAAATACGTTGGACACGACTTCGCCGCCCCAATCGCCCGGCAGCTTCATCCAGTCTTCATGGGCGCTTTGCAGGAACTGCAGATAGTCCAGGGAATGCACGGCCGACAAGGCTCCCGCCCCATGATCGGCCGGCGCCTGCACGTCGAATCCCAGCTTGCGCGCCGCCTGCACCAGGCCATCGAGCCGCGCCGGCACCTCCTGGGGGGTGCGCATCTTGCCGCGCGAAAAATAGGTCTGCGGGTGGTGCAGCTTTTGGTCGTCGTGGAAAAATGCCTTCATGCTTGCTGATCCTTCAGTTGGAATTGCTCGGTGCGCTGGCCGGCATTGCCCAGCAGCAGGACGGAAACCAGGGAAAGCAACGATATCGCCGAAAACAACAACGCCAGCGGCCACCACTGGCCTTTGAAATTCTCGGCCAGCACGGTGCCCAGCAACGGCGTCAAGCCGCCGAAGATGGCGCCCGACAGCTGATAGGCCATGGAGATGCCGGTGTAGCGGATGCGGGTCGGAAAGCTGTCGCTGACGTAACCTGCGATCACCGCGTAGTAGGCGCCCATGAAGAATACCGCCACGCCAACGCCCAGGGTAATACTGGTAAGCGAGCCCTGGTCGACCAGGTTGAACATAACGTAGGGCGTGAACATCGATACGAACGCCATGGCGCCCAGGAACCGCAGGTTGCCGACACGGCTGGCTACGTAGGCGGCCAGCGGCGTGATGAAGAACTGCATGATCGACACGACCAGCAGGCAGTCCAGGATCACCGCACGGTTCAGGCCCACGTACTGCGTGGTATAGGCGATCATGAACGTGTTGGTGAAGTAGAAGCCCGCGATGCCCAGCACATTGGCCCCGACCGCCAGCATCAACAGGCGGGGCGCGCCGCGCAGCACCTGGGCAAGTGGCGCCTGCACGGGCGCGGCGGATGTGGTGGCCGAGGCGGACTTGGCGCGATCGGCCTGTGCCTGCTTCTCGGCCAGGAAATCGGGCGATTCGTTGACGCTCAGCCGGATCACGAAACCCACGATCAACAGCACGGCCGAAAACAGGAACGGCACGCGCCAGCCCCAGCTCAGGAACGCGTCATCGTCCAGGCCCGTCACCAGCTTGAACATCAGCATCGACAGAATCAGCCCGGCGGGGCTGCCCAATTGCGCAAAAGACGCGAAGAAAGTGCGCTTGCTCTGGTCCGGCGAATGCTCGCCGGCCATCAGCACCGCCCCGCCCCATTCGCCGCCCACCGCGATGCCCTGCACGATGCGCAACACGATAAGCAGCACCGGCGCCCAGAAGCCGATGGAAGCATAGGTGGGCAACAGGCCGATCAACACGGTCACCGAGCCCATCATCACCAATGTGATCACCAGCGATTTCTTGCGCCCGATCTTGTCACCGATATGGCCAAAGATCGCGCCGCCCAGCGGGCGGGCGAAGAAGCCCACCGCGAACGTGCCCAACGCGGCCAGGGTGCCGTAGAAGCCGGAGGCCGACGGGAAGAAGAGCTTGCCGAACACCAGCGCCGCGGCAGTGGCGTAGATGTAGAAGTCGTACCACTCGATCATGGTACCGACGAAAGCGGCGGTCGACGCGCGCACCGGCTGGTGCCCTGTCGCAGGTTTTCCCCTCATGTTTATCTCTCTTAAGGTAGGTTGAGGTCTGTCAGCCCGCTGTTATAGCCCTGGCCCCACCATAAGAAAAATTCTTATTTCTTATCCGCCGTATTACTTTGTCTAATGAGTAAAAACCCTTATTTCACAGCGGCTTGGCGCTGCCGCGGCCGCGTTAGCCTCCTGCCCCGCGCAGCCGCTCCAGCCACGCTGGCCGGGGCGCGGCATCCAGCCAGTTCTTCACGATCAGGCCAAGTTCGGTGTCCCCTGAAATCCGTAGGCGGCGTTGGAAGAACAGCGTGTCGGCGTCGGTTTCCGCCCGCACCAGGCTGACCAGGTCGGCCAGTTTGGCGCCCAGTTCCAGGTCACACGTGGCGCGGTCCCAGGCGGGCCGGAATGCGCCGCCACGCACCGTGAAGGCGCTGCGCAGGCCCAGGTCTTCAATGGTGATCGCGAAACTGCGGCCGTCCAGTTCCGCGGGCGGCTGTAGCCAATTGAGGCGTCGCGACAACTCCAGGCCGGCGACGAAGTGCAACGACACGAATGGCGCGGGCAGGCGCCGGCCCAGGCGGGCAAGCCACGCCGGCGGGCCAAGGGTCAGGGCGGAACTCACGCCGTGGCCTCCAGCAGTTCGATACCGGAGCGGCCGTGGTAATAGCCGTTGCATCGGCCCACGCCGGCGGGCGGAGAAACCGGCATGGGCGCGCCGCCGTCACGGATCGCGTCCAGCGCCGCCACGGCATCCAGGGTACCGGATGACTGCGGGCTGACGCGCAGGACGTCGACGCCCATGCGGGCAAGTTCGGCCGCCTGGGCCAGCAAGTCCAGGCAGGCAGCGGACTGCACCTGAATGCCATTGATGCCCAGGAACTCGCGGGACTCGCGCGTGCGCATGTCCAACCCGTCGGGATGTTCGATGCAACGGAAACCGCAATCGTCCTTCTTCAGGCGGAAGTGCCGGGCGGTAAAGCAGCGCGCCGAAAAGGCCAGCGCCATGCGGCCCCACACCATCACTTCGGCCGCCATGTCGGTCGGGCGCTCTTCCAGCAGGCGGGCCAGCGTGGCGCCGTCCATCTCCAGCGGCGCCACGAAGCGCACCGCCCCCTGGCTGGCCAGCCAGCGCAGCGTGCCGCCGTGATAGGCGTTCACATGCGGGCCCGCCACGAAGGCGCGGCCCGCCAGATGCCGCATCGCGCCCAGTTCACCCGCCTCGACCATGAAGTCGTCCTGGTCGCAGAGCTTCTTCAAGGCGTGCGCCTCCGCGCCGGTTTCGATCAAGGTGCGGCTGGACAGCACCACGGTCTTGCCCGCATCCCGGAGATCACGGGCAAGGTCCAGCCAGTCGTCCGCGCGCAGTTCGTGGCGGCGGCTACAGACCGTTTCGCCAATGTAGAGGATGTCGGCCGGGCTGTCGGCCAGCTCGGCGTAGAAGTCCAGCGTGCGCTGGCGCGGCCAGTAATACAACAGCGGGCCGACGGATATCTGGAATAGGTTCGGTTTCATTTCCATGGACGTTCGAATGCGCCTTGGGTGACTTGGGATCCTTCCGCATGGCGCGCCAGCAAGGCGTTCCATTCGGGCCGCGGGGAAAAGCGCGCAGCGTCGGCATGCACGCTGTCCAGCGCCGCACGCAGAGTGGACACCACCTGGGTGACATAGGCCGGGCTGCGCTGGCGGCCCTCGATCTTGATGGCGGACACACCCATTTCGGCCAGGCGCGGCAACAGGCCGATGGCGTTCAGGCTGGTGGGCTCTTCCAACGCGTGATCGGCTACGCCGTCGACGTCAAAGCGGCCTTTGCACAACGTGGGATAGGCGGCTGGCTCGCCGGGTTCGTAGCGGTCGATGAGAATGCCGGACAAGCGCGCGTCCATGCGGCCGTTCTCTTCTACCCAGCGCACGGCGTGGGCGGGCGAGCACACGCCTTTGTTGTTGGGGGAATCGCCGGTGGCGTAGGACGACAGCAGGCATCGGCCTTCCGCCATGACGCACAGGCTGCCGAAGCCGAAGACTTCGACTTCCACGCTGACGTTCGCGCAAATGCGGGCGACTTCGGCCAGGGTCAGCACACGCGGCAACACCACGCGGCGGATGCCGAATTGCGCTTTCATCAGTTCAATGGCGTCGGCGTGCGTGGCGGAGCCCTGCACGGACAGATGCAAGCGCAAGTCGGGATAGCGATCGCTGGCGTAGGCCAAGAGGCCGGGATCGGCCATGATGACCGCATCCGCGCCCAGCCCGTGGGCGGCGTCCACCGCGTCGTGCCATTCTTGCGAGCGGCCCGCCTGCACGAAGGTATTGATGGCGAAGAGCACCTGCCGGCCCTTGCGGTGCGCCAGGTCGACGCCGGCCCGGATGTCGTTTTCGGTGAAATTGAGCCCGGCGAAATTGCGGGCGTTGGTGGCGTTCTTGAGCCCGAGATAGACGGTATCGGCGCCCGCCTCGATTGCGGCTTTCAAGGCAGCCAGGCTGCCGGCGGGGGCCACGAGCTCTATAGGAGAGGTTCGAGTTTGCATGCCGGCCAGTCTAGGGTCCGGCCGCCATCCGGGCCTTGTCGCAGATCAAACCCGGCTGCGCCCGCGCCGTGAAAACGCGGCGCTATTCTTCGGAATGCAGCCCGTGTTCCACGGCGTACACCGCGACCTGCACGCGGCTGGTCAGGTTCAGCTTTTTCAACACGTTCTGCACGTGGATCTTGACCGTGCTTTCGCTGACGTCAAGCTC
>Ga0308157_10006511_pt1 | contig 13978 bp, 13 predicted proteins | sample PhyBR1_FD_201035 | JGI IMG/M metagenome (GOLD analysis project Ga0308157, IMG submission 201035) | Phyllosphere microbial communities from UC Gill Tract Community Farm, Albany, California, United States - DLSLB.R1 | ecosystem: Host-associated > Plants > Phyllosphere > Unclassified | place: USA...
GGCCCGGCCAGCTTGGACAGGCCCATCTCGGCCCCGCGCAGGTAGGTCGGCGTGTCGGGGTAGAAAAACGGCTGGCCATTGATTAAGGCTGTCAGGCACAGCAACAAGGCAATGGCAATAAAAGTCCAAACAGAGGAGCCCGATTGCAGGCTACGGTCCACATTCATAGGCGACTTTCAGGAAAAAACATGAAAAACAGGTTTTTCAACCTGAAAGCCGAGCGCGGCTTTTAGTAAGAAAATTTTTTATCAAGTTATCGCTGCGCCTAACAGCAGAAATAAATTTCATGCCAAAGCAAAATCAGCTGACGCTTAACGTATTTTTCTAACTAATAGCTCCAATTTATTGGATGTGAAGAACCTGAACAAGAGTCCGAACAGACTATGAGTCCATCAAGGATGAGACAATTTGAGCGGAATTCTCTAAAGGTCGAAAGATGGGTACCAGTTGGCCCAGTGGTAGTGGCCAAGTCGCACCATCGTGATAAGTCGGTGCGCCCTGATCACGACTAAAATGCGCTCATAAACCTAGCGAAGCCAAAGCACCACCATCTTGTGCGTCGAAGAAAATGAGTATCAGCGAATTTAAAAAATATAAATCCTGCTTTTGAATGACATGCTGGAATGCCGGAAATCCTAACTTCTAACCGGTAAGGAATTCGGGTCAGGGTCAAGTATTTCAGGGAGGTTTTTGAAAGGCCCAGTAAATTTCGAAGTGGGAAATGGAAAATGGGAAAAACTCTCATATGCCAACTGTTTTTCATCAATCGCGGTAACCATAAATTCAAAGGAAGTCGAAAAGCGTTGCAGTCTTGGCTACTACGCCTATCATGTGTAGCCGCAGCGAGCTGCGAGGATAACTTTAAAAATACATTATGAAAAAAGCTGAGCACGCACGAGTATTTTCTGATTCTGCTACCGCGATACTTGGCCAGCTCTTGGAGAACGCGATGGACCCTACGAAGGAGATATCGGCAAGCAAATTCCGCGCAGAGAATTACAAGTTAGTCAACGACATAGACGATTTGAAGAAGAGAAACCTAATTCAGAGGAAAGAAAATCACTACCAAGTGAAGGCTCTTGCGCTGCCGTATTTAGAGACAAACTTCGCCAAAGAACTAATTGCAGACATTGAAGCACTTTATGCTGTCTTGAAGGCTCACTATCTGAAGGTCCAGGAGGCTCCAATGCCTGTGGCTAGGTTATCGCAAGAAGCGAATATTCCTGCAACACGCGCGATGTACGCTTTAAATATGATGCTGGATCTGTCGTTATGGTCGGCTGGCTACGCCACTGACTTGACTACACCTGAGGCATATGTGCTTGCCAATGAAAGAATGCTTGAATTTCCTGACTTTATGTCAATGGTGCTTACCGTCAGTAATTGGAACACGCCAGATACCTCATCGGATTGGATAGCAAAGCCAACTACTTCCGGTACTTCAGATGTGGCCTTCTCTATATCCTCGCTGGAGACGTCGCAGACCGAAAAAACGTACGGTTTTGAAAGTCTGCTTCACCCAGCAATTTATAAAAGCTCATTGAAGCAATTCAAAGATGGCCATTTACGAGAAGCCGTCATGAATTCCGTAACTGCGGTTTACGATTTAATTCGTGACCGAACCAACCTCAAGCTTGATGGCAACGCCTTGGCATCACAGGCATTTGGTCTTGAAAAAGGATTACTAATCCTTAGTGAGCTCGGCACAGAATCTGGCGACAACGTCCAAAAAGGTTTTATGCAGATCTATCAAGGTATTTACACAGGAATTCGTAATCCTAAAGCTCACACTCTTCATCACGATCTTGACGCCTTAAAAGCAGCGCAATACCTGGTGATGATGAGCTTGCTAGCACGTCGTGTAGATGAAAGTAAAAACCGCGCGGGCGAAGGTGTGCCATGAGGGTGCAGGCTACGTTTGATCCTGCCTCGATTTCACGTACAGCAAGAAGTTGAAAACTTGGGGTTTGAGGTGCAGTAGAAACCGCTTGGTCAGGCAAGTGGAACTGGTGCTGGGCACCAGGCAAGCGGTTAAGCCTTCCCGGGCCAAACAATAAACGCCAAGCGTTTCCCAGCAAAAGAATTGGCGCTGAACAGTGCCGCTGCCATCAATGCCTGGGCGGCATGCATTTGATGCCGTAGCCCAGGTGCACACGCTGCCAGGCGTGTATCACGGCCGATACACTCGTTGCATGGCTACCCCGAACCCCAACCTCTCTTCTTTCATCTGGTCCGTCGCTGACCTGCTGCGCGGCGACTACAAGCCCGCCGACTACGGCAAGGTCATCCTCCCGTTCACCGTGCTGCGCCGCCTGGACTGCGTGCTCGAAGCGACCAAGGCCGCCGTACTGACCGAAAAAGCCACCCGGGAGGCCGCTGGCCTGAACCCAGAGCCCTTCCTGCTGAGGAAGTCCGGCCAGTTTTTCTACAACACCTCGCCGCTGGACCTCAAAAAGCTCATGGGCGACCAGGACCACATCGGCGAGAACCTGCGCGCCTACCTGCAGGCGTTCAGCCCGGCCGTGCGCGACATCTTTGAGAGCTTCGAGTTTCACGTTCAGATCGACAAGCTAGCCAAGGCGGGCCTGCTCTACATGGTCACCGAGAAGTTCGCCACCATCGACCTGCACCCGGACGCGGTGAGCAACGCCGACATGGGCGCGGTGTTCGAGGAGCTGATCCGCAGGTTCGCCGAACTCTCCAACGAGACCGCCGGCGAGCACTTCACCCCGCGCGAGGTGATCCGGCTGATGGTCAACCTGCTGTTCATCGAGGACGACCAGGCGTTAACCAAGCCCGGCGTGGTGCGCTCGCTCTACGACCCGACGGCGGGCACGGGCGGCATGCTCAGCGTCGCGGGCGAGCACCTGGCGGGCCTGAACCCCAACGCGCGCCTCGTCATGTATGGCCAGGAGCTCAACCCCGAGTCCTACGCGATTTGCAAGGCCGACATGCTCATCAAGGGCCAGGACATTGCCAACATCGTCCTGGGCAACACCTTGTCCAACGACGGCTTGACCGGCAAGATGTTCGACTACGCCCTGTCCAACCCGCCGTTTGGTGTGGAGTGGAAGAAGATCGAAAAAGAGATCCGCAAGGAGGCCGAGCAGCAGGGCTTCAACGGGCGCTTCGGCCCGGGCTTGCCGCGCGTGAGCGACGGCTCGCTGCTTTTCCTGCTGCACCTGATCAAGAAGATGCGCCCTGCGGTCGATGGCGGCAGCCGCTTTGGCATCGTGCTCAACGGCTCCCCGCTCTTCACGGGCGGCGCGGGCTCGGGCGAGAGCGAGATTCGCCGCTACGTGCTGGAAAACGACCTGATCGAGGCCATCATCGCGCTGCCGACCGACATGTTCTACAACACCGGCATCTCGACCTACATCTGGATCGTCAGCAACAGGAAGCCTCAAGCGCGCAAGGGCAAGCTCCAGCTCATCGATGCCAGCAGCTTCTGGCAGAAGATGCGCAAGAGCTTGGGCTCCAAGCGCAAGGAACTCGGCCCGTCGCACATCGAGGACATCACGCGATTGTTCGGCAGCTTTGAAGAGTTGAGCCGCGACGGCGTGCCGATCAGCCGCATCTTCAAGAACGAGGACTTCGGCTACCGCACCATCACCGTCGAGCGCCCGGAGCGCGACGCCAGCGGACAGGTTGTGCTCGCCACCAAAGGCAAGGCCAAGGGCAAGCCGGTGGCCGACGCCAGCCTGCGCGACACCGAGAACATGCCGCTGAGCGAGGACATCGACGCCTACTTCCAGCGCGAGGTGCTGCCCCACGCTCTGGACGCCTGGATCGACGCGGACAAGACCAAGGTCGGCTATGAGATTCCGTTCAACCGCCACTTCTACGTCTTCAAGCCTCCGCGCCCATTGGCCGAGATTGACGCCGAACTCAAGGGCGTGACCGACCGCATCCTAGCCATGATTGGCGGGCTGACGGCATGAGCTTTGCGCGTTACCCAGAATACAAGGACAGCGGCGTGGAGTGGCTAGGGCAGGTGCCAGAGCACTGGGGTGTTGGTAGCGCTCGCTGGCTTACCCGTCGATATTCAGGTGGCACGCCGGACAAAACCAATCTTTCCTTTTGGGAAGATGGCACGATCCCCTGGTTGAACTCAGGTGCTGTCAATGACGGACTTATAACAGAACCGTCCACCTACATCACTGCCGAGGCTTTCGCTAATAGCAGCGCGAAATGGATACCCGAGGGCGCACTGGTAATGGCACTTGCAGGGCAAGGCAAGACAAAAGGTATGGTGGCTCAACTGGGAATTACATCGACGTGTAACCAGTCGATGGCAGCAATCATTCCGAGCACAGCAATCAATTCGCGATTTCTCTACTGGTGGTTGGAGTCAAATTATCAGAACATCCGAAACATGGCGGGTGGAGATTTGCGCGATGGCCTGAATTTGGAACTACTGGGCAACATTCAGTGCCCACTTCCCCTTTGCGGCGAGCAAACCCAAATCGCCGCCTTCCTGGACCGCGAAACCGCGAAGATTGATGGGCTGGTGGCCGAGCAGCGGCGGCTGATGGTGCTGCTGAAAGAAAAGCGCCAGGCCGTCATCTCCCACGCCGTCACCCGGGGCCTGAACCCCGACGCCCCCATGAAGCCGTCCGGCATTGAGTGGCTGGGAGATGTACCGGCACATTGGGAGGTAGGCCCGCTAAAGCGTTTCTGGAGCGTGACCGATTGCAAGCACGTTACGGCCGAATTCGTTGACGATGGAATTCCACTCGCCAGTATTCGTGAAGTTCAAAGTCGATGGGTAGCGCTTGAAAATGCCAAATGTACGACTGAGCATTTCTATGAGCTACTTATTGAAGGCGGTCGCCAACCAGTACCGGGCGACCTGATCTTTTCCCGAAATGCCACGGTCGGAGAAGTCGCTCAAGTTAATGCTGACCATCCTCGATTTGCCATGGGACAGGACGTTGTACTGCTCCGCAAGCTCTCACAGAACTATTCATCCGATTACCTACAGCATGTCATTCGTTCGCCAATCATCATCCTGCAGCTGGCAAACATGATGATTGGCTCCACTTTTAAGCGAATTAACGTCGAAGAAATTCGGTCATTTGCAATGCCATCCCCGCCGGCGTTAGAGCAAGCAGAAATCGCTGACTTTCTGGAGGGGGAAATTCGAGAGTTTGACGCGCTCACTACCGAAACCCAGCGCGCCATCGACCTACTGCAAGAGCGCCGCACCGCGCTGATCTCTGCCGCCGTCACCGGCCAGATCGACGTTCGTGAATTGGCCTGATTCAGGCTCGCGGCTCAGGCGGCCTTTCACGCATGGTGATGGCGCCAAACGGACACTTGGCCGCGCATTTGCGGCATCCGGTGCATGTGTCGGCATCATGCAGCGTCGAGAACTTTTTCCAGCCCTGCACTTCAAGGGACAGCAAATGCAGGTGACACGTCGGCACGCACCAGCCACACCCGGTGCAGCGTGCGGTGTCGATGTCCGGCGTCAAGACTGGCCGTGAAGTCTTCATACCCATCCTCATCATCATAAAGTGATCACCCCGTGGCCCTGCACAAAGAAATCAGCTTCGAGAACGAGATCTGCCAGATTGACGTCCGCAGCGCCGTGGCGTCAGCATGACCGCCCCCTCAACCCGCCGATAACCAACGCGCACAGGACTCTACCCATGGGCATGCAAGACCGCGACTGGTACCGTGACCTTCAACGAGAGCGCGCCAGAAAACAAAGTCCCTCGGGACTGAGCCGGGGCCTGAGGCTGGCACCCCTGGGGATCATCGTCTTTTGGGCGCTCGTCATGGGCGGCCTCTACCTGGCCATGAGCCACTACCTCAAACCCAGGCCGGTGGTCGTGTCGAGCAACGGCGATCTGGTCATCCCCCGGGCCAGGGACGGTCACTTCTATGCGCAAGGCAAGGTCAACGGCCAGCCGGTCAACTTCCTGGTGGACACGGGCGCCTCGCTGGTCACGGTCAGCCATCAGTTCGCCCGCAAGGCGGCGATTTCCGAGGGCAAGCCTACTGTCTTCAACACGGCCAACGGCCCGTTGAACGGAAGCGTAGTCTCCGGGGTGTCGGTCTCGATTGGCCCCATGGCCGTGAGCAGCGTTCGCCTGGGCGTTGGGCTGCAGGGCCACGACGAGCATGCCGCGCTGCTCGGGCAGAGCTTTCTCTCCAAGTTCGATGTGGTGCTGCAAAAGAACCAGATGATCCTGCGGCCGAGGTAGCCAACCCGCCCGCCGTGGCGCTGCAGGGTGGCCACCGAGTCAAGAACAAATAAAAAACGGAGGGCCCATGAGCCTGCACAAGGAAATCAGCTTCGAGAACGAGATTTGCCAGCACCTGGCCACCCACGGCTGGCTCTATGCCGAGGGCGACGCCCAGGGCTACGACCGCGCCCGGGCCCTCTTTCCCGCCGACGTGCTGGCCTGGGTGCAGGCGACGCAGCCCAAGGCGTGGGAGGTGCTGGCCAAGAACCACGGGGCCAAGGCGGCAGACACGCTGCTGGCCCGCCTGCGCGACCAGCTGGACCAGCGCGGCACCCTGGACGTGCTGCGCAACGGCATCGAGCTCCTGGGCCTGAAAAGTCCGCTCAAGCTCGCCGAGTTCAAGCCGGCGCTCAGCATCAACGCCGACATCCTGGCCCGCTACGGCGCCAACCGGCTGCGCGTGGTGCGCCAGGTGCGCTACTCCTTGCAGAGCGAAAACAGCATCGACCTGGTGCTGTTCCTCAACGGCCTGCCGGTGGCCACGGTCGAGCTCAAGACTGATTTCACCCAGAGCGTGCAGGACGCCATCGACCAGTACCGCTTTGACCGCCAGCCCAAACCCAAGGGCCAGGCGGCCGAGCCGCTCTTGTTGTTTCCCTGCGGCGCGCTCGTTCACTTTGCCGTCAGCAACAGCGAAGTGGCGATGGTCACGCGGCTGGAGGGCGCGTCTACCGTGTTCCTGCCCTTCAACCTGGGCTGCGAAGGCGCGGCCGGCAACCCGGTGAACGCAGCGGGCGGCCACCGGACCGCCTACCTGTGGGAGCAGGTCTGGGCGCGGGAAAGCTGGCTGGAAATCCTGGGCCGCTACCTCATTGCCCGGCGCGACAAGAAAAAGCAAATCGAGCGCATCGTCTTTCCGCGCTACCACCAGCTGGACGTGACGCGCAAGCTGCAACGGGCGGTGCTCAAGGACGGCCCGGGCGGCAAGTACCTGATCCAGCACTCGGCAGGCTCGGGCAAGACCAACTCGATCGCCTGGACGGCGCACTTCCTGGCGGAGTTGCACGATGCCGGGCACTGCAAGGTGTTTGACACCGTGCTGGTGGTCTCGGACCGCAACGTCATCGACGCCCAGTTGCAGGAAGCCCTCTTTGACTTTCAGCGCACCACGGGCGTGGTAGCGACCATCAAGGCCACCGAGGGCGCCAAGAGCGTGGCGCTCGCCCAGGCGCTCGACGGCAGCAAGAAGATCGTCGTGTGCACCATCCAGACCTTCCCGTTCGCGCTGGAGGCCGTGCGCAAGCTCGCTGCCGCGCAGGGCAAGCGCTTTGCTGTGATCGCCGACGAGGCGCATAGCTCGCAGACGGGCGAGGCCGCCGCCAAGCTCAAGGCCGTGCTCAGCCCAGAGGAGCTGAAGGAGCTGGGCGACGGCGGCGAGGTGAGCACCGAGGACATCCTGGCCGCGCAGATGGCCGCGCGCGCCGACGACAGCAGCATCACTTTTGTGGCCTTCACCGCCACGCCCAAGAACAAGACCCTGGAGCTGTTTGGCACCTGCCCGGACCCCACGCGCAAGCCCGCGCCGGACAACGTGCCCGTGCCCTTTCACGTCTACTCCATGCGCCAGGCGATCGAGGAGAAGTTCATCCTGGACGTGCTGCAGAACTACACGCCTTACTCGCTGGCCTTCAAGCTCGCCCACAATGGGCAGGCGCTGGACGACCAGGAGGTCGAGCGCAGCGCGGCCATGAAGGGCATCATGGGGTGGGTGCGGCTGCACCCGTACAACATCGCCCAGAAGGTCGAGATCGTCGTCGAGCACTTTCGGGAGTTCGTCTCGCCGCTCCTGGCCGGCAAGGCCAAGGCGATGGTGGTGGTCGCCAGCCGGCTGGAAGCGGTGCGCTGGCAGCTGGCGATCGACAAGTACATCCAGGCGCGCAGCTACCCCATCGGCACGCTGGTGGCGTTCTCCGGCGAGGTCAGCGACCCAGACTCCGGGCCGGAGGGTTTCACCGAGAACACGCTGCTCCTCAACCGCGGGCTCAAGGGCCGCGACATCCGCGAAGCCTTCAAGAACGAGGAGTACCAGATCCTCCTGGTGGCCAACAAATTCCAGACCGGGTTCGACCAGCCGCTGCTGTGCGGCATGTACGTGGACAAGCGCCTGGCCGGCATCCAGGCGGTGCAGACCTTAAGCCGCCTGAACCGCGCCCACCCGGGCAAGGACACGACCTACGTGCTGGACTTCGTCAACGACACCGCCGAGGTGCTGGCCTCCTTCAAGGCGTACCACACGACGGCCGAGCTCTCGGCCACGACCGACCCCAACCTGGTCTTTGACCTGCGCGCCAAGCTGGACGCTGCCGGGCACTACGACGACTTCGAGGTCGAGCGCGTGGTGGCCGTCGAGCTGAAAACCGAGGCCAAACAGAGCGAGCTCGTCGCGGCCCTGGCCCCGGTGCAGGACCGGATCATGAAGCGCTACCAGGCCGCGCAGGCGGCGCTCAAGGCCGCCTTAATCAAGGAAGACACCAAGGCGGCCCGGGGCGCCCAGGACGAGATGGACGCCTTGGTGCTGTTCAAAGGCGACATGGGCGCCTACGTGCGGCTCTACACCTTCTTGTCGCAGATCTTCGACTACGGCAGCACGGCCGTTGAAAAGCGCGCCATGTTCTACAAGCGCCTGCTGCCGCTGCTGGAGTTCGGCCGGGAGCGTGAGGGGATTGACCTGTCCAAGGTCGTGCTCACGCACCACCACCTCAAGAGCCAGGGCAAGGCCGCCATGGTGCTCACGGAAGGCGAGGCGATCAAGCTGGCGCCCATCACCGAGGCTGGTAGCGGCGGGGTAAGGGAAAAGCAGACCGCCCACATGGCCGAGCTGATCGACAAGCTCAACGACCTCTTTGGCGCCGGCACCAGCGAGCAGGACCAGCTGCGCTACGTGAACGGCACCCTGCTGGGCAAGGTGGCCGAGTCCAGGACGCTGCAGCAGCAGGCGAGCAGCAACACCAAGGAGCAGTTTGCCAGCTCGCCCGACCTGACCCACGAGCTGCAAAACGCCATCATCGAGTCCTATGACGCGCACACTGCCATGAGCACCCAAGCGCTCAACTCGCCGGTGGTGCTGCGCGGCCTGCTCGATATCTTGCTGAACCACTCGGGGTTGTACGAGCGGCTGCGGGAAAAAGCAGTTTTGTGAATTAGCTCAGATTCCCCTCCTTAACGACGGGCGTTATGTTCACTCGGATTGGTCGCTCGAATGTCTTATCAAGAATGGCTGCAGTTGCTCGATGAAGCCTTGGCGCACTCGGTGAATGCCGAGCTGGCCTTGCTGGGCCAGGTTCTTAATGGGCACAAAACGCATGTTGGGCCGCTGCACGGCCTCGCAGATGACAGCGGTGTCGGCCGCGTCGTTCTCGCCCTGCTTGCCCGAGAGGCGGTAGGGCATGACGAACTCGGGCACCATCAGCCGCACGGTGTGGCCGTAGGCAGTGAACTGGCGTGCCCAGTGGTGCGCGCCCGAGCAGGCCTCCAGGTTAATCGTGCTCCAGCAGCTTGGCGCCATTCACGGACGGCGTGACCAGCTGACCTGATTCATTGACGCCGTAGAGAGCAAACACATTCTTGGGTAGGCCAGTACCAACCAAGACGATGGTTGTGGCCCTTCCCCTTGTGGTGGCTGGATGAAAAGTTTGCACTTCCTATCGTGGCTTCTGACTCGCCCCCTTTGAGCAGGCGGTATTGCGGAAGTTCACCGGGAATTACGGCAAATCGACAGAAAGATACTAAAAAGCTATCTGGTAGCTACTAAGTAGCTATCCAGTATTCGATAGCTATATGGTATCCTGGTAGCTATCGGATATCAAAGGATGTAAATGCCAACTATCGTTTTTGTAAGTCCCAAAGGTGGCGCGGGTAAAACCACTGCGGCCCTAATTCTGGCTTGCGAGCTGGCGCGCGGTGCGCCCGTAACCGTGATCGATGCGGATCCGAACCACCCAATTAAGATATGGGCGGCGGCTGCCGAAGCGCCTAATCTGGCGGTAATTGCCGATGCTGATGAAGAAAACATCCTAGAACGTATCGAAGAGGCAAGTGCCAAAACGCCGTTCGTTGTTGTCGATTTGGAAGGCACAGCCGCAAAGATCGTTCTGCTGGCAGTTAGCCAAGCCGACTTGGTGATCGTTCCAACGCAGGGGTCTCAGCTCGACGCCGAGCAAGCCAGCAGGGCACTGCGCGTAATCAAACAACAAGAAAAAATGTCCCGACGGCCAGTGCCCTATACGGTGTTGCTGACGCGGACCAGCGTGGCGATTCGCACACGCAACATGGCCCACATCCAGCGTGGTCTGATCGAGGCCGGCGTGCCGGTGCTCAAGTCTCAGCTGCACGAGCGAGAAGCATTCCGGGCCATGTTTTCATTTCGTCAGCCACTTGAACGCCTTAACCCAGTGGAAGTTGGTAACTTGGAAAAGGCCATCGCCAATGCAGAAGCTTTCGCGAGCGAAGTGGTCGGGCTGCTGAGGGCCGGGCAGGGTGCTGCGACCGAAACACGATCTGCAAAGGTGACCTGACATGACCCGTGCTAATCCGTTTGACGATCTGAGTGATTTCACTGCCAAAACACAAGCAAAACCGGTCGAACCGCAGCAAATCGAGCGTATCGCAGCGGAGTTGGGGTTTCCGAGCCGCCAGCCAGTTGCAACGCTGCCTCACTCTCGGGTAACACAGACGCGGCGACGTTACACCACTGGCCGCAACCAGCAATTGAACATCAAAGCGACAGCTGAAACGGTGGCTCAGTTTTACCGTTTGGCAGATCAGCAAGGCGTTCCTTTAGGAGAATTGCTGGATCAAGCGCTCCAAGCCTTGGAAAAATCCATTCAAAAGCCTGTTTGAGGAGCGCCAGATGGCCACCAGAAACTCTCAGGAATGGTTGAAAGCGCGCGTTGAAAAAGCGAAAGCAGCGCTGGCCCTGCAGGCCGCCAAAGAAGAAGATCTGCCAGCACAGTTGCCACTGTGGCCAGACTCCGTTCGAGCAGTCCCGAATGCACTTTTGCGCGGTGCGCTTTTCAGCATCAGTAATGTGCGCGAAGTGGTCAAAAAACGCACACTGCTGGCATCAGTCAAAGGCATTGAAGTGCGCTTCAAGGGTGAGCGCCTTAACCAGACTGATTTGGACACCTGGGAAACCATCATCCATTTGGCACGCCGCCAAAATTTAGGAACAAAAGTGAGGTTTTCAGCTCACTCCATGCTCACCATGTTAGGGCGGCACCATGGCCGAGAACAGCATGAGCAACTAAAGGAAGACATCTCGCGTCTGACCGGCGCCGTAGTTGAAATCACGTTTAACGAAATGGCCCAGGCCTTCGGCGGCACCATGGTGCAGAGCTACTATCGTGATGAAGTTGAGCAGGTTTATGTGATCGAAATTTCGCCTCAGTTGCTCAAGCTTTATCAAGCCGGTAACACCTATATCGATTGGAGCGAGCGCCAGCAATTGGGCAATGCAAACCTAGCCAAGTGGCTGCACGGCTTTTACAGTAGCCACGCCATTCAACTGCCGTACAAGGTGGCCACAATCCGTGACCTGTGCGGCGCCAAAGCCACGCAGCGGCTGGGAGATTTCAGAAAGCTACTGCGCACCGCCTTGGACCTGCTGGTGACCAAGGACACCTCGATTACTGGCTGGAGCATCGACAAAAATGACTGTGTGGTCGTGACACGACGCCCTTCCAAAAGCCAGCGTAATCATCTGAAAAGTTGATAAAGAAGCACGGCATTCTGCTCCCGCTCGATCCCCTGAAGTCGCATTAATTCCCATATAAACCCAGCAAAAAACATCTTTTTTTGACCCTTGGGACACGGCATTCCGCTCCCTGTGGATAAATCAACGTATTGCGTTCCCGGTGGCACGGCATTCTGCTCCCGGTGGCACGGCATTCTGCTCCCGGTGGCACGGCATTCTGCTCCCGGTGGCACGGCATTCTGCTCCCGGTGGCACGGCATTCTGCTCCCGGTGGCACGGCATTCTGCTCCCGTTTTGAACTTTCCAAACATCAAAAAATCTAATGGTGACAGCAACTTACGATCGGTGCGAAAAAACACTAATCTTTTCTTAATCTTTATTTAATCTCCTAGTGTGAAAGTCTTCATAACAGTCCCCCCAAGGGGGGAAACAAAGCGCTTACGCGCTACATCCCTTACTCCGGCTTGCCTACGGCAAGTCCTGCGCGCTTGACGCTTGCCAGGGCTTCGCCCTGCCGGTTTCTTAGGCCTATGGCCTGCGCCCGGGCTTTGCGCTCCCCACTCCGCATACCCTATACAGCAAGAAACATCCACGGATGCGAGCAATTCGTGTCCTGCAACGATAGTCATTAAAGCAAAAACCCTCAGCGCTTGATCAGCTAACCCCCCAACCCCCTCTACACGAGGGGGAGAAACAGCCAAGCGCTTCAAAGGCAAGGACATCAAGCCAAGAAATAGCGCAAGGAAGGCTGGAAAGTGGCCTTGTAGCGCTTTAAAACCGAAGTCAAGGGGATGGCTAGTCCTGTTGGGCTTTGCCACCTTTTAAAGTCCAACGTAAAAGGCAGTTGGCCGCTCACCAGCCACCCTATCCCTATGTGCCCGTCCCGGCTGAGCGCCTCATGGCACGCGGTCATGCGTCAGCTGCGCCAGCAAAGCAGTGGCCAAGATCATCCTGGATGAAGCCGTTGGAATGCAAATTCATTAAAATGCGTTATGCACACAACGCCCCAGGAGGCCAAAATGCACAAACGGATGACGATCACGCTCGATGAAGCGGTGTACGAAGGACTGAACAGGCGAATCGGCAAGCGGCGCATGAGCCAGTTCATCGAGGACTTGCTGCGCCCGCATGTGCTGGACACGGCGCTCGATGACGGCTACCAAGCGATGGCGGCCGACAAGGCACGGGAAGCCGATGCGGGGGAGTGGTGCAACGCGCTTGCCAAAGACATGGCCAATGAGGCGCGGTGAGGTGTGGTGGGTGGAGTTTGATCCGGCCGTGGGCAGCGAGATCCGCAAGCGGCGCCCGGCGGTGATCGTGAGCAACGACGCGGCCAACCGCAACCTGGCGCGGGTGGTGGTGGTGCCCGTGACGAGCAACACCGGGCGGCAGTACCCCGGTGAGGCGGTGGTGACGGTGGGCGGGCAAAGCAGCAAGGCCATGGCCGACCAGATCATGGCCGCAGATAAGTCGCGGCTCACAAGCCAGCTGGGCACGCTGTCCAAAGCGGACATGCTGGCCGTTGAGGATGCGATCAAGTTGCACTTGGGGCTGCCCCGGTAGCGCCACTGCCTTGCCTGACGCGCAGCCAAGGACGTGTGGCAGCGTACGGCAATTTGGACTATGGTCACCAAAAAGGAAAACAACGCGCTGCCGAACTTCAGATGCGCACCATGACCGATTTTTTAGCGGCTGCCTTTCAGGACACTGCGCAGCGGGCCATCGAGAAGGCCGAAGTCATCCGCCTGTCGCTGGCCGATCAGGAGTGTTTTGCCCAGGCGCTGCTGTCGCCGCCCCCGCCGACACCCGCCCTGGAGCGTGCCCTGGCTCGCCGCAGCCAGCTCTTGCGCGCTGAATGAGGCGCGCGCCGTTTGAACTCGCGCTGCTCGATGCAGCGCATGACCACACTTTGTTCAGAAACGACTTGCCACCGCTGGAGCGCTGCTTGCGCGAACAAGTCACCCAGGACACTTGCCCTCGCGTGGCGGCATGCTTTGTGGCGCTGGCGAGCAGCAAGAAGCTGCCACGCTAC
>Ga0308157_10006512_pt1 | contig 13977 bp, 15 predicted proteins | sample PhyBR1_FD_201035 | JGI IMG/M metagenome (GOLD analysis project Ga0308157, IMG submission 201035) | Phyllosphere microbial communities from UC Gill Tract Community Farm, Albany, California, United States - DLSLB.R1 | ecosystem: Host-associated > Plants > Phyllosphere > Unclassified | place: USA...
GGCCGTAATCGGTCAGCAAGGCAAGGCCGACCGTGATGGTGAGCCAGGCGCTGACCTGGGCGATATCGAACAGCGCCCTCGCGGTTGCCAGTTCGCCGCCAATGCCGCCGGAATTTGACAGAAGCTCGGCCATGACGGTCACTTTCCAGGCGCTGCCGGCCGTCGTCGTCCAGGCCGGGAAGAGATAGGAGAGAACGTGCGGCATGGTGACCGTGCGCAGGCGGTAGGACCATGGGGCGCCGAAAGCCTGCGCCATCACCTCCAGTTGCCGGTCCCGCTTGGCGACACCTTCCAGCGCGCCGGCGAAAGAAACGGGTGCGGAGGCGATGACCACGGTCATGATGGCCGTGCCACCGGACGAACCGAACCAGATGAGCGCCAGCACGATCCAGCCGATGGGCGGCACGCCGAGGAGGACGGTGACGACAGGCTTCATCAGCCGCATGGCCGCGAAGGAATAACCGGCTAGCACGCCCGCCACCGTGCCGATACCGGCGGCGATGGCAAAACCGGTCAGGGCCCTGACGGCGCTCTGTGACAGGATGGCGAAGAAATCCGGCCGCGCCGCCAGGAGCCCGATCGCCGCGAAAGTCTCACCCGGCGAAGGCAAGATGAAGGAGCCATAAATCTCATGCCCGGCCTGCCAGGCGGCGAGAAAACAGAAAATGCCTGAAAGCCCGGCCCAGCCCGCCCAGAGATAGCGACCCGTCCAGCCAAGGCTTTCAAGAATGCGGTTCATGCCTGCTACACCAGATAAAAGCCGTCATCCGGCCGCCGACCGCCGATGATGGCCGGGTCCGCCTTGGCGAGTTCATCGTAAAATGCCTCGAGATCGGCGCGTGCAGCGCTCGCCTTCAAAGCCGACAAATGGCTCGTCGGGAAGGAGGCGGCGATGATTTCCGCCGGGAAACCGAGGACATCGGACGCGGCGGCCGCCGCCGTTTGCGGATCGGCCACGGCACTGGCAAGCGCCGCCTCCATGCCCACCTGCAAGGCCTCTATACCCGCCTTGCCGAGCTTTTGCTGAACCTGCGACGTCAGGGCGAGGCCCGCCTGCGGGATTTCGGGCTTGCCCGCCACCTTCGCCCAATCCTGCTGGATATCGATGGTGCGATGAACGGTCATGAAAAACGACTTTGCCTTGATCAGCACCGCAGTTGCGGCCGGTTCGCTCAGCAGCGCGGCATCCACCCTGCCCGTCAGCAGCAATTGCACGGCCTCCGGTGGCGACGCGGCATATTCCAGCTTGATAGCGCCGGGCTTCAAACCTTTTTCAGCGACCAGCCGGCGCAAGACGAAATCGGGCATGTCATTCTTGAACGGCAGAGCGAGCGTCTTGCCGGAAAGGCTTTCCAGCGACGTCAGCGTTTCGTCCTTCGACACCACATAGAGCAGACCGGTGGTCAGCACATTCAGAAGCCCAAGGCCGAGGCCGCGATTATGCAGATTGGCAGCACCGTAGCTCGGCATCACCACCGCACCCATCGAGCCGGAGGCAACGGCGGCGCGCATCTCGTCCGGGGTTTTCCAGGCCTTGAAGACGGCCTCAGGCGCAACATCCTTCAGAAACCCGCCTTTTACCGCATGGGCCAGCACGGCCGAGGGTGCGGCAGGAGGGCCATAGAACGTGAGCGGCGTTTCCGCCTTCAGAATATGCGGCGCGGCAAGTGTTGCCACCGTCAATCCAGAAAAGGCCGAAAGCGCCTGACGACGGGTGAGATAAGCCATGATCCTGATCCTTGTTCGCGCCGAACGCGCCATGATGCGTATGACGCCCACTCGGGTCGATCTTCCCGCCACAGGCGCGTCACCTATCTGGAAATGACATTTTGCAAGCGGTCACTCTTTGCGCAGGATCAAACAGCGCCGGAAAGCAGGCCTATTCGCCTGGCCGGAGAGACAGGGCGTCGCGCAGAATTCGCGAGCCTTCCTGCGCGGCGGCGGCGATATCCAGAAACATCAGGCTCGCGGTTTCGACGATACCTTGATCGACCGTATCGTCCTCGGCGAAATCGGCCAGCATCTCAGTTAGAAGTCCGATCTTGCGCCGCTCCTCACGGGCGGCGGCCAGAAGCTTGACGATGTTGCGCTGGCGCTCGAAATCCTCGAGCTCGCGCAGGGCCTCGTGCACCTTGTCGCGGCAGCCGCAATCGAGCGCGCTCTGCAAGACAACGTCGCGCACCAGATGGATCGCCGCCGCGATATCCGCGCCGCCCGGTGCTGGGAGTGCCTGCTGTTCCTGTCCGCTCATCGTCATAGATTGGCTCCATGCGCCGTGTTGCGGGCGCGGGCGACCCAGGCTGCCCCTTCCTGCCCGTGGTGAAACCCGTTGGAAAAGGGCACGTCCGGATAGGCTTGTTGCAGAAGGACTAGACCTTCCTCCGCATCACGCCTTCCGGCCAGAACATCATCATGGACCCGTGCCACCGCCACCATGTCGCAATCCTGCGGCGACAGGCGAAAACGCGCGATGCCGGCAGCGGCCAGATCCTGCAGCTCGCCAAGCAGCGACTGGCAGGTGTGCGACACCGTCTGCACGCCGTTCAGCGCCAGAAAAGACTGCCGGTCGAGCGTGCGCACCGGCAGCCCATCCGGGTCGTCACCGCAGACGAACTGGCAATTATCCTTGATATTGCCCTTGGCGCGGGCATGGGCGCAGCGCGCCGAAATGGCGAGCGGCAGGCGGCCGAAGGCGAAGATTTCGAGGTCCACATCAGGTGTTTCCGCCACGATGCGCTCCACCGAGGTGACCGGCAGTTCCGGCGGCAGGCAGATGGCGCTTGCCCCACGCGAGGCGAGCAGCCGCGCGGTTGCGGCATTATAGACATTCACCATCGGCCCGACGACGTGCGGCGTGCCATGCAGCATGCCGAGCGCGGAAAGGTCGTTCGCCTCGACGGGATAGGGGCTGCCGGCGATCAGGCCGCGCAGCTGGCGGCTTTCCCGCTCCAGCGTCACCAGGGAAAGGGTCGAGAGGACCATCTGTTTTCCGGCACCCTCCAGCCGCTCGATCACCTCAGCCAGATGCGGTTCGGTGAAATGAAACCGTTTGGAACAGACGGTCTCGCCGAGATAGACGTGGCTGACCGGCGCTTCATCGGCGATGCGAAAGTAAAAATCACGCCATTTTTCGCCCTGCCAGAGATAAAGGACGGGGCCGAGCGCCAATGTGGCCTTTGCGGTTTTTGCCATCGCCATCATCTCCAGCATTTCTCGTAAGCACCGACAGTGGTGCGCTGGCCTTCGCTTAAAAGCCGCAGACGTGAGAGCAGCCGTCCCCGCTCTTCAGCGCTGGCGGCCAACGCCCGGTGCAGGGTGGAAACCACTTCCGCCACATAGGCCTTGCCGCGCTGGCGACCTTCGATCTTCAGCGCGCTCACCCCCGCGTCGCGCAAGGCATCGATCTGGTCCATGACATCAAGCGATACCGGGTCCTCGAAGGCATAGGACTTGTCGTCGGCAATCTCGAAACGGCCCTTGCACAGCGTCGGGTAACCCGCCGCCTCTCCTTCCGGAAAGCGGTTGATGGTGTAGTCGCCGAGTTCCGACACCAGCTCCTGCCCATCCTGCCGGTAACGCACATGGCTTGCCGGCGAGCAGACGCCGTTCATGTTGGGTGACTTGCCCGTGGCGTAAGACGAAAGCGAGCAGCGCCCCTCCGCCATGACACAGAGGCCGCCGAATACGAAGATTTCGATCTCGCAGCGGATTTGCCGCGCCAGCCGGGCGATATCGGGTATCGTCAGGGTGCGTGGCAGCACCACACGTTTTGCGCCGAAGGCACCAACGAGGAAATTCACCGCGTCCGCATTGGAGGCGGAGGCCTGCACGGAGACGTGGATGCGCTGTTGCGGATGTTTTTCCGCCACATGCGCCATCAGGCCGAAATCGGCAAGGATAAGCGCGTCCGCCCCCGCCTTCACGGCATCGGCCGCGCCGCGATACCAGATATCCTCATTGCCGGCACACATGAAGGTGTTGAGCGCCACGAAGGTCTGCACGCTGCGTTTCTTGGCGTAGGCAATCGCCTCGGCAAGTTCTTCGCGGGAAAAATTGAGGCCGGGGAAATTGCGGGCATTGGTTTCATCGCGAAACCCACAATAGACGGCATCCGCCCCGGCATCCACGGCCTCGCGGAAGGCGGCGGGTGTGCCCGCCGGACAGATCAGTTCCATGCCTCACCTCCCCGCGTTTCGGATAGAACATGGCCACGCAATCGGTTTGCAAGGCCCGTTATTACCGGCGCGAAAGGCCCGGCAAAGGCACCGAGATCGCGCGGCAGGTCGATGCCGCTGTCATCGAGCGCATTGCGCAGCGCCAGCATCGCGTCCATGTCCCCGGTGACACTGAGATCACGCGAGAAGAACAGCGCATCGGCATCCTGCCGCCCCTCCATCAGCGCCAGCAGCATGAAAAGCGGCCCCTCGACCGCCGCATCCACCTTCGGCAGGCGGCCCTTTCGGCTGACGGTGATGGCGGCGCGCTCCGGTTCGACCATGAAGGCGAAAGGCAGATCGACAGGCTGAAAGCCATAACGCTTGTGGCTATGTTCACCGAGCCGGCCGAACATATCCGGGTGCCGTTTCATGATTTGCGCCAGCATCGCCGCCGTCGCTCGCTGCACCACGGCAATGGGCAGAAAATTCATCGGGGTGGCGATGGCGGCGGGAAAAGGTCTCATAAAGGGTCCTGTCAGGTCAGTTGCGGGCCGGAACCTAACCGCAGCGCGTCGGCGCCGGTTTGAGCGAACGCAAAGACAGGGAGATTTTCGAATGCGTCTTCACAAAAGCCGCTATAAATCATTCACTTGCCGAGCGAAGGAAGCCGCCCATGTCCGATATAAGGATCAAACGGATCTACGAACCCGCCAGCGACGATGACGGCGCGCGCGTTCTTGTGGATCGGCTGTGGCCGCGCGGCATGCGCAGGGAAGACGCACAGCTCTCGCTGTGGATGAAGGAAATCGCGCCCAGCAACGAACTGCGCAAGCAATTCTCTCATATGCCGTCACGTTTTGCCGACTTCACCGGGCATTACCATCAGGAGCTTTCGGCCAATCCCGATGCCGTGGCGCACATGAAGGAACTGATGGCGAAGGGCCGGGTCACGCTGCTTTATGCCGCCCATGATACCGAACACAATCACGCGCTCGTCCTCGCCGACTATCTTCACTCGCACTGAAGCCGCATTTGCGGCAGCGCAAGGACATGCCGCATAACCGCCTGCAAACAGGCGGCATGACAGACGAACCGACAGATATAAAGACAGAAACAAAACCCACCCGCACAAGCGATCTGCGCGGTTTCATCCGGCTGCTGGAAGAACGCGGGCAGCTGCGGCGAATCCGCCAGCCGGTCTCGCTGGTGCACGAGATCACCGAAATCCACCGCCGCGTGCTCGCCGATGGCGGGCCGGCGCTGTTATTCGAGCAACCCATCGATCACGAGGGCAAGGTGCGGGAGACGCCGCTGCTCGCCAATCTGTTCGGCACACGGCAGCGCATCGAATGGGGGTTGGGGCTAGAGACGGGCGGCCTGCCAGCACTTGGACAAAAGCTCGCCGAATTGCGCGAGCCGCGGCCGCCGAAATCCATGGCCGAAGCGTGGAGCAAGCTGCCTTTGCTGAGAGCCGCACTTTCCATGCGGCCAAGAAATGTCTCCCGTGCGCCGGTGCAGGAAAGGGTGCTGACGGGCGATGCGGTCGATCTTGCCCGTCTGCCTGTGCAATGGTGCTGGCCGGGAGAACCGGCCCCGCTCATTACCTGGCCGCTGGTCATCACCCGCTCGCCTGATGATCCCGACGATATCAATGTCGGCATTTACCGCATGCAGGTGCTGGGGCCGGACAGGGTGATCATGCGCTGGCTGGCGCATCGCGGCGGCGCGCATCACCACCGGCTGTGGCAGGCGCGCGGGCTGGATATGCCCGTTACCGTCGCCATCGGGGCCGACCCCGCCACTATTCTCGCCGCCGTGATGCCGCTTCCCGACCATATCAGCGAGCTTGGCTTTTCCGGCCTGCTGCGCGGGTCGAAAAGCCGCATCGCGAAAGCTATGACGGTCCCGATGCCGGTGCCAGCCAATGCTGAGATCGTGCTGGAAGGTACTGTTTCGGCAACGGAAACGGCAATGGAAGGCCCCTACGGCGACCACACTGGCTATTACAATTCCGCCGAAGCCTTCCCGGTCATGACGCTGTCGGCCATCACCATGCGCCGCGATCCGATCTATCTTTCCACCTATACCGGCCGGCCGCCGGACGAACCCTCGGTTCTCGGTGAAGCCATGCTCGAGATTTTCCTGCCGCTCGTCAAAAGGCAGTTTGCGGAAATCGTCGATCTGTGGATGCCGCCGGAAGCCTGTTCCTATCGCGTCATGGTCGTCTCCATCGACAAACGTTATCCGGGACAGGCCAAGCGGGTGATGATGGGCCTGTGGTCGATGCTGCCGCAGTTCAGCTATGTGAAGCTCATCATTCTGGTCGACCCCGATATTGATGTGCGCAGCTGGACGGATGTCGTCTGGGCGCTCTCCACCCGTTTCGACGCCTCGCGCGATACGACCATCATTAACGATACGCCGATCGATTATCTCGATTTCGCCTCGCCGAAAGCCGGCCTCGGCGGAAAGATGGGGCTGGACGCCACCCGCAAGCTGCCGCCGGAGACGGAGCGCGAATGGGGCCGCGTGCTATCCATGACGCCGGACGTCGTCGCGAAAGTGGATCTGATGTGGCGTGACCTCGGCCTTGGAGAACGGCCATGACCCCGTGCCGCGTCGTGGTCAGCGTTACCGGCGCATCTGGTGCTGCCATTGCGCTGCGCATCATCGAGCGCCTCGCCGCGATGAAATGCGTCGAAATCCATCTCGTCCTGTCGCCATCCGCCAGACGCACCGTGCTGCATGAGGAAGGTGCCGAGGCCATGGGGCGGATGCTCTCGCTCGCCAGCGTCAATCATGCCGTCGATGATATTGGTGCGGCGATCGCCAGCGGCTCCTTCCCAACGGCCGGCATGATCGTCGCACCGTGCTCCATGCGTACACTTGCCGCCATAGCAACCGGACTTTCGGACAATCTCATCACCCGCGCGGCCGACGTGCACCTGAAGGAACGGCGGAAACTGGTTTTGATGACCCGCGAGACGCCGCTGCATCTCATCCATCTGCGCAACATGTGCGCTGTGACGGAGGCAGGTGCCATCATCATGCCACCGGTACCGGCCTTTTATAACAGGCCGCAAAGCGCCTTCGATATTGTCGACCAGCTCGCCGCCCGCGCGATCGATCAGCTCGGTATCGCGCCCGCGCCGCAGGCGTCGATATGGCAGCCGCATGTGATGAAGACGCCGTGAGTGGTCAGAAATAGGCCATGGGGTCCGCGCCGAAGAGCATGGCGTGGCCGCCGGCCAGCAGCCACCATACCGTCAAGCCTGTCAGCGCTGCTGCGAGCAGCATCGGCCCATCCAGGGCGATACGGGTTTTGCCGGAAAGGATTGCCGCGAAGGGAACCGTAGCGCTGCCGGCGGCCGTCGCGTTCCAGGCATTGCCCAGTCTTTTGCGGGCGCGTTTTTCCGTCATCGCCATTCCGCCAAGCGAAAACAGCGCAAAACCGCCGAACAGGATGACGGAGCGCAGGTCACCATTCGGCACGACATGGCCAAGCGACCAGAACAGGAAACCGACAAGCACGGGATGGCGAGTGATGCGCACGATGGCGCCGGGCTCCTGTCCCTGCCGCACGGAAATGGAGAGCGGATTGACGCTGAGAAGGCCGCCCAGCACGAAAAACAGGCCAATCGGCGCTGCCAGAAACGTGACATGTGCCTGCCAGGGCGCGACATCCCAGAGCGGTATGTAGTCAACGGACAGCGCGGCATGAAACACCCAGCCCAGCGTCAGAAGCGAGACCACGGAATAAGCCCCGAGATAAGCGGGCCGGCCGACGGCCGCGATCAGCCGTCCGCGCACGGCAGGCACGGCGGGAACGGAATGCAGCGCCACGAAGAGCGAAAGAGCGGCGACGAGTTCAAGCATCCGACTGTCTTCTCACTGGTTCAGGAACAGCACCGAAGCAATGGCCACGGAGGCGAGCACGGCGGAAACCGCGCCCATGCGCTGCAGCACTCCCATACGGTACAACAGCACCGCAAAGCCAATGATAATAGGGGTTGCGACAATCAGCCCGACCTGCGCGTCGTTCATGGGAAGCTCCATTTTCCAGAGTTGCGCTTTGTCATGACAATAGGACTTTGCGCTCTCCCTTCTTTGACCGACCGCAAAGAAGCAGGGTTTGAGGACGCCTAAGCGTGGCTTGCTGTTTTACAATTACGGACAAGGCCATGGCGATAAATACGGAAGAGGAAAGCGGGAACCTGCTCCTTTGGATTCTGGTCTGGAGCGAACTTGCCGCCTTCGGCGCGCTGACCGGCGCCTTCATCATCGCTTTCGCGCTCAATCCCGAGGCATTTGCCGCCGCGCGCCAGCATCTGCAGCCGCAGCTTGCCGGCCTCAACACGCTGATATTGCTGGCGAGCGGCTGGCAGGCGGCCGTGGCGGCCGGCCTCCACACCACGCTGCCGGGCAAAAAACGGGCGCTTGCTCTTGCCGGCTTGCTGGGTTTCGCCTTTGTAGGTGTGAAGCTCCATGAATATTCCACCGAAATCGCCTTCGCGTCCGACCCCGCCTATGGCGCGTTCTTCGAGCTTTATTTCCTGCTCACCGGCTTCCACCTGCTGCATGTCGTCTTCGTGGCGATCCTGCTGTTCATCGTCGCAGTCTTCGCGAAAAACGGAAACGTCACGCTGGTGACGACGCTGTGGCATGTCATCGATCTCGTCTGGATCGTCATTTTTCCCGTTATTTATCTGGTTTGACATCATGATCCACCGCACCTCCCACCAGCTTGCAAGAAGTTTCGCAGTGCTCGCCATTCTCGTTCTCGCCGGCATGGCCGTCGTCACATCGTGGAAGGCGGCGCTGCTGCCGCCGGTTGCCGCCGCCTGCCTGATGCTGCTTTTCGCCCTCATGAAATCCAGGCGTGTCATCGACGATTTTCTCGGCTTTCGCGAAGAGCGCGGCCTGCTGCGCACAGCACTTCTGGCATGGCCCGCCATCTTCGCCGCGGCCGCGCTTTTGCGGGCGTTCCTGCAGGGTATTCTGTCGCTTTGAAAAGGCGGGCGGCGGCACCTCTCCCGTTGTTTGCCAAATGGCAAAGAACGCCGGCGGCCAGCGGCTAGAAAGGGGCGAGACCCAAAGCCTGCCGGCAAATCCCGGCGCGAGGGTTCGATCAAGCCAGTCCGCATAAGCGGTCTTCCGGATGGAAAGGACCATTGGCATGGCAGAACGCCTGACCAAAACAGGAGCGCGAAACGTCTTTTACGGCGGCTCCATCTTCTTCTTCGCCATATTCGTCGGGCTGACCGCCCACAGCCATTATTACATGCGCACCACCTCGACGGATGAAAGCACGCTGACCGAAAGCGTCGCGCGCGGCAAACACGTGTGGGAGAAAAATTCCTGCATCAACTGTCACACGCTGCTCGGCGAAGGCGCCTATTTCGCGCCCGAACTCGGCAATGTCTGGAAGCGCTATGGCGGCGTGGAAGACAAGGATACGGCGCGCGATTCCATCAAGGCATGGATGGCCGCCCAGCCCACCGGCATCGAAGGCCGCCGCCAGATGCCGCAGTTCAATCTCACCGAACAGGAACTCGATGATCTCGTCGACTTCCTCGAATGGACGAGCCGGATCAAGACGCAGAACTGGCCGCCGAACGAGGCGGGTTGAGGTGTACGGCAAGGAGATGACGAGATGAAATACCAGACGCAAAAAGTCGCCATGCTGTATTTTTACGGCGCAATCGGGCTGTTCGTGGCGCAGATCCTGTTCGGCGTCCTCGCCGCCACGATCTACGTGCTGCCCAATACGCTTTCCGAGCTTCTGCCCTTCAACATCGTGCGCATGATCCACACCAATGCGCTGGTCGTGTGGCTGCTGATGGGCTTCATGGGCTCGACCTTCTATCTTCTGCCGGAAGAGACGGAAACGGAGCTTTACAGCCCGAAACTCGCTATCGCGCAGTTCTGGATCTTCCTGGTGGCCGCCGCCGTTGCTGTGGTCGGATATATGTTCCGCATCCATGAGGGCCGCGAATTCCTCGAACAGCCGTTCTTCATCAAGGTCGGCATCGTCCTCGTGGTACTGATGTTCCTGTTCAACATCACCATGACGGCGCTGAAGGGCCGCAAGACGACTGTCATCAACATCCTGCTCTTCGGTCTCTGGGGTCTGGCGATCTTCTTCCTCTTCGCCTTCTACAACCCCATCAATCTGGCGCTCGACAAGATGTACTGGTGGTACGTCATCCATCTGTGGGTGGAAGGCGTGTGGGAACTGATCATGGCGTCGATCCTCGCCTTCCTGATGATCAAGCTCAACGGCATCGACCGCGAAGTGGTGGAAAAATGGCTCTATGTCATCGTCGGTCTCGCCCTCTTTTCGGGCATTCTCGGCACCGGCCACCACTATTACTGGATCGGCGCACCGGGTTACTGGCAATGGATCGGCTCCCTGTTTTCGACGCTGGAAGTGGCTCCCTTCTTCACCATGGTCATCTTCACCTTCGTGATGACTTGGAAGGCTGGCCGCAAGCATGAGAACCGCGCAGCGCTGCTTTGGTCGATCGGCTGCTCGGTCATGGCCTTCTTCGGTGCCGGCGTCTGGGGTTTCCTGCACACGCTGTCTTCGGTGAACTACTACACCCACGGCACGCAGCTGACCGCCGCCCACGGCCACCTCGCCTTCTTCGGCGCCTATGTGATGCTGAACCTTGCGATGATGGCCTATGCCATACCGGAAATCAAGAAACGCGCGCCCTACAATCAGTGGCTTTCGATGACGAGCTTCTGGGTCATGTGCACGGCCATGTCGGTCATGACCTTCGCGTTGACCTTCGCCGGCGTGGTGCAGATCCAGCTTCAGCGCGTCATGGGCGAAAGCTTCATGGATGTGCAGGATCAGCTGGCGATCTTCTACTGGATCCGCCTCGGCTCCGGTTTCGCAGTTCTCATTTCGGCAATCATGTTCATCTGGGCAGTCCTGGTGCCGGGCAAGCAGAAACAGGGTGACGTTGCCCGCCTCGTGCAGCCCGCCGAATGAGAAACGGACCGGCTCTCCTTTTCCCCCGGAGAGCCGGTCCTTACCATCAACCATGGAGATGACCATGAATACGATTTTCCGCCCCGCACCGCAGCCTTTGCCGGACGCACCGTTCTACACCCCGCTTGGCAATGAATGCGTGCTGTTCGAAAGCGCCTGGGTGCGGCAATTGCCGCTGCTGCTGAAAGGCCCGACCGGTTGCGGCAAGACCCGTTTCGTCAGCCATATGGCGGCGAAACTCGGCCTGCCGCTTTCCACCATTTCATGCCACGACGATCTGGCCGCCGCCGACCTGACCGGCCGCTACCTGCTGAAAGGCGGCGAAACCGTGTGGATGGACGGTCCGCTGACACGATCGGTGCGCCAGGGCGGCATATGTTACCTCGACGAGATCGTCGAGGCGCGCAAGGATGTCGCTGTCGTGCTGCATCCGCTCACCGACGACCGCCGCATCCTGCCGCTGGAGCGCACCGGCGAGGTGCTGGAAGCGCCCTCCGGCTTCATGCTCGTCGTGTCCTACAACCCCGGATACCAGAACCTTCTGAAAAGCCTGAAACCCAGCACCCGCCAGCGCTTCGTCGCCATCGAATTCGACTTTCTGCCGAAGGAGCAAGAAATCGCCGTCGTTTCGCATGAAAGCGGGCTGGATGCGCGCGATGTCGAGCCGCTCGTCGATCTCGCCCACCGGCTGCGGGGCCTGAAGGGCCACGATCTGGAAGAAGGCGTCTCCACCCGCCTGCTCGTTTATTGCGCTAGCCTCATCGATACCGGGCTTCCCGCCCGCCAGGCCGTGCGCGCAACCATGATCGAACCGCTGACCGACGAGCCTGATGTGAAGGCCGCGCTGCATGAAGTCGCGGATGCGATCATCCGATAGCGCGCTTTGATATCCACACCGGGTTGCGCGGTTGCCCCGCGCATTCCGGTCCGATGCCATGAGGATAAACCATGCTGGACTTTCTGGAACTGGAAGAAACCGTCGGCCGCGCCTGGCACAGGCTGATCGGCGAAACCGGCACATGGCTGCGCTTCCCGGATCATGCCGTGAAGCTGGAGGATATGCAGGCCGTGCTGGCCATCTGTTTCCGCGGTTTTGGCGGTGAACATGCGGTGCAGATCGCCCCTGCCCGCTCCCGCACTTCCACACACCGGCTGAGGCTTCGCCAGCGCATGGGCCTTGGCGAAGAAAAGCTCGCCCAGCCCGGCCGCGATCATGCCACGCTGATGTTGCCGCCGGTGCTCGATCTGTTTCCCGACCGGCGTCTCAACCGCGATCTTTATCTCTGGCTCGCCGCCGCCATGGCGCTGATGCCGCTTGAACCGGTCGCGGCGGCTGACCCGCTGCGCAACGATCTCGCCCGGCTCGACCGCGCCGCAGAACTTGCAGAGATCGTAACCCGTGCTTTTCCCGGCATGAAAAGCCGTTATCGCCGGCTGTGCGCCGCCATGCTTGCGGTGAGGCAGACGCGGCCTTTACCCCAGGCAGAACAGCGGGTGGAACAACGGGTGTTATTCATGCTGGCCGCGGCGGCAGGGATCGAGGGCTATGCACCGCCTGCGAGCCCTCCGGAAAAAGCGCCGCCGCGCTACCTGCCGATGCTGCCTGTTCCACTCTGGCCGGACACGTTGCTGCGGGAGACATCCGAGGCCCGGCAGGGCGAGGACCAGCCGGCAGCGGCGGCAGCGCCGCAAGGGGCGGAAGCCGCCCGCCATATCGCCGTGCGCGAAAAAGCGGAGAACCGGCAAACGGAACGCAGCCCCTTTATTCTCAACCGTTTCGAAAAAATCCTCGCCATGGCCGAGATGGTGAATGTCGACCGGCCGGGTGACGACAGCGACGATGCCGACGGCAGTGCGGCGGACGAGCTTGACGATATGACGCTGGGTGAAAGAAAGGGGCGGCCTTCCGCCCGCTTCCGCTTCGATCTCGACCTGCCGCCTGAAGCACTGAACCATACCGCGCTGACGGCGGAGCTGACCTATCCCGAATGGGATTATCGCAGCGGCACTTATCTCGCCGACCATTGCCGGGTCATTTCAGGACCGGCGAAGGACGCCGAGACGGCACCGGAACCCGACCCGAACACCAAAAACCTCATCCGCCGGGTCAGGCGGCAATTCGAGGTGCTGAGACCGCGCCACGAGATGCTGCGAGCGCAGCTTGACGGCAATGATCTCGATCTTGACGCCGTGGTTCGCGCCAGAAGCGATATCGCCGCCGGTGGACAGGGCAGCGACCGCATTCATATGGCAAGCCGCCCGCAGGCGCATGATCTTGCCGTGACGATCCTCGTCGACGTGTCGCTATCGACCGATGCCTGGTTCGACAATCGTCGGGTTCTCGATGTGGAAAAGGAAGCCCTGCTGGTGCTTGCCCACGGGCTTTCCGCCTGCGGTGACAGTCACTCCATCCTGACCTTCACCTCCCGCCGCCGCTCCTGGGTGCGGGTGGAGACGGTGAAGGATTTCGATGAACCGATGGGCCACACCATCGAGCGTCGCATCGCGGCACTGAAGCCCGGCTTCTACACCCGCATCGGCCCCGCCATCCGCCACGCCAGCGCCAAGCTGCATGAAAGACCGGAGCGCCGCAAGCTGCTGCTGCTGCTGACGGATGGCAAGCCGAACGATGTCGATCACTACGAGGGCCGCTTCGCCATAGAGGATAGCCGCCGTGCGGTTTCCGAGGCGCGGCGCTCAGGCGTCAGTGTCTTCGGCGTAACGGTCGACAGCAAGGCGCAATCCTATATTCCGGCCATGTTCGGCCAGAACGGTTATGCGATCGTCAGCAGGATCGCGAAGCTGCCATCGGCGCTGCCG
>Ga0308157_10006514_pt1 | contig 13976 bp, 11 predicted proteins | sample PhyBR1_FD_201035 | JGI IMG/M metagenome (GOLD analysis project Ga0308157, IMG submission 201035) | Phyllosphere microbial communities from UC Gill Tract Community Farm, Albany, California, United States - DLSLB.R1 | ecosystem: Host-associated > Plants > Phyllosphere > Unclassified | place: USA...
AATTTTGTCCTTTACAGGATTTGATAGAAGCTGATTTTCCATCGTGGCTTGAATACCTTATTTTGCCACCTCCCGAAATAGAACTTTCTGATGAGGAAAAAGAAAAAAACCGTAAAAAAATAGTTTTTCATGACGCTCCTTTCAAAATGTCTTTGAATAATGCACAAGTCAGCAACTCGTATGGCGTACTCTATACCATAGAAAACGGATCAGAAACGCATACCATAAAACAGGAGATGAGTGTTGAATGGAAAGCAAAAAACGAAAACGGTTATTATTTTTTTGAAGTGACCCGTATCGGAAAAGTTTATATTAATGATACCGCCGCCAGCACTATGGCCGAAGAAATTGCCGAAAAAGCTTCTGCTGCCCTATATCCTTTGTTAGTTGTTGTGGACCAAAACGGAAAATGGATTTACATTAATAACTTTAACCAGATTAAAGAACGCTGGCAGGAAACCAAAAAACAAATCCTAAAATATTATAAAGGTGATCATGTCGAAAAATACCTGTCTTTTTACGACAGAAATTCAGAAGATAGTGATTCCTTATATATTTCCCTTTCAAAAGACTGGTTTTTAAATGCCTTTTTTAATGGAATCCATACGCAATATCCTCCTTCATTATCAATTCAGAAGGAAATTGATTTCCCTCTTATTGCCAAAACTGAAAATATAAAATATTTCGTTGATCAAAAAGTAGACGACCGTCTGGATATCGATAATTTTTTAGTGATGGACATTAACGGGAAACTCTGTGATGACCGCACCAAAACCGACTTTGAAAACGAACTGCAAATACCCGTAAAAGAATATTCAGAACAAAAAGCTGTTGGCAGCTACAGGGCAAAATATTTTTTAAACCCTGAGGATTATATTCCCGAGAGCATTTTTATATCCTGCGATTTAGAACTCGAAGTGCCGCAGAAATACTCGGTTTCCATTTCTAACTTAAACGATCGAAAAGAAATGAGCACGACGCCGAAACAGGAATTATTTATCGAAGAAACACAGCCTCAAAAAAAGTGGTGGCAATTTTAAACAACCTAAATTATGAGCGAAAAACATTTTGTAGTACAGGGCGCTACCTGTAAATGCAAGTTTAGTGAAGACCCTTCAAAAACGGATAAAATTAAGGTCAAATCACACAAAAAACATTTTGGAAATGATAAGGAAGGGTCAGAAAAACTAATTGCTACCACTAAAGAAATTGGGCAGACTTTAGAAAAAAACACCTTTGGAAAATGCAAAAAACAACCTGCGGGAAATAGTTTTTTGCCTTGTCAGGCACAAATAACCAAATGGAGCGGTTTTTATGAAAATGTAACCCTTAGCAACCAAGGCAAAATACTCCTTGAAAACAGCAAAGGAACCTGCCCCATGGGAGCTCCGGATTGTATCGAAATTACCGACCACGGACAAACAGCAGAGCCCGGCGAACAAAATTTTAAAAATGCCGAGCCCATGGTACATAATCTTGTAAACCCAATGGTAGATGTTAGGGATATGCATGCAAAGAAAGCAAAGCATGAAGGAATAAGTGATATTTAATTATTAAAAAATATTTCAAAATGGTAAAAGGTGTTAAAAAAATAAAGTGGAGTGGCATAGGTGTTGTCAAAAAAGATTTATCTACTCCTAATAAAAAAGTAGTTATTGCTCCAGACCAACAAGTTTTATTTGAAGTAGAAAAATGGTATGAAGCAACGCCTGAATCTGATAAAAAAAAGCACATCACCTGGATTTTTCAGGAAAAAAAAACAAGAACGATTGTTTTACAAAAAACATTAGCCTATAATAACAGATATGGGATTAAGATTCCCAAAAACTTATGCGGACCTTTTGAATATTATCTTGAAGCAAGTCTTTCAGGTAAAAGAGATTTCATCAATAAAACAGGTTTATTGATAAGTGGTGATTGCCCTGCAAAAATAGTAGGCAGCAAATGGTGTACAACAAACGACGGAAAAGATGTTAGAAAAGATCATTTATTTAATTATGGAGAAAAGCTTTACTTGAATTTAAGAACCGAAGGACTAAACGGAAACCTTAATTTAAGTGTGGATGTTTTTAGAAAGTCAGGTGATCCTAAAATACCAATATTCAGATATACCAGTGTTGATATCATTGATGGTGAAATAAATCTGGAGATCAAAAATACATACGCATGGCATTCCAAACTTACAGGTATTAAAGAAACCGAGGAGTTTTATGTAAAAGTTTTTGATCCGGCTATTAAACTCTACATTCCTAATGATAAAAATGAAACTAAACATGCTCAGTTTTTAAAAATCAACAAAAAAGTCGTTTCAAAGGAAGTAAAACCTCCAACCAATATGTCTCCACTAAAAACTGGAGAACCAGACAAAAATGTAGCAAGATTTGAACCATGCAAGTTCGAAACAATTACTATTATTGAAGATAAAAAAGAAGATGGGAAAACAACAAAGGTCAAAACCTTAGTCTTTGATAATGGCAAAAAGTTAACAAATAAAGTTACAAAAAAAGAGCCCCTTAGAAAGTCAATTCTTTTTGAATTCGATAAATATGACATTACAGCTGATGCAAAAAAAGTACTTAATAACACACTTCAGTTTTTGTTAGAACATCAGTTTTCCAGCATCAAAATTGATGGGCATGCCTGTGTAATAGGAAAAGAAAATTATAACCAAAAATTATCACAGCAACGAAGCGATGCTGTAAAAAAAATCTTTATTGATGGTGGTCTTGATGCCAGGCTAATAACTTCTGTTGGGCATGGAGAAGTAAATCCCACAGACGACAAACAAGGGAGAGACAATATAAAATACAGAGACGAAAAAGAATACAAACAAAATCGTTGCGTTGATATTACTTTTAATTATTATGGACACGATGCTCAAACTATAGTTTATGAAACTATTGCACCAAGTTCTGATAAAAATATTACAATCGATATTACAGAATATCAAAACAAAGCATGCTTTCGAGAGAAAGACAAACATCAGAAAAATATTAGAATAAATTCGGCGGAGTACCCTACAGCTATAAATAAGGTTACAAATAAATTGGATTTTCCAATAACATCTAACTTATCAGCTTTGAATCCTATACCCATGCAATATATTTGGCCTAAAGTTTTGGAAAACGAATATAATATTCATGTACACTCATGCCGTTATTTTTCTGTGGACTCAAATCCTACTATTAAGGTAGTGGTTTATCCTGATATTAAATGGGAATTAGCTTTTGAATTAAAAATAGATGTCAAAAATTATTCTCATAATAATATGCCTCCAGAATATAGAATTTTCGAAAAACATCAAAAAATTGCAACTAAAGAAGGATACAAAAGGTGGTTAATGAATAAGAATGGTGAAATTCCTGTTGTTGTAGGCGTTGGACTTAAAGCAGAATGGAATGAAGCTCAACGAAAATTAAGCTTAACTAAAGAATGGGAAAAGAAAACAGAAATATTAGCTAAACAATTATCTAAATCTATAGAGTTAATTCAAAGTGGAATAAATGTATGCAGAGGTGTTTTAGAATCAACTAGTATACCTGTAAGTTTTGAAGTAAAATACCCTAAGTTCGAGGCTGTTGCTTCATGGTACTTACAAAAAGAAGATAATCAATTAAATTTGGCAATTGTTGGAAAAGTAAATTTTGCAGCTAAACCATTTATTGGAGCAAGTGTAACAATTGATCTAATTGCAGCAGCGGTAACAGTTGCTTCATACTTTACAACAGGTAGTCCAGCAATTTCAAAAATTGTTCAAAAAATCAGAAACGCTGGAAAAAAAGTTGGTGCAGAAATTGCCGCCGATGCAAAATTTTATGGTGAAATTGAAATAATGTTTAATGACCTTTCTATAAACAGTATAAAAGGAACTCAAGGAGGAAATTTATTAATTGGTGGTAAAATGGGTATGAAATTAATCGTTGAAGTAAAAGCAGGAAACAATCCATGGTATAGAAAAAAATCTCCGATTTTAACTTTTGAAGCCCTTGCAAGAGCTACTGGTGACGCATATTTTGGAGGTGAAATGAAAATAGATTCAGATGATAAAGGTATATATATAGAACCAACTTTGAAATTTTCAGGACTTGAAGTAACGTTTGAAGCTGAAGTAACAATTGGATGGTTTAAGGATGGAGTTGAAAAAAAATATTCCGAAGTTGTTCCTAAAAAAGAAATCAAACTAAATAAACATTATTTAAATTAATACAAAATGGAAAATCAGAAAATAACCAACCCTTACTACGAACTTTATCCAAACTTAAATTGTTCAGGAATAGTTTTAATCAATGATGTACCAGTTTTTAGCTTTTTAGGAAAAGATACTAACGAAGGCATTATGGATGGTTCTGTACCAATAAATCATGTCGTTTTGCAAAGCGGAAAGCACAACGTAACCGGAAAAATTTTTCCAAGATTTGGTCAAAAAACTTTAACAGAAAATGATGGAATGGAAATCAGTTTTAATGTATCTGATATTGATAACTGGAAAGAAACAAAACATAGCTTTTTCCCTCAATTAAGCACTCCTGAAGCTTCATTTGATAAGAACAATAAAATTACAAGTCCATTAAAAGGTCTCCCTTATTTTGAAATTAAAACAGAAATTGAAATCAAATTGCCTTTTGTTTTAGATGGATGGCAAAATTCTGTTGATTTGACAAAATTAGATGAGACTGTTTGGAAACAAAAAGTTATAGAATATTATACTCAACTTCATGCTATTCTTAAAGAACATAATGCAACTAAGTTTCTTGAATTATCTAAAGAGAAAGAAGATTTACAAACAAAAGCTTTTTATTTCAACTCAATTAGAAAACAAGAAATTAGAAATAGTATCATAAACTTATTTAATAAAAATTTAGAAGTCCTCCCATTAAATGAAGAAGATCTAAAATTAGAATTTTATGGTTATGGCAAATTAGTTTCATTGGTAAGATTAGATGGAAGTGCCGCTCTACAATTCAAAAGAAATACAGCAGAAGGAGAAAGAAATATTGAACTTGAAGTTAAACTTCATGCCAGAACTTTAGAAAAAGGATTAAGCATAATATAGATTATTTATGAATAGAAGAAAATTTATAGTAAATACAGGTTTAGGGGCATTAAGTTTATATCTTGCCCCCACTCTTATAAGTTGTTCAAATAAAAAAACAGTAAATCTAAGCGCCGTATTAGGTCAATCTCCTACTCTGCTATCGTCAGCAAATTATTTAAGCAAAGAAGGAAATAACGATTTTGGTTATTATCAATTTGATGAAGATAATTTCACAATAGAAAAACACAAAGGAAAGCAAGCGTTTATATTTTATAAAAATTCAAAAATAATTGGGTTCACCTTACAAATAGAAGGAAATGATTTTTTTTTACAAAACATAGAGCTTCTTTCTAAATCAATGGGAAAGTATACAACTATTTTTAAAAATGATTTTGGAGAAGAATTACAGTGGAATAATTCTGGAAAAGTGATTAAACTGTCGGTCAATACTTTGAAAGATCTACCTCAATTGACTTTTTACAGTGAATTTTTAAAAGACTATAATTTAATCCTTTAGTCGATTAATATTATTGAGAAAAATACTATAATTCAAAACCATGAAAAAATTAATTTTAATACTAAGTCTAGTATTTTATTTACAATCCTGTTCTCAAAAACCTAATTTAAACAAAGAAGAAATAATCTCAGAATTTACAAAACATACACCCAATCCATCTATTTACAATACACATCCTCAATACAGGCTAGAGCAATACAGCAGCAATTGCCGTTGGGAAATACGACTCAATGATATGCTCCTTTTTTTAGGTGAAATGTCGCATACCAAAAATGGTAGTATTAGCAATAATTCTTTTTGGCTGAATCCCTATATACTTCATTCCGGAAAGCAAATTATAACTATAAAAATATACCCTGTTGAAGGACAAAAAACATTGGGTGAGTTTGCTACTTTCAGACTTATCGGACTCGATTTTTATCCGGACAAAGCTAAAGACAAAACAAATTATCAAAGATTACTAAGTTGGGAGTTGCCTGATAAAGATGTAAAAGATTTGCCATTTCTGGTAATTAAAAAAGAGTTTGAAGCAGTTGTACCGTATACAAATACTGGGTGGGAAAAATCTAAAGATTTAACTGAAATTAAGGATTTGGATAAAATGGTTATTGAAAAAATGAAAGATCTGGAAGAGATCATGAAAGATCAAAATGGCATTGGACATTTAAACCTGACTAAAAAATTTCTTCAGGAAAAGTATACTTGTTCCTATTCAAATTCCAAAGAAATAGAGAAAGACTGTAATGACCTTGCCTCAAATTTTAATGCGGACATGAATGACATTGAAGCAATAGAATGGTATCCTTATATCAATTATGAATTAGTCTTTTTTGGAAATGGCAGAGTAGTAAGTTTAAGAAGGAGAGGCGAATCACTTAATTTTTACGGACCAGCCTATAAAGGCAAATGGAAAGATGATAAGTCAAATGCGGAAATATGGCTGGATAAATTTTATCACATTCCTGAAGGTAGTGATGAACTGGAAATAATTAGATAAATGATTTTCACAGACAAGTACCTTCTTTCAGGAATTTTATTGTTTAGTCTAATTGTATCAATTCCGCAATTTAAGAGTTTGAAAAAGGAAAGTTTTCCGGCTAGTCTTATTTCATTCTTATCATTGATTACTTTTGGTTTCATATTGTATCTTTTCACATTAGGAATGACTTTCGGTATTTTTTTGATAGTAAAAAACTATTATGACGGAGATATTTATGATGCAACTATAGTTTCTTATCGCAGTTATACTAAACAAGAATCAGATTCCCGAATGAAAAGACGGTTTGATGTTACTTATAATGTTCCTATGTTTGAATTCTTAGTTGATAATGAAAAAATTAGAGTAGAGTCAGCAGCCCACGCTTCATCATCAGTTCCAATTATTGGGAGTATTTCGAAAATTTCATACACAAAAGGAGGGTTAAGATCACAAGAACATAAATTTTCTGATTATTCAATTTTCTTCATTTTATTTGTAATTGCCACATTTTTGTGCTTTACTTCATTAATTTATACAGCATATTCATTGGGATACCCACTGAAAAATAAAAAAGCAATATTTTTTATAATGTTAAAGACCCATTTTGTTTTACTGCAATTGTTTTTAATGTTTTGTCTGTATTTTATTTATATAAAGCTAATTGCAGTTTCTATATGGACAGTATTAAGTATTATTATATTTATTTTCTTCAGTTTATTTTTAGCAATCCGTAGGTTTAAAAATTAAATGCTTTTAGCTTTTCTAAAATCGCTAAAAAATAGTTTACACAATTAAAATTAATCCGAGTGAAATCAAACTTAATTATTCCAACCATCATCTGCCTGCTGACTTTTTTAATTTCCTGTAAAAAACAAGAAAAAATAGATTTGATGAAATTAAATTTAAATGAAAAAATAGAAAGCATAATTGATTGTAATGACTCGATTTTTATTGGAGTTGAAACTGTTGAATATCCGTTTTGCTTATTGGCAGAAATTGATAATTCAACCAAATACACTTTTGATGGTATTGATTTAAAAAAGCAAAAAGTATATTTTCAAATCAACTCAGAATTATTAAAAACAGACAGTATTACAAAATCTGGCGGAGGTCATATTGATTTATTACCCCTTAAAAAGAAGGAAGACTTAGCTCCTCTTTTAAAAAAATATAAAGCTGATGATTATTTGTATGGGTTTAGGATAGAAATGAAAACTTCAGAAATTAAAAATGAAATTCTCAGGAAGCTTGAAAACAAATATGGAAAAGGAACAAAAAATCCCAACACAGATAACGGTTTATACTGGAATTTAAAAAATCAGGGGAAATATATTTTTTATGCACCTGATTATGACAGGTTAACAATCTTAAATAATGCAAAATTATCTAAAACCTGCTATTGGGACACTTTTAATGGTTTGATCGATTTTGGCGGATGTAATAACGAAAATTACTTTAAGGAGTTACTCATTAACACCACAAAACCGGAAAATATGAAAAACAAACCTGTTCTTACTATTCATAACGATTGGAGTGTAAATGATATCACAATTGGAAAATCAAGTGAAAATGATTTAACAAACTCAAAAACAAGTAAAAATTTTGAGCGAAATATTGTGATACAAGGAAATACGGGTGATATTAATGAACTTACTTACGATAATGATTACAACAACTTTTATTTCTTTTTTGATGTTAACAAAAAAGCAAGCGAAAATCCAAAATACAATATCATAAAAGCATATTCTATAACAGATTTTAAACGTGTGGAAATTTTATTTGAAAATGGATTAAAACCCTTTTCTACAAAAGAAGAAATAATAAAAAAATGGGATAAAAGCCAGATTGAAAATTATAACGATTTAAAATTTTCAAATTGCATTGAAATTAAGAATGCCGTTTTAAAAATACAGTTAATGCTTGATGATCAGAACAAGTTTTCAAGTATGTATATTGTAAAAAAATGAACAAAAAACCAAGGATCTTATAATATTCAATGATTTGATTGAAAAGCAAAACACAACATTTCCAAACCGGCAAACACATCCTTTTTATGCAGATTTTGCTAATCTGCTTTTATACAAATCAAATTCATAACTAAAAATATCCAGTACAAGTTCATGGCTCAAATCCGGGTGGCAGAAGTAGGAACCCTCTTCTAATACCCGGTCCGGAAAACAATCAGAAAACTTACCACAAATGCTGAGATTATTAATCACTACAAATTTCAAATTATCGTTTGTCATTTTTATTTTGAAATATCCATACAGATTATCCCTGTATTCAACAGATAAAATTTCAAAAATAAAATTCGTTAATGCACCATGTTTATCTGAGAAGTAACCTATGTTTCCTAAACTTTCATTTTTTATTATTGCCATAATGATTGAATGATTTTTTGGTTGATAACTTGATTATTAATCTTATTGAGATTGTATACTCCTTTTTTCTAAGATCTGTTATAGCTTCTAAGTTTGAAATGAATTTGTAATTTTCATTTTTAGAAATTCAGATAATATGTTATGTTTTTTTTCTGAAAATTTCTTTTCTGCGTAATGTGATCTTAGTTTCTTCGTATAATCTTTTTTGATACAATTCAATGATTGCTTCCTCAATATCATTATTCGTATTTCTGCCATTAAAAACATGAGTGATGTAAGAATTACTAAATGGGAGCCCTTTTTTGTTCCATATTTCTTTCTCTTCTAAAAGCTTTTTAACCTCTTTTGAGTAGCCTGTTTTAAAGACTTTCTTCATTTTATTCCTTTGTGCGGCTGTAATCATAGATAAGTATTATTAGAATCATATAATTATTGTATTTTTACTACGATTTTACTACGAAGTAACTACTTCAAATATATATCATTTATTAATATATTGTATCATTTTTAATACAAAAATTTAAAAAAAATGCAAACAGAAGGCGAAAGATTACGCTACTACATTGAAAGCAAGGAAGTTAACCTTAGGCAGTTCTGTATAGAAAATGATATATTATACACTTCATTGCATCCAATTTTAACCAATTCGAGGTCATTGGGAATGAATATTTTGAAAAAAATTATGCAGGTTTATCCTAATTTAAACATAAACTGGGTTTTAACAGGTATGGGTGATATGGAAATTACAGAAGACAACATATTACGTGATCCAAATTCAGTTTATCAAAATTCAGATCCCGGATATGTAGCTTTCTTAAAATACTTTGACAAAGAAGCTACTACAGATAAAATTGTTGCTATTATCGAAAAGAAACTTGAGGATAAGAAAAAGAAGTGATACTTTGAACCTTTCCTAAATTGTGTTTTTCTTATTACCACAAATTATAAAAAAACTAACACTCATACGCTATAAAGTCTAATCTGACTTTATGCATTTTTATTTGGCAAAAATTTCCTGATGATTTACATTATAGTGTAAAACAAAAGATCTGGATTCTATGAAGCTTTGTAAATAGCAGTAAGTATTCAAATAGTTAACCTATTTAAAAATTATCATTAGATAATCTATGTAGCTTTTACTACTTAAAGTTGATGCCCATAACTTTTAAGTATATTTTACAGATAACTACATTTGAAAATCACCTTTAAGCATCTGATTTCTTTTATCAGTGAGGGTCAACTTTTTGTCAATTTATTTTTATTCACTTTATCATAGTTATAAGTATAAAAAGAGGCATATCTTATTTTTCTAAAATCACTAAATGTTGGTATTGTTTTGTAAGTAATTTTTGCTTCGTTTTGCACCAAATTATACTTTATAAAACGCCCATAGATATGATAAAAAAACTACTATTTCTATTACTTCTATTGTCACTTTCTGTGAAATCCCAAAACCAAACGAAAATTAAGTTTAGTTATGACACTGCCGGAAATCAGACCAGCAGGATATTGTGTGTCAACTGCCCGCCGGAAACAGGCAAACAAGTGAAGGAAATAGAAGCCATTGTGGAAGAAGACCTTGAAAAAATCGAAGGAGAGGACATGATTTCCTATTACCCGAATCCGGTAAAAGAAGAACTGTATTTAAAATGGGAGTTAACAGATGACAATTATGTCACTTCAATTCAGCTTTTCTCCCTTACAGGACAGGTTTTAAAAACGTATCAGGCAGCTAAAACAAACAATACCCAAAATATTTTGTTTCAGTCATACCCATCAGGGGTGTATGTTGTTTTAGTTAACTACAAATCAGGTACCCCAAAATCATTTAAAATTATCAAGCAATAAATTGTGATATGAAACACTTTTACTTTTTCATTTTTATTTTTATTTTAGCTACACATTTTTCGTTTTCTCAAAATTTCACAGACACTAAAGGCGAATTACAAATAGCCGCATCAGGTACGGCAACCTATACCTTACCCATAGCCATGCCGCCCAGCATAAAAAATGTGGCTCCCATTATTAATCTTACATACAGCAGCGGGGTTAAAGGAGGAATTGCCGGACAAGGCTGGAGCATCAACAGCATTTCAGCAATCAGCCGTATAGGCACGCGCCGGGATATAGACGGTTTTGTAGATGGGGTAGATTTTGATGATAATGATAAACTGGCATTAGATGGCCAGCGTTTATTGATAAAAACCGGTACCTATTGGGCAAACGGTTCGACCTACGAAACCGAATATAAAAGCAATACCAAAATCGAATTAAAAATTGAAGGAACTGTAACGTATTTTATAGTTACCGCTCCTGATGGCTCGAGAAGCTGGTACGGCTCAAAAGGAGCAGGAAGCCTGCAGAATTCGGTTTCTGTTAATTCATGGTACATTGTGCGTTTTGAAGATACGTATGGTAATTTTATTGATTATACCTATCAAACCGTTACTTATAACAGTACAAACCAGTTGTATATCGATTCCATTGTTTTCAGCGGAAACACTACAGCAGGAATTGCAGCCCAGGATAAAATTACTTTTAAGTACGATAATGCCAAACGTATAGAAAGGGACTATATGAAAGGGGCGGCAGTCTATGCCACTAAAATTTTAAAATTTGTAGAGGTATATGCTAATAATTCTCTTTTCAGAAAGTACCAATTAACACATGCAACTGATGGTTCCGGATATGAGAGAGTAACAAGTGTAAAGGAAATCAATGCCCAAAGTGAAGAATCAAATCCGGTTGTTTTTGAATATAATACTACACCAACTACGACTACAAGAAAGGTAAAAGAATATACTAATAATCTTAATTTTTCTCAAGCTTCTTTAGCGGGTGATTTTGATGGGGATCAGCAGTTAGATTTTATTGCAGCTAATAAAATTTTCACAAAATTGTTTGAAGGAAATACAGGAAATTCTCCCATTCAAATAGCAAATGGCGTAATTGCTTTTGGATCTTTTGCTGCAAAAACATTAACGAATAATAAAGTTAATCAATTTCATTCTATAATATCTCCTACGTCTGAATTGAATAAAATGGATTTTAAGTATTACAAATTAGATAATGGAATTATTAGTAATTACTTCACAAAGAGTATTCAGTTAAACAATAAAAGAGTAGTAGGTAATTTTGACTGTCAATATAATGATAGTGGTTATAGCGATTATTTAAATGAATATAATAGTGGTAATGTTGGTTTTGATAGCACTAGTGATTTTATTGAAGGAGATTTTAATGGAGATGGAATTAGCGAAGTAATATTCAATATTGACACAAATGTCTTAAATTATACTGAAAACTGCTTCATGACTGAGTTTGGTGATCTTGAATGTGATTGCGAACCAAGAGCTATTCCTATTGGTAATTTAAATAGTTACTGGCTGAATTTAGATCAAGATGCTAACACACTATTATCCAGTAATGGATTTGTTAATTTAAATACTAACTTATTAGCTTCCAGAGAGAAATTTGTTGCTGATTTTAATGGAGACGGGAAATCTGATGTTTTAGTCCTTAACACTGATAAAACATATAAAATAATAAGTTTAAAACAGCTCACTATAAGTCCTTGGATAGAGTTAGAAGTAATTGGTTCGGGTACTTTAGACAAATATTCTAAAACTAAACAAATGTTGTTTGGGGATTACAACGGAGATGGCAAAACAGATATAATGCTTCCTGATGGAGAAGGTGGAGAAGGGCAGACGAAATGGCATATTTACTATAGCAATCCTAAACCGACAGGAGGAGAATTTTTCGTTAAAGAAACCCACGACAATATTGTGGAATACTGGCCTAATACAGGTACTCATTTCGATTCGCAGACTCATTTCAGTAATTATTACGCTATCGATATCAACAAAGATGGAAAGTCAGATATCGTAAGGGTTTGGAGAAGGTATTACAAGCCAAAATGGACTATCAATGACCATAATACGGAATGGTGGGTAAAAGGGTACACCAACAACATAGGCAATACTGCCAGTGCAACGACCTTTCCTATGACTTATGATTCAAAGAATGACAATTTAGTTCTCGGACAGCCATCAGGGTATTTTTCTGATTCGCCAGATATCCCTATTCCTTTGGTTTCGAATTATAGATATAACGGAGCCAATACGGATCTGGTTATTGTTCGCGGGCATCATAATAAAATTGAGTATTACCAGTTCAATAAGGATTTTGATTCTGACAATCGTTTAAAGACCATAACAGAAGCCAATGGTAAGATTGTTCAGACTATTGAATATAAGCCGATGATAGCACCTGAAAATGGCACTATAAATAGCAGTGTTGATTTTTATTCTTCGGCAGATGCAGTAAATTATCCCAATATTGAGATTATAAGAAACTCCGGCAGCTATTTGGTTTCTAAGCTTACGGCTACTATTAACGGAGTTTCGAAATATCAGGATTTCAGGTATCGCGGTTATGTGTCCAATTTCAATTACGGAACAGTTGGTTTTACCAGAACCACAAGAAGCAGCTGGTACTTATCTCCGTCTGATACCAAAATATGGACGACACAGCACAATGATGTGAATTTTAGAGGAGCCAATACCATAACCTGGTCAAGCACCAACGGAGCTACGGTTTTTGACGCAACACCTTCTAATTTGTTAAGCACTAAAACGAATGTCTTTTCAACTTACACAAATCCATCATCAAAAGTATATAATGTTTTGCTGGATTCACAAACGACTCTTGATGCATTGTCTGGCATAAAATCGGAGAATACTTTTACCTATGATGGCTTGGTGAACTCAGCCGATTATTACGGCTTGGAAACCAGATCAGTTACCAAAAAATACAGCGGTTCAACCGAGCAAGGAAGTACAACAGTGAATACTGAATATGATAATAACCCATCAGGAACAGGCAGCGCCTATTATATCGGAAGGCCTAAAAAAGTAAATACCTCAACCAACAATGTTGCTTCTGGTGATACCCGAACCTCTGAAGAGATTTATACCTACACAGGAACCAACCTGACCCGTACAGAGAAAAAAGGGCATAATACGTATGCCATTGTCGAGGACATGACCTATGATGCGGTAG
>Ga0308157_10006515_pt1 | contig 13973 bp, 11 predicted proteins | sample PhyBR1_FD_201035 | JGI IMG/M metagenome (GOLD analysis project Ga0308157, IMG submission 201035) | Phyllosphere microbial communities from UC Gill Tract Community Farm, Albany, California, United States - DLSLB.R1 | ecosystem: Host-associated > Plants > Phyllosphere > Unclassified | place: USA...
CCTGTTTGAAATCTTCGTTGGACATCGATGTGGGTTACATGAATGGGCAGAAGGGACAGGGGATCATACCCCCGTTGGAGCGGTCGGACCTGTCGCTATGCTGTCGCAGTGATGCTGCGATCGCACAATTCCATGGCGTATGCGACGTTACCAGGGCACAGCTTCGGCGCTGGCGATGACAGCCGTAGGACGCCTTGAAACGCTGCGGGGCCGTGCCACTGTCGTGACCGGCCCCGCAGTACCACACACCCGGATCAGCCCTTGGCGGGCAGCGCCTCGGTCATCGCCAGCGGCACGGCATCGACCGGCGGCGGCAGTTCGCTTTCGCGTCCATCCAGCGCCAGCTTCAGGCGGTCGCGGTCCAGCGCACCTTCCCAGCGCGAGACCACCACGGTGGCCACCGCGTTGCCGATGAAGTTGGTGAGCGAGCGGCACTCGCTCATGAAGCGGTCCACGCCCAGGATCAGCGCCATGCCCGCCACCGGCACTTCCGGCACCACCGCCAGGGTGGCGGCCAGGGTGATGAAGCCGGCACCGGTGACGCCGGCAGCACCCTTGGAGCTGAGCATTGCCACCAGCAGCAGCGCGATCTGGTGGCCCAGGGTCAGTTCGGTGTTGGTGGCCTGGGCGATGAACAGCGCGGCCAGGGTCATGTAGATGTTGGTACCGTCCAGGTTGAACGAATAACCGGTGGGGACCACCAGGCCGACCACCGACTTGCTGCAGCCGGCACGTTCCATCTTCTCCATCAGCGACGGCAGCGCCGACTCCGACGACGAGGTGCCCAGCACCAGCAGCAGCTCGGCCTTCAGGTAACGGGCCAGCTTGAACACCGAGAAGCCACACAGGCGGCAGACCACGCCCAGGATCACCGCAACGAACAGGAACGCAGTGAGGTAGAACGAGCCGACCAGCCAGGCCAGGTTGACCAGCGAGCCGACGCCGTACTTGCCGATGGTGAAGGCGATGGCACCGAAGGCACCGATCGGCGCAGCCTTCATCAGGATGTGCACCAGCTTGAACACCGGCGCGACCAGCGCTTCCAGGAAGTTCTGGATCGGCTTGCCCTTCTCGCCCACCGAGGCCAGCGCGATGCCGAACAGCACCGCCACGAACAGTACCTGCAGGATGTTGCCGTCAACGAAGGCGCTGAGCAGCGTCTTCGGGATGATGTCCATCAGGAAGCCGACCAGGGTCAGGTCGTGCGACTTCTCGACATAGCTGTGCACCGCGGTCTGGTCCAGCTCGGCCGGGTTGATGTGCGCAGGTGGGTCATGCCGGCGATGCCGGTGACGATGGTCAGGAAGATCACCGGGGCGATGATCATCTTCACCAGGTTGATGAAGGCATCGCCGAGCGGCTTCATCTTCTCGCCGATCAGCGGCTCGTAGTGGCCGAGGACAGCACCCAGGACGATCGCCACGATCACCTGGAAATACAGTTGGCGGTAGAGCGGCAACGGCTTGCTGGGCACCGGCGCAGCGGTCGGGATGTGCATGGCGGACTCCGGAAGGGGCGTTTTCAGGCACGTACGGCCCCGGAAATACGCGGGAACCGTTACCGTGGAAACTGACCGCACGCCCCGTGACTGCAGGCGCAGGGGTGCGACCAATGGACGCCTTTGTACGCGCCGGGCACGCCGGCGCAGATAACCTATTGGTACTAGCCCCCCGGTTCAGGTGGCTGCGCTGCCTACACTGGCGCCGCACCCTGATCGCAGGGACGCCGGTGGCCCGACCTGAACGGCCGGGCGCGTCATTGCGAAAGTTCCGGCCATCGCGGCCGTTGTTGTCCTGTCCACACGCAATCCGAGAGAGCCGCACCACCCATGCGCCCGATTCCCACCTTGCTGGCCCTGTCCCTGGCCGCCCTCCCCGCCTTCGCATCCGCTGCGGATTTCGACAACTGGCCGACCAAGTACGCCTTCGGTGACGGCACCGAGCTGGCCGCTACCGCCAACATCGCCTACGACTACAACGACTTCTCGTCCGCCAGCGGCATCGAGGATGACGATGCGGTGCGTCGCAAGGAGTTCGGCGCGACCCTGAAAAAGAAGGGTGTGTACGACGCGATGGTCTACTACGACTTCCAGTCCGATACCTGGCTGGACGTGTTCGTGCGCCTGGAGAGCAAGGCGTTCTTCGGCCGCGACGTCGGCCGCTTCCGCTTCGGCTACATGAAGACCCCGGTCGGCCTGGATGCCAACACCTCCTCGCGCGCCGGCAGCTTCCTGGAAACCGCGCTGCCCGTGCAGGCGTTCTATGCAGGCCGCCGCACCGGCGTGGAATGGGTGCTGGAGCGTCCGCAGTACCTGCTGCAGGCCGGCGCCTATGGCGGCAAGGACCTGCAGGGCGACAACCCCGGCACCACCCAGGCGGTGCGTGCGGTGTGGACGCCGGTGAAGGCACCGGGCGACGTGATCCACCTGGGCCTGGCCTATTCGCAGGAAAATCCGCGCGGTTACCACGATGGCCGCGACGTGCACCACGAAGCCAGCGCGCGCCTGCGGGCCCGTCCGGAAGCCGGCCTGACCGACATCCGCCTGGTCGATTCAGGGGCGCTGGTCACCGCCGACCAGATCCGCCGCACCGGGCTGGAAGGCATCTGGATCCGCGGCCCGTTCTCGCTGCAGGCCGAAGCCCTGCGCGCCACGGTCACCCGCAATGACGGCAAGCCCGACTACACCGGCAGCGGCCAATACGCGATGGCCAGCTGGGTGCTGACCGGCGAATCACGCCCGTACAACGCCGGCGCCGTTGCCAACATCAAGCCGGCGCACGACTACGGTGCGGTGGAACTGGTGGCCCGCTACAGCCGCCTGGACCTGGACGACGGCAGCATCCTCGGTGGCCGCCAGCACGACCTGACCCTGGGCGCCAACTGGTACCTGACCAGCCACTTCAAGTTCCAGGCCAACTACGTGAAGGTCGACGCCAGCCGTCGCGGTGTGCACAGCACCCCGGAGATCTTCGAACTTCGCGCGCAGATGCACTTCTGATCCCTTCCACGTGTCAGATCCCGGCGGGCGTGTACACCGCGCCCGCCGGCCCTGCGTAGACTGCCGCCATGTACTGGCTCAGCCGCCACCGCCTGCAGTTGCTGACCGTTCTGGTGATGGTGGCCGGCACCCTGCTGTGCGCGGCCGCCGCAGGCCACTACGCCTGGCGTCGCGCGCTGGGCACCGAAAGCGCGCAGGTGCAGCGCCAGCTGCAGCTGTATGGGCAGGGGCTGCAACAGCGCATCGACCGGTTCGGCACCCTGCCGCAGGTGATGGCGCTGGACCCGGACCTGCTGCATGCACTGCAGGTGACGCCCTCGCCCGCCGAGCGGCAGCGCCTGAACCTCAAACTGCAGCGCGCCAACCAGGTTACCCGCACCTCGACACTGACCCTGGTCGGCCGCGATGGCGTGGCCGTGGCCGCCAGCAACTGGGACCAGCCAACCAGCAACGTCGGCGAGGATTACAGCTACCGACCGTACTACCAGCAGGCGCTGGCCCACGGCCGTGGCCGCTTCTACGGCATCGGCATGACCACCGGCGTGCCCGGCTACTTCATGTCCGAGGCCATCCTGGATGCCGACAGTCAGCGCATCGGCGTGATCGTGATCAAGATCGAGCTGTCGGCGCTGGAACAGGAATGGTTGAACAGCCCGGACGTGGTGCTGACCAGCGACAACCACGACGTGGTGTTCCTGGCCAACCGCGATGCGTGGCGCTACCGCCTGCTGCGTCCGCTCGGCACGGAGGAACGCCGCGAGATGCGCGCGGCGCGGCAGTATGCCGACCGCTCGCTGCAGCCGCTGCGCGTGCGTACTGAGGACGTGCTGGCCGACGGTGGCCGCATGGTGCGCCTGCTCGACCCGGCGCTCCCGCAGGCGATGCTGTGGCAGACCCTGGCGCTGCCCGACGAAGACTGGAGCCTGCACCTGCTGCACGACGCCAGCGCGGCCACCAGCGCCGGCCGCGGCGCGGCAGTGGCCGGCGCCGCCGCATGGCTGGCGCTGGGTTTCCTGGTGCTGTTCGTGCAGCAACGGCGTCGACTGTCCAAGCATCGCCAGCGCAGCCGGCGTGAACTGGAAACCCTGCTCAAGCAGCACGCCCAGGAGCTGCGCACCGCCCAGGACGGCCTGCTGGAAGCGGCCACCGATGCCGATGTTGGCTTGAGCCGCAGCCTCGAGCATCTGCCGCAGGGCGTGGTGGTGATCGACAAGGAGCAGCGACTGGTGGCGTGGAATTCGCGCTATCTGGAGCTGTTCCGCTTCCCGGCGGGGCTGGTTCGGGTGGGCCGCCCGATCGAGGAACTGTTCCGCTTCAACGCACGTCGCGGCCTGTTGGGGCCCGGCCCGATCGACGAGGCCATCGAACGCCGACTGACCCACCTGCGTAGTGGTCGCCCGCATATGCGCGAGAGCGAGAAGGACGACGGCACGGTGCTGGAGATCCGCGGCAACCCGCTGCCCGACGGTGGCTTCGTCACCAGCTATGCCGACATCACCAGCTACAAGAACGCTGCACGCGAGCTGCGTTCGCTGGCCGACGCGCTGGAACACCGCGTGGCCGAACGTACCCAGGATCTGGACGAAGCCCGCCGCGAAGCCGAGCAGGCCAACCGCTACAAGACCCGCTTCGTCGCCTCGGCCGTGCATGACCTGCTGCAGCCGCTGAACGCCGCGCGCATGTTCGTGTCGGTGCTGCGCGGCAAGCTCACCGACCCCGCACAGCAACAGACCAGCGACCATATCGACGCCGCACTGGCCGCGCAGGACGCCATCCTCAACAGCCTGCTGGACATCTCACGGCTGGAGTCGGGGTCGTTGCAGGTACGGGTGCGCGCATTCGCGCTGTCTCCCTTGCTGGAAACCCTGGCGCGCGAGTTCGGCATCGCCGCACAGAGTCGAGGCCTGCAGCTGGACTGGGTGGACACCCGTGCGGTGATCGTCAGCGACGAAGCACTGCTGCGGCGCATCCTGCAGAATTTCCTGTCCAATGCGCTGCGTTATACCCCACGTGGACGCGTACTGATCGGCTGCCGGCGTGCCGGCGACCAGCTGCGCATCGAGGTGCATGACCAGGGACCAGGTATTCCGGAAAGCCTGCAGGGCGAGATTTTCGAAGAGTTCCGTCGCCTCAACGACGGCGTGGAGCAGGAGCGTGGCGCCGGGCTGGGCCTGGCCATCGTTGAACGCATCGGCCGCCTGCTCGGCCACCGCATCAGCCTGCGTTCCACGCTGGGCAAGGGCAGCGTATTCGCGGTGAGCGTGGCACTCGGGCGCGCCGACGAGGTGATTGCGCCGCCGGCGGCGCCGGTCATCGCGACCGAACCGTCCGATGACAGCCCGCTGCGACAATGCCGGGTATGGAGTATCGATGATGACCCCCACGTCTGTGCGGCAACCCGTGCGCTGCTGGAACGCTGGGGCTGCCATGTGGAACTTGCCGATGGCCCCCAGGGGGCACTGGAAATCGCCAGCGCGCTGAGCGTGCCGCAGCTGTTGCTGCTGGACGTACGCATGGGGCAATGGCACGGACCGGACCTGTATGAAGCGCTGTGCACGCTGTGGAAGGCGCGGCCACCGGTGATCCTGGTGACCGCCGAGCGTGATGAGGCACTGAAGGCGCATGCCGCCGAGAACGGTTGGGGCTTCCTGCTCAAGCCCGTGCGGCCGCCGGCGCTGCGGGCGTTGATGACGCAGCTGCTGTTGCGGTATCGGCGATAGACGACTCCGCCACTCGGACATCGCCGTGCCACTGTCCGAGTGGCGTTGCTCCCTGCTGACTCCGCACGGAATCTCCTCGCCTCTTCGCGCTATATCCGCAGAGTGAGAAAGAGCGAGATGCGCAGCATAGACCCATAAGGCGTGGACAAATTCCGAGCAAAGACAAGCACTCCCCTGACAGACCTACGCTGCTGACGTACGGAATATCTAGTTCCCCGGCAGTTCGGCCGACCACTACGTAGGTAAATAATGGACAAGCGTTCTCTTGGTAGCGTTGTTCTTGCAGCTGGCTTGGCACTGGCAACCGGTGATGCAAGTGCAGAAAGTGAAACGACTTTCAATGGCGTGAGGTACCGCTGCACAAACAGCTGTGTCGTAAATGTTGACACTTCCGGAGCGTGGAAAGTCACCGATTGCTGTGGCGGACGCGTAAGAACAGTGTTCCAGACAACCCGACCGCCGGACTGCAATGGTCCGTTTGATTGCCCCATTGATTGACAGCCACCGCCCGCGACCGAGGATCCACCGTGAATTCCAATCACATACCCAGCTCTATCATGCAAATCTCACGTCTGATTGCTGCAACACTGCTATGCATGTGCTGTGCAGGATGTACTGATGAAAGAGTGTCAGATGCCAATGCCATTTTTGATAAGACCGAGGCAGACGCACAAATAAATCAATCGAGATCGAGCCATCACAGCACACAACCCTTGGCTAGGGGATCAAAAGCAGACAACTCGGCAGCGACCTTCCATCGCTCAGCATCATCACTCGAGCATCTCCAGTCAGAATCCGCACTCATCTTCCAGGGCGGAATCTCAAGCCAAGCTGCAGAAGACATCCTGCGCTCCGGCAGAAGCACATCAGACGCGATCGACCGCATGACCGAGGACGCTGCTTCCAGCACCGAGGCACTGGATCTAGCCAAGCACTATCGATCCTCAATAACACGCGCAATGGGTGAGGAAGCCCTACTGGAGCGTCTGTCATGCGGCCTCAGCATCTGCATCGGCATCGCTCGAGCCAAGAGCAATGCCGACCATGAAGCTTGGGGGCGCAGATTTGCATCAGACACATCCTCTCCCACCTACAGCTACGCCGAAGCATCTGAGAATCACGGCGCAGGACACGAGAACAGATTCATATTCTCCACCGATCCAGCGATGAATTCGATCAGCGGCAATTAATCCTTCAACCAGACTGAAGCATCCCAATGCATCAGGTCGCAAAAGGCCCGCATCCCTGATGAATCTGGAAAGAGCCATCTTTGTACAGATACCAAGCTATCGAGACGTTCAGTTGTTACCCACGCTGAAGGATATGATAGGAAACGCGGCTTCACCATTCCTGTTGCGCATTGTCGTGTGCTGGCAACACGGAGCCGAGCAGGACCTCCAGACCTTTGAAGCGAACGGATTTGAATTGACCCATACAGCAAGCGAAGAAGGCTCGACAGTCCACTTCTTGCGGATGCATGGTGCAAACATCGAGTTGATCGACATGGACTACGTTCACTCCGAGGGATGCGGATGGGCAAGAAACCTGGCCCAGCGGCGCTACCGGGGTGAGCACTACAACCTTCAGATCGACTCGCACCACCGCTTTTCAGGCGAATGGGACGTCAAGATGAAGAGCCTACTCGAGCTTCTAAGGGTACGCTCACCAAAACCACTTCTAACAGGATATCCCCCCAGCTTCGAGCCTGACACCTATCCTTCGGGGAGGCAGGAGTACACAGCTGCAATCATCGTCGACTCCTTCTCGCCAAGCGGTGTAGTCAAATTTCGATCTGTCCGCCTCCCCTCTCCAGCTCATGGTGAGATCGCATTCAAGGCGAAATTTGTAGCCGGCGGATTCATCTTCTCCGACGGGAGCTTCACACAGGAAGTAATGAGCGACCCTGACCATTTCTTCTGCACGGAAGAGATCGCAACATCCATACGAGCGTTCACAAAGGGATATGAGTTCTATCATCCATATGTACCCTTACTGTGGCATCAGTACGACAACCATGCCCCAAAGGTCTGGGACGACCAGTCAGAGCCGCCAGCAGCCAACTCCGCCACCTCCATGACACTCGAAGATCGCTCCAGCGCGGCGCTGCGAAAGACACTCGCTCTGGTCGGCCTTCTTGCGGGATCCGATATAGAAGACTTAGGAATCTTTGGACTGGGCTCACAGCGCACATTGCTTCAATATGAGCGATACACTGGACTCAACTTTCGACTCCGAGCAGTTCGCAAGGAATCACTTACTGTCCAAGAACCAGTCAGTTTGTCAGAGACCATTGAGGAGAATGAATGGAAGCGGGGTCTCGTCTACTTCCGCGCAATGCGAGTCCACATTTGCTGCACCACTCGCTGTCCTTCATTCCCGGCCTCGGTGCTCGTCTCTTCCTACTCGTCGGATGGCGCAAGACAGTCCACCCGCGAGTTGTCCAGGCCCGAAATGAAAGCTCTTTCAAGAGAAGGTCAAGTCGAGTATGTCGACACACTCAGGGCGCCGCTAGACCAACTGCCTGTCCGCTATGCGGTACATGTGCGCAGCGACGATACGCCGACGGCCAATCAGCTTTCGATCTTCGTTGAAGAGGTCCTTCTCTGACGACAGCAGCAGACGAAGGATTTCCGCCTGAACGCTCTGCCTTGTTCAACCATCCATGCCTGCCCGCGCATCACCTTCCGGCTCCAGCGCCTTCACCAGCACTGCCGCCTGCGTGCGGCTGTGGCATTCGAGCTTTTTCAGGATGGCGGTCACGTGCACCTTCACCGTGTTTTCGGCCAAGCCCAGTTCATAGGCGATCTGCTTGTTGAGCAGCCCGTCGGCCAGGCACAGCAGCACCCGGAACTGCTGTGGCGTCAGCTGCGCCAGGCGGCTGGCCAGCAACGCGTCGGCCTCGGAACGCTCGGCCGCCATCGCCGGGAACCACAGGCCACCATCGAGCACCGCCGCCACCGCTTCCCCGATGGTTTCGGCAGGCGCGGACTTGGGAATGAAACCGGCCGCGCCGAACTGCTGCGCGCGGCGGATCACCCGCGGGTGGTCGTTGGAGGACAGGATCACCACCGGAATGTCCGGGTGCGAACCGCGCACGTGCAGCAGCGCGGAGAAGCCATGTGCGCCCGGCATGGTCAGGTCCAGCAGCACCAGATCCACATCGGGCTGTGCGTCCAGCGAGGTGGCCAGTGCTTCGGCGCTGGCCACCTCGCGTACCTGCGCCAGCGGCAGACTCTGCCGCAACGACTGCACCACCGCCGAACGCAGCAGCGGATGGTCATCGGCGATCAGGATGGTGTATTCGCTCATGCGGCCATTGTACGGGCAGCGATCTGCCTCCGCCGGGCATGGCCCGGCGCTACCGGAGCATCAGTACGGGCGCTACCGCCCCGCCGGCTCCACGCTGCTGCGCCATGCATCCAGGAACTGGCGGCGCTTGAGCGCATCCAGGTAGACCAGCAGGCCGGGGCCGAGCTGGATCGGGCGACGGCTGCGGCCAGGGGCATCCCCGCCGCCTGCATCGCTGCGCACGATCGGCATCAGCCGCGCTTCCCGCGCGAGCACCTGCTGGCCGCGTGGCGAAAGCAGGTAGTCGAGAAAGCGCCGCGCTTCCTGCGGGTGCGCGCCGGTGCGCGGAATCACCGCCGTACGCAGCACCACCAGCGTGTAGTCCTCCGGCTCGACAATGGCCAGCGGTGCGCCCGCATCGATACGCGCCTGCGCATACGAGCCCAGCACGTTGTAGACCAGCGACAACTGGCCGCTGGCCACCTGGTCCAGCAGCACCCCGGTACGCTCCTCGCGCACCACCGCGTTGTCGCCCAGCGCGCCGAGCAACGCGCCGGCGATGCTGCCGCGCTGGGCGTCCTGGGTCGCCAGCAGGTAGCCCACGCTGCTGCGTTCGATATCGTAGGTACCGACCTTGCCGCGCAACGGCGCCCCCTCCGCGCGCAGCAGGTCCAGCAGCTGTCGACGCGTGTGCGGCGCGTTCGCGGCCGGCAGGCTGCGGGTGTTGTAGACCATCACCACCGGTTCGTAGCTGATGCCGAATGCCTCGCCACGCCATTGCGCCCACGCTGGCAGCGCCTGGGTCTGCAGCGAGCGGTGCGGCAGCGCATGGCCATCGTTGACCAGCTTGGTCTGCAGGTCCATGCCGCTGGAAATCAGCAGGTCCGGCGACGCGGGCCCGCTGCGGTCGCGCAGGTAACGCGCGTACAGGTCCTGGGTGATGATGTCTTCGTACACCACCTCGCTGCCCGGATGCAGCCGCTGATAGTCGGCGATGACTTCGGCAAAGACCTCGATATCGGTAGTGCCGTGGATGCGCAGCTGCGCGGTGGCGGCGCCCTGGGCGGGGAAGCGGCGTACATCGCCCGGCGCAGCGAGGGCCGGCACGGCCAGCAACAGGGAAAAAGCTGCGGCAAACAGGCGGATCATGTGCTGCTCCGGGGCAGGCGGATGGTGGCGACCAGGCCGCCCTGCGGACGATTGCTGAGATCGATCTGGCCGCCATGGCTGTCGACCACCCGCTTGACGATGGCCAGGCCAAGGCCTGCACCGCCGGAGGGTGCGCCCTCGCCGCGCGCGAAACGCTCGAACACGCGCTCGGCATCGGCGGCGGCGATGCCCGTGCCGTGGTCGGCGATGGTCAGCACCGCCTGCCCGCCTTCCGCGGTCAGCGCGATCTGCAAGGGGCCATCGCCGCCATACTTCAGCGCGTTGTCGACCAGATTCTTGATGGCTTCGCGCAGCAGCAGCGCGTCGCCATGCACCTGCACCGGCTCGACCGTCATCGCCAGCTGCACGCGCGGGGCGGGCCCTGCCTGCGGCAGCGCTTCGTGCAGGGCCTGGTGTACGGTCTCGGCCAGGTCCACGGTGGCGAAGCGCTGCAGATGTGATCGATGGATGACGCTGGCATCGCTGAGCAGCTGGTTGAGCAGCCGGCTCATGTGGGTGGCGTTGCGCTCGATCGCCTGCAGGCTGCGCCGCATGTCTTCCGGATCGTCGTCGTCCAGTGCCAGCTGCGCCTGCGCACGCAGCGCGGCCAACGGCGTGCGCATCTGGTGCGCGGCCTCGGCCATGAACGCGCGCAGGGTTTCATTGCTGCTGGACAGGCGCTCCATGAAGCGGTTCAGCGCGGCCACCATCTGGTCCATCTCGCGTGGCACGCGCGCATCGAGCGGTTTCAGGTCGGACGGCTCACGGCGTGACAGTTCGCGCTCGACCCGCACCAGCGGCCGGAACGCGCGGTGCACGCCGAACGCCACCAGTGCCAGCAGCAATCCCGACAACACGCCTATGGCCAACAGCGCGCGGGTGACCAGCTCCTGCGCCACCGCTTCGCGCGCACGCCGGGTCTGCCCCACCTGCACCTGCACCTCGCCCTGCGCGGAGGCCGCGGCAAAGCTGCGGCCGACCACCACGAAACGCACGGTTTCACCGCTGTAGGGCGCATCGAACAACTGCGGTTGCGTGCCCGGCCGCCGTGGCGACGCAGGCAGGTCGCCGTAGCCGGTGATCAGGTTGCCGCGGCTGTCGGCCACCCGGTAGAACACGCGGTCTTCCGGCGCCATCGCCAGCAGGTCCAGCGCGGCATACGGAAGGTCCACCTGCCACTGGCCATCAACCAATGCCACCGAATCGGCGATCGACAGGGCCGAAGACACCAGCAGATGGTCGTAGGAGCGGTTGGCGGCGCGCTGGCCGTAGTCGCGTGCAGCGAACAGCAATGCCACCGCGAACACCGCCAGCAACGCGCCCAGGTACAGCAGCAGGGTGCGCCGCAGCGACCCGGGGGCGGCACCTGCGCTGCGCGCGTCAGCCATCGGCATCGGCCGGGCCGTCGCTGGCTTCGAGCAGATAGCCGACACCCCGCACCGTGGTGATGCGCAGCGGCGCGCCTGCCAGCTTTCTGCGCAGGCGACCGATGTACAGCTCGATGGCATTCGGCCCGGCTTCGTCATCGAAACCGAACAGGCCATTGCCGATCTCATCCTTGCCCACCACCTGGCCCAAGCGACCGACCAGGATCTCCAGCAAGCGATATTCGCGGTTGGGCAGCTCGATCGGCTCGCCATCCAGGGTCACCCGGTGTGCGGCGTTGTCGAGCTGGAAGCCGCCGATCTGCACCACTTCGCTGGCCTGCCCACGTGCGCGTCGCAGCAGCACGCGGCAGCGCGCTTCGAATTCACGGAAGTCGAACGGCTTGCCGAGGTAGTCGTCAGCGCCGACATCGAGCGCCTGCACGCGATCTTCGATGCCATCGCGTGCGGTCAGCATCAGCACCGGTGTGCTGTCACCACGCTCGCGCATGCCGGCCAGCACCCGCAGCCCATCCAGTTTTGGCAGGCCGATATCCAGCACCACCAGATCGAAACTCTGGTAACGCAGCACGCTGGCGGCGGCCAAGCCGTCGGCCTGCCAGTCCACCGCGTGACCACTGCGGCGCATGCGACGGATGATCGCATCGGCCAGGTCCGGGTTGTCTTCGACCAGCAGCAGGCGCATGGGCACGGGGGTGGGAGGGGAAACGAATGCTACCGCGTGGAGTGGGATGGCGTCCGCCGGGCATGGCCCGGCGCTACCGGCAGCGCATCCTTCTGGTAGCGCCGGGCCATGCCCGGCGAGCGCAGCGGAGACCATTTACGCTGCACCGCACAAACCGCTGACAGGACGATGACAGCTTGCGCGACACAGACTGCGGCCGCGCACCGTCCGGTGCCCACGATTGCCGCGCGCCTGGCGTGCACCTGGGAGGGTTTGTGGAATTAAGCATTGCCTGGCGGCGTCCTGCCGCCATGATGGCCCTGGCTGCGCTGGCCGCGCCGGCCTTCGCCGAAGACGAACGTCCAGTGACCGCCACTGTGGGCGGCCGCTTGCACCTGGACTTCGCCACCTTCGACAACGACAACCGGGGTACGCCGAACAAGGACGACACCGAGATCCGCCGCGCCTGGGTTGACGTGTCCGGCAAGTTCTTCGTGGTCGACTACAAGCTGGAAGCGGATTTCTCCGGCGACCGGGTCGAGGCCAAGGACGTCTACCTGAGCCGCAGCTTCGGCGATGCCGGCCGCCTCACCGTGGGCCAGTTCAAGCAGTATTTCTCGCTGGACGACCGCACCGGTTCCAACTACGGCAGCTTCCTGGAGCGCGGCAACGCCGGCACCACGCTGGCGCCGCTGTACCGGCTGGGCGCCTCATGGCAGGCCAATACCGGCGATTTCACCTGGGCGGCCAGCGTGTACAGCCTGGAGAGCATCGATGCCTGGCAGGTCAAGGGCCGCGCTGCGGGTGGACGCGTTACCTGGGCGCCGTCACCCAGCGAGGGCGACGTGCTGCACCTGGGCCTGTCGCTGGCCCGCGAGGCCTATGACAACCCGGGCGGCAACGGCACGCCGGGCCTGAAGATCCGTCCGCGTCCGGCCGGCCATCTGTCCGACGAAAGCCGCCTGACCCTGGTCGACTTCTCCGCCGGCCGCGATACCGACGTCAACAAGTGGTCGCTGGAATATGCGCAGGTGCGCGGCCCGCTGTCATGGCAGGGCGAGTTCAGCGGTGCCACCTTCGATGATGGCGCCCAGCGCGGTGACGTGATGGCCGCCTACGGCATGCTCAGCTGGTTCGTTACCGGCGAAAGCCGCGCCTACGACCGCAAGACCGGCCGTTTCGCCCGGGTCAAGAATATCCGCCACAACGCCGGTGCCTTCGAAGTGGCCCTGCGCTACGACCAGATGTGGGGCGCGCAGCACCTCGATGGTGCGCCGGACCTGCGCCGTGGCAGCACTGAAGGCTGGACGCTGGGCGGCAACTGGTACCTGCGCGACAACCTGCGCTTCATGCTCAACGTGATCGAAAGCCGCAACCGCGACCGCCTCGCCGGCACCACGGTGGATCGCACGCGCGCGGTCACCGGGCGCCTGCAGTTCGACTTCTGACGCGTTTTCCCCGGGCCCCCATGCTCGGGCCCCTTCCACGTCCCACGTCCTGTTTCCTCTAGGAGTCCGCAGATGATGCTGAGCATCCTCGGCTTTGGCATGGTCATTACGTTCATGTACTTGATCATGAGCAAACGACTGTCGCCGCTCGTTGCCCTGATCACCATTCCCATCATCTTCGCCCTGATCGGTGGCTTCGCCGCCGGCATCGACGAGATGATGCTGGAAGGCATCAAGAAGATCGCGCCGACCGGCGTGATGTTGATGTTCGCCATCCTCTACTTCGGCGTGATGATCGATGCAGGCCTGTTCGATCCGCTG
>Ga0308157_10006516_pt1 | contig 13972 bp, 10 predicted proteins | sample PhyBR1_FD_201035 | JGI IMG/M metagenome (GOLD analysis project Ga0308157, IMG submission 201035) | Phyllosphere microbial communities from UC Gill Tract Community Farm, Albany, California, United States - DLSLB.R1 | ecosystem: Host-associated > Plants > Phyllosphere > Unclassified | place: USA...
CGGCACGCAGTGGACCGCGCCCCTGGTGCTGGTCGTGCTCACGGCCTTTGCCGCCGGACTGGTGGCCGGGGTCCTGGGCATGGTGCCGCGCTGGCTCAAGCACCGCAGTGCCGCCCAGCGCGCCGCGCAACCGGCCGCTGCGGCCGCCCCCGCGGCTGCCGGCAACGGCACGGTCGTGGATTCGACGCCCCAGGCGCCCACCCTGCCTCCCCACGACCTTCATGGAATTTGATCTCAACTGGATTTTGCTGGGTCTTCCGCTGGCCTTTGTGTTGGGCTGGCTTGCGTCACGCTTCGATGTGCGGCAGATACGCGCGGAAAACCGCAGCGCGCCCAAGGCCTACTTCAAGGGCCTGAATTTTCTGCTCAACGAGCAGCAGGACAAAGCCATCGATGCCTTCATCGAGGCGGTGCAAAACGACCCCGACACGTCGGAGCTGCATTTCGCGCTCGGCAATCTGTTTCGCCGCCGCGGCGAATACAACCGCGCGGTGCGCGTGCATGAGCACCTGCTGTCGCGCGGCGACCTGAGCCGGCCCGACCGCGACCGCGCGCAGCACGCGCTGGCACTCGATTTTCTCAAAGCCGGTCTGCTGGACCGCGCCGAAGACGCACTGCGCCGCCTCGAAGGCACGCTTTTCGAAGCCGAAGCCCGGCTGGCCCTGCTGGCCATCTATGAACGCTCGCGCGACTGGAAGCAGGCCAGCGACATTGCCCAACGCATGCAAAGCGCCCGACAAGGCGATTTCAGCGTGCGCCTGGCGCACTACCTGTGCGAGGAAGCCGATGTACTGGCCGCCAGCGGCCAGCTTGAAGCCGCGATGGCGCGACATCAGCAAGCGCTGCTGCTCGCGCCCAGCGCCGCGCGGCCGCAGATCGACCTGGCCCGGTTGCAGCAGCGTCTGGGCCAGTCGGCACAGGCCTGGGAGACCTTGCAGGCCTTGGGGAAGAAAAGCCCCAGCGCCCTGCCCCTGGCCGCGGCACTGCTGCCCGAAGTCGCCAAGGCGCTCGAGAGCGCGCAGATCCACCCCTGGCTCGAAGCCCATTACCAGCAGGCGCCTTCGCTGGATCTGCTGCAGGCCCTGGTCGTGCTTGACGCCGACCAGGCCGGGGCGCCGGGCCGGCAGCGCTATGTCGCGCATCTGGGCCAGGAGCCGTCTCTGGTGGCCGCCACCCGCTGGCTTGCCGACGAACCGTTTTCGGAGGAGCAGCACCACCCCGCGGTGCAGCGCGCGCTGGAACATGCGAGCAAGCCGTTGACGCGTTACCGCTGCGCGGCCTGCGGCTTCGAGGCGCGCCAGCATTTCTGGCATTGCCCTGGTTGCCAGAGCTGGGACAGCTATCCTGCAAGGCGCGTGGAAGAGCTCTAAGCTGGACCCCGGACGCAATGAGCACCGGGTTTACCCGGAGCCGCGGGGCATCGTCCTACATTACGATGCGTCAATGGAGGCTTGTAAACCGCCGGAGCATCCCGCCAAGACAGGAAATGCGCCATCGCGGTGACCGCGGTGGTCCATGCACCGCCCCCGCCGTATTCACACTTTGCCGACGGCGCAGTGGCTTGCTGTTCGACGCATCCGGCAAACACGGCAAGGATGGCGCAATGTTGAAGAGAATCCTGACCATTTCGGCAGTTCTGTACGCGGCCTGCGCGTTTGCCACCGTGGATGCCAACCAGGCCACGCTGGAGCAGCTCGATGCGGTCAAGGGCATCAACCCGGCGCTGTCGCAGCGCATCATCGACCAGCGTAACAAGGCATCGTTTGCCGACTGGTCCGATTTGATCGCCCGCGTGCATGGCATTGGAAATGCCACGGCCGCCAAATTCTCGGCCAATGGCCTGACGGTGAACGGCAGGCTGTTCGAGGGCGGTTTGATGCATCCGGTCAACACCTCGCCTCTGGAGTCCTCCGGCCCGTCACCTGTCAGCTTCCAAAAGGACGATGCCGCCGCGCCACTGCTGCGCCCATGACCCTTCAGGCATACAGGCTGCGATAGCCCTCGCGTTCCGGGGGCTTTTTTAATGTCCGCGCCACGACCCTAATTGAAAACATGCTCAGATTTTCATAGCGGAATTCGGCAGCTTTCCCCTAGAATGTCACGCACATGCCGTTGATCTTCCTCATTATTCTGCCCTTCCTCGGCAGCCTGTTGGCTGCCGTATTGCCGACCAATGCCCGCAATACCGAGTCCACATTGGCTGGATTGATTGCGCTGGGCTGCGCCATCCAGGTGGCCTTGCTGTTTCCAGAGGTCGCCGATGGCGGCGTGCTGCGCCAGGAAATAGAGTGGATACCGGCATTGGGCATGAACCTGATCGTGCGCCTGGACGGTTTTGCCTGGATGTTCTGCATGCTGATCCTGGGCATAGGCTCGCTGGTGGTGCTGTATGCGCGCTACTACATGTCGCCCGCCGATCCGGTACCACGCTTCTTTGCCTTCTTCCTGGCTTTCATGGGCGCCATGATGGGCGTCGTGCTCTCGGGCAATGTGATCCAGCTGGCATTCTTCTGGGAGCTGACCAGCCTGTTTTCCTTCTTGCTGATCGGCTACTGGCACCACCGCAAGGACGCGCGCCAGGGCGCGCGCATGGCCATGACGGTCACCGGCACGGGCGGGCTGTGCATGCTGGCCGGCATGCTGGTGCTGGGCCATATCGTCGGCAGCTACGACCTCGACCATATCCTCGCCGCGGGCCAGCAGATCCGCGACCACCATCTGTACCTCACGGCCCTGGTGCTGATCCTGCTGGGCGCGCTGAGCAAGAGCGCGCAGTTCCCCTTCCATTTCTGGCTGCCGCACGCGATGGCCGCGCCCACGCCGGTGTCGGCTTACCTGCATTCGGCGACCATGGTCAAGGCCGGCGTGTTCCTGCTGGCGCGCATGTGGCCGGTGCTCGGCGACACCGAAGCCTGGTTCTGGCTGGTCGGCGGCGCGGGCCTGTGCACGCTGCTGCTGGGCGGCTATCTGGCGATGTTCCAGAACGATCTGAAGGCCTTGCTGGCCTATTCGACCATCTCGCATCTGGGCCTGATCACGCTGCTGCTGGGCCTCAACAGCCCGCTGGCCGCGGTGGCCGCGGTGTTCCACATCATGAACCACGCGACCTTCAAGGCCTCGCTGTTCATGGCCGTGGGCATTGTCGATCACGAAAGCGGCACGCGCGACATCCGCCGCCTGTCGGGACTGCGCAGCATGATGCCCGTCACCGCCACGCTGGCCATGGTCGCCAGTGCCGCGATGGCCGGTGTGCCACTGCTTAACGGCTTCCTCTCCAAGGAAATGTTCTTTGCCGAGACCGTCTACCTGGATGCCGCGCCCTGGGTGCGCTCCTGGCTGCCGGTGGCGGCGACGCTGGCCGGCATGTTCAGCGTGGCCTATTCGCTGCGCTTCACCGCCGATGTGTTCTTCGGTCCCAAGGCCATCGACCTGCCCCTGACGCCGCACGAGCCGCCGCACTGGATGCGCGTGCCGGTGGAATTGCTGGTGCTGGCCTGTCTCGTGGTCGGCATCTTCCCGGCCTGGGCGATGGGAGACTTCCTGCGCGCCGCCGCCGCGCCTGTGGTCGGCGGTTCGCTGCCGGCGTTCAGTCTCGCGGTCTGGCATGGCGTGAATGCGCCGTTGATCATGAGCGTGTTGGCCCTGCTCGGCGGCATTGCCATCCACTGCCTGCTGGGCTGGCTGCGCAAGGCCGGACATGTGGAAACCGCGCCGATCGCTCGCCACTTCGATGGCCGCCGCTTCTTCGACTGCTCGCTGGCGCTGCTGCAGTACGCCGCACGCCGCACCCGCCGCTTTTTGAGCACCATGCGCCTGCAGTGGCAGATGCTGTGGCTGGTCTGCCTGGCATTGGCCGCGGGCTTCTGGCCGCTGTGGACCAGCAACCTGCAATTGGGCGACCGCGGCACGCTGCCGCTGTCGCCGGCCTTCGTGCTGCTGTGGATCATAGGCGGCACCTGCGCGCTGGCCGCGGCCTGGAAGGCCAAGTACCACCGGATGGCAGCGCTGATCATGCTCAGCGCCTGCGGCATCTGCGTCTGCATCACCTTCCTGTGGTTCTCGGCGCCCGATCTGGCGCTGACCCAGCTGGTGGTGGAAGTCGTGACCACGGTGCTGATCATGCTGGGCCTGCGCTGGCTGCCCAAGCGCGACAAGAACATGCGCATTCCCGCGCTGTCGACGCAGTACCGCGCCCGGGCCCGCCGCCTGCGCGACTTCGCGCTGGCCGTGGCCGCGGGCGGTGGCATGGCCTGGCTGGCATTTGCCATGATGAGCCGGCCGTTCCACGACAGCACCTCGACCTTCTTCCTGGAAAATGCGCTCAGCGGCGGCGGCGGCACCAATGTCGTCAACGTGATGCTGGTCGACTTCCGCGGCTTCGACACCTTTGGCGAAATCGTGGTGCTGGGCGTCGTGGCGCTCACCGTGTACGCGCTGCTGCGGCGCTTCCGCCCCGCACGCGAGACCATGGATCTGCCCGAACAGCAGCGCTTCGTGCCCGGCGACCTGCAGACCGACCTGCTCAACCCGCGCCATGCCAGCGACACCGCCGTCGGCTACCTGATGGTGCCGGCCGTGCTGGTGCGCCTGCTGCTGCCGTTTGCCACGGTGGTCGCGATCTATCTGTTCATGCGCGGCCACAACGAGCCCGGCGGCGGCTTTGTCGCCGGCCTGGTGTTCTCGGTGGCGCTGGTGCTGCAATACATCATTTCCGGCACGCAGTGGGTCGAAGCCCACTTCGCGCTCTACCCCCGGCGCTGGATTGCCGCCGGCCTGCTGTTTGCGCTGCTCACCGGCTTTGGCTCGGTGGTGGCCGGCTTCCCGTTCATGACCAGCCACAGCTTCCACTTCACATGGCCCTTGGTGGGCGAGATCCACCTGGCCAGCGCCACCTTCTTCGACCTGGGCGTGTTCACCCTGGTCGTAGGTTCCACGATGTTGATACTCACGGCCATTGCCCACCAATCCGTACGCGGCCACCGCTACCATGCGCGCCTGCTTGAAGATGAAGAAAACGAGGGAGCCCACTGATGGAAATCGTGCTTGCTCTCGCCATTGGCGTGCTCACCGGCTCGGGCGTCTGGCTGCTGCTGCGCCCGCGAACCTACCAGGTCATCATGGGCCTGTCGCTGCTGGCCTATGCCGTCAACCTGTTCATCTTCAGCATGGGCCGCCAGGGCCTGGCCATCGACAAGGAGCCGGTGCTGCGCCCCGGCATTCCCACGGATCTGGTGAACTATGCCGATCCCATGCCCCAGGCGCTGGTGCTCACCGCCATCGTCATCGGCTTTGCCATGACGGCGCTGTTCCTGGTGGTGCTGCTGGCCTCGCGCGGCACGGCCGGCAACGACCATGTGGATGGAGTCCATTCGCGTGATGTGCAGGAAATGCCATGATGGATTTCATCTCCCTGCTCATGCCGCACCTGATGCTGGCGCCGATTGCGCTGCCCATGCTCACCGCAGCGCTGATGCTGCTGATGCGCGAGGAACTGCAGCGCGTCAAGCTGGCCATGAACATCGTGTCGACACTGCTCGGCCTGGGCATCGCCATTGCGCTGCTGCTGTGGACCGACCAGGCCGGCGCGCCCGTGACCATGGGCGTGTACCAGCCCGGCAACTGGCCCGCGCCGTTCGGCATATCGCTGGCGCTTGACCGGCTCTCCGCGCTGATGCTGGTCATCACCAGCATCGTCGCACTGGCGTCGATTGTATTTGCCGGGGTGCGCTGGCACCGCGCGGGTGTGCACTTCCACCCGCTGTTCCAGTTCCAGCTGATGGGCCTGGCGGGCGCCTTCCTCACTGCCGACCTGTTCAACCTGTTTGTGTTTTTCGAGATCACGCTGGCGGCCTCCTACGGGCTGCTGCTGCATGGCTCGGGCCGCGCGCGCATTCAGTCCGGCCTGCATTACATCGCCATCAACCTGGCGGCGTCATCGCTGTTCCTGATTGGCGTGTCCATGCTCTACGGCATCACCGGCACGCTCAACATGGCCGACCTGGCCAGCGCCATTCCGCATGTCGACGCCGCCGACCGCGGGCTGCTGCATGCTGCAGCCGGCATTCTGGCCATGGCCTTTCTGATCAAGGCCGCGATGTGGCCGCTGAACTTCTGGCTGGTGCCCGCCTACAGCGCGGCCACCGCGCCCGTGGGCGCGCTGTTTGCGCTCATGACCAAGCTGGGCGTCTACACCGTGCTGCGGCTGTGGACGCTGATGTTCAGCAGCCAGGCCGATGAATCGGCGCTGTTCGGCAGCACCTGGCTGATCTGCGGCGGCATGCTGACCATGGTCTTCGCGGCCATCGGCATGCTGGGCTCGCAACGCCTCACCAATCTCGCCGGCTATGCCGCCATCCTGTCCTCGGGCTCGCTGCTCGCGGCTGCGGGCTTTGGCCAGAACCTGCTGACGGCCGGCCTGCTCTACTACCTGCCCAGCTCGACGCTGGCCGTGGCCGCGCTGTTCCTGCTGGCCGATCTGATCGACCGCTGGCGCAACGCGGGCGCGCGCACCGCGCCCTACGAAGACGACGAAGCGCCGTTTCTCAATGCCGAGCTGGTGCCCACCACCGGCTTGAATCTCGACGAGGACGAGGAAGTGCTGATCGGCCGCGTGATTCCCGCCGCCGCCGCCTTCCTGGGCCTGGCCTTCATGGTCTGCACGCTGATCATTTCCGGCCTGCCCCCGCTGTCGGGCTTTGTCGGCAAGATCGCGATGATCAATGCCGTGCTCAATCCCATGGGCATCGGCGCCTCCGCCGGCAACCAGCCCGGCATTCTGGGCTGGGCGCTGGTGGTGCTGATGATAGGCACCGGCCTCGTGGCCTCGATTGCGCTGATCCGCGTCGGCATGCGCCATTTCTGGGCCAGCCATGACCGCAACACGCCGCAACTGCGTGTGGCCGAAGGCCTGCCCATCGCGGTGCTGCTGGGTTGCTGCATTGCCTTGACGGTGCAGGCCGGCCCGGTGCTGCGCTATATGCAAAATGCCGCCGATGCGCTGCATTCGCCCGGCACCTATATCCATGGCGTGCTGACCCAGGCGCCTGTGCCCAACCCCGTTCCCGCACCTGCAAAGGAGCAGCCATGAAACGCATCCTGCCCGCGCCGCTGCTGTCGGTGGCGCTGTTCCTGCTGTGGCTGATGCTCAACCAGTCGGTGAGTGCCGGCCATCTGCTGCTGGGCGCCATCCTGGGCCTGATGATTCCGGTGCTGCTGCGCGGCCTGCGGCCCTTGCCGGTGCGCATCCGCCGGCCTATGACCATCCTGCGCCTGGGTCTCACGGTGGCCTATGACACCTCGGTATCCAATCTCACCGTGGTGCGCTTCCTGCTGATCAAGTCGTACCGCAAGCATGGCGCGGATTTCGTGCACATTCCGCTGGAGCTGCGCGACCCGAACGCCCTGGCGGTGCTGGCGATGATCGTCTGCATTACGCCCGGCACCTCCTGGGCCGAGCTGTCGCGCGACCGCTCCATGCTGCTGCTGCATGCGCTGGAAGTCGGTGACCACGCGGAGCTCATTGCCCACGTCAAGAACCGCTATGAGCGCCCCCTGATGGAGATTTTCGAATGAGCCCCTATTTCGTCTGGGCGCTGACCCTGGCGCTGTTTCTGCTCGTCCTGGCCATGACCTGTGCGCTGTACCGTCTGCTCAAGGGCCCGGCGGCCCAGGACCGGGTGCTGGCGCTGGACTGCATGTACACCATCGGCATGCTGGCCATGCTGGTGCTGGGCATCATGTACAGCAGCACCGACTACTTCGAGGCCGCGCTGCTGATCTCGCTGTTCGGCTGCGTCAGCTCGACGGCGATGGCCAAGTTCCTGCTGCGCGGGGAGGTCATCGAATGATAGAAGGCGTGATTCCCGTCTGGGCCCAGATTGTCGTCGGCGCGCTGGTCATTGCCGGCTCGCTGATTGCATTGCTGGGCGCGCTGGGCCTGGTGCGGCTGCAAAGCTATTTCGAGCGCGTGCACTCGCCGTCCATCATCGCCACGCTGGGCTGCTGGTTCATCATGCATGCCACCATCCTGTTCTTCTCGGTGCAGGAACACCGCCTGTCACTGCATGGCCTGCTGATCGCGATGTTCATTGCCGTCACGGTGCCGATCACCACCATCTTTTTGATGCGCGCCGCCTTGTTCCGCGCGCGCCGCACGGGCCAGAACGTGCCCCCGGCCGTGAGCCGCGTGGTCTCTAGCGAGCCGTCGCATCCCGACGATCCGACGGACAACCGCTACTGAAAACCGCCCTGCCCTCAGGCCACCGTGCCCCCGCTGCCGACGGCGCCGGGGGCTCGCGTTTTTTCCGGCCTGCATGGCGCATGCGCTGAATGCACGCGCCAGCCAAAAGCTATGAGTTTGTGAGCGTATAGTGGATTCAGCAGCGGCGCGTGGCGTGCCCGCTGCGATCTGGATGGTGGTGTCCGGCACCACGCGCGCTCTTACCTTGCTCGAGGCTACATGCAAATTTCCAATCCTTTGTCTGAAACCGATCTTGCCGACGCCTGGGCCCAATTGCATGACCAGGCCCATAACGGAGCGGTTCTGCAACCCAACTCCCACCGCCTGGCGTTTGCCGACCCGGAATTCATGTTCCGGCGCGAGACCCGCGGCATCCGCATGCAGCTGGAGCTCCTCAAGCCCGACGTGGCGCAGCGCGCGCACGGCATAGAACACACCGTCGTGGTGTATGGCAGCGCGCGCTTTGTCGATCCCGAGCAGGCCGCGGCCCAGCTTGAGGAAGCCCAGGCCAGCGGCAACCCGGCGCGCGTGCTGCAGGCCCGCCAGGCGGTGCGCAACGCCGAGCGCTATGACCAGGCGCGCCAGTTCGCGCGCATTGTCGCCACCGACAGCCTCAAGCAGGCGCCGCAGGAGCGGCTGTACATCTGCACCGGCGGCGGCCCGGGCATCATGGAAGCCGCCAACCGCGGCGCGCATGACGTGGGTGTCGACAACATCGGCCTGAACATCGCCCTGCCCCACGAGCAGAACGGCAACCGCTTCATCACGCCCGACCTGAGCTTCAAGTTCCACTACTTCGCACTGCGCAAGATGCACTTCGTGATGCGCGCCAAGGCGCTGGTGGCCTTTCCCGGCGGCTTTGGCACGCTCGATGAGCTGTTTGAAGTGCTGACCCTGGTGCAGACCAGCAAGAGCCGGCCGGTGCCGGTGATTCTGTTCGGCAGCGAGTTCTGGAAGAAACTGATCAACTTCGAACTGCTGATCGAGGAAGGCACGATCTCACGCAAGGACATGGATCTGTTCCACTACACGGACGACCCGGCCGAGGCATGGATGCTGATCAAGAAGCATTACGAGATCGGTCAGAAAACATAGGACTGCTGGTCAAGCTCTGCGTTGACCACTTCGCAACCGGCGAGTCCCACACTTTCCAGTCGTTGCAAGTGACGCCCGTCCAGCGGCCGTTTTTTCGTCACTTTCTAACTTTTTGGCACGCTGCAGGCGCATTCATGCCTGCAGCGCCACCAATTTTTGGCGGACCATCCAAAGATTGGACAGCGCAAACAGTGTACGCAGTTGCACTTTGTTCTTCTACAAGCTGCGGAAGCTTACTTTGCCGTGCCCGAAATGGCGTTTGATCAGCCGGAGCGGATGTACCAGTTCTTCTTGGGATAGCTGGCTTGCTGCGATGCACTCTTCAAAGCATTTTCTGTGCGATTTTCAAAGTTATCAGCAAGGTAATTTCCAAAAATCTCGTTAACAGCAGAGGCTGCGCTAATAGTATTTCCGTTAGGCCTCCCGCTGCGGTGCTCGCCAATGCAGTCATTGGTATCAACCAACGGCTCGGGGATATCATTTTCTTTTAGTGCATCAGCTACGCTCGGGGCTCCAAGATTTTCGGAAACAGCGCCGACGATGCGGGGATTTCCTCCTGTTAATCCATCAACTACGCCGTGCGCCGCTACACGTCGTACTGGTTCGCTTCTCCAGTGTTTTTCGATTTTCTTGCGCTTTGTGGTGAGTTCGACTGCCCGCGTTGGATCTTGTTGCGCTTGTTGGCGCATATTCTGGGCTATTTCCATTTGCTGCTTCGGTGCGCGTACCATACAGCACCTACAGCCCTTCACGTGCCAGCAGAAGAGCAAGCAGCGGCGTCACGTGCTCGAAGAATGTTCATGGATCTTCGAAGTCAACCCATGCGTAGTATCTGTTGTCTATAGTGATGACTTTGGGGGTCTCATACATATCTCCGAAAATTGTGTTATAGAAGGGAGCGGAGATTTTTGTATATTCTCTCGGTAGAAGACCTTCTCCCAGAGCCCTGGCATGTGGTCGCGCTCCGTCGTAAGGCAGTTTTAGTTTTTTCTCCAATGCGCTGTCGACTAGTGGCAAATCGTATTTAAGAAATCCGAAGGGGTCGTTTTCGGGGTTGATTGTTGATAGCCATTTTTTAAAATCTTTTGCAACGCGCATTGTTTTGGCTGGATCTATTTCAAGCCACCCTCCGTGTTTTCCGTTAATTTCGATTAGTTTTCTTATTGGCATACTTATCTCCTAATGGTTATGGTTCCTATTTTTACAGGGATCGTGAACTCTGATCGATCAACAACTATTACTTGAGTTGCTCCACCTGAAGTGTGAGGGATATTGTTGATCGTTGTATTTGCAATTTTGCTTTCAAAAACAAGAGTGTTATGTGCAGGTTTTATTCGGAAAATATCGTATTTGCTTGCATGCATACCTGGGGGAAGGCCTAGTTTGTTTGCCATTTCGGAAGGATTTCTCATTAATTTCTCCAATTCACTCTCTCTCTCATCCAGTAGCCAGTTGTTTGAGTTGGCGTGCCCTTTTCTGGTATTATTTTTACCAGGTTTTCTATTTTTTCGATAGGGGTGGCGATAGGCGGACTTTTTCCGGATTTTATAAAATTTTTTGCGATGTCGATAGCCTCATATTGTGTATATCCTATATTTTTTAATTTATTAACCATTGTGACTCCACCCTCAAAATTCATAGGTGAAAGGTCACGCAATCCCATGGCTTCGAAATTTTCATCTATATTTATGGTTGTTATTTTATTTTCCGAAGGAATATACTCATTTGTCGACGATTTGTTGGCTGTTTTTATTGATTTTTCGCTTATCGTGAAAATTTTTGGTATTAATTTTCCGGCTGCAACAGCAACTCCCGCTTGTGCCGCATCAATGCCAGCATATCTCAATAGGTGGCGATCACCCGGATGATTTTTAGGATCGAATGAATTTATTATCCTTCGACCTTCAGTCGAGTGATATCTATCGGATATGGCTCTGCTACCCTCATCTGCCTGTTGAGATGAAGCAATTGCGAGGTATACACCTAATGGCACCTGAATACAGCTTATTCCTGCGGATGGTACGCAGGCGAGTCCACCGCTCACGGCGACAAGACCTCCCCCTACCGTTCCGATGGCACCGGACACCAGATCTACTGCGCCGCTGATACGGTGTGTAGATTCGCCATGTCTGGTGATAAAGTCGCGCGCTAGATCAAGATATGGTTCATAGACAAATTCACCTGTTTTCAATAGTTCAATCTTTTCACCTTTATAACTATTGCCTTCTTCTTGTAGAGATTGAAGTTTTTGGTAATCAGGGTCGTCTTTTGGGACGCCATCTGCACAACGAATTAATGAGCAAGCAGCCGCATCCAGTCGGTTTTTTTCCTCTTGTGATTTTCCTATTTTTAGAACTTCAATTTTTTTGGCTTCGGTGAGATGTAATTGTCGATTGTTGACGGCTGTAGTGAATGCTGAAGCTGCACCTTGAGCACTACCTCCAGTTGCAAGGAGCCCGATGCCTGTTGCTGTTGCAGTTGCGATTGATTGAGCTGCCGTTTTTGCAAGTGTTGGACTGGTACCCAGTGCCTGTAAAGTCTCAGAAATATTGTCTTGAAGCTTTGCAAGAAGAGGCGCTTGGCTTGACACGATGCCTGATGCCAACGCTCCTGGTACACCGCTGCCGAGACCTCCAACCGCCACATGCAAGCCCACCCGATTGGCTCCGCCTTCTTCCCACCTCTTGGCTTCCTGTAACAAAGCCCGTTGTTTCTGCTCATCTCCTTCGGCATGCTGAGCTTGTTGGCGTAGTTCTAGAACCTTGCCTTGTGAGTAATCAGCCACTGCTTTACTCGCCAACTGCGTATACATCGCCGCAATAGAGGCTTCGGCTTCCCGTTCTTTCAGCATTCGCGGCCCATCCCAGTTTTTGCTCAGGCCCTGGGGTTGTGCCTCGGTGCGTATATCGCGATTGATGCCCGCCACCGCTTCAGCTGCGGTTTGGCCGGTCAGTGCTTGCTGCGCGGCTTCGTTGGTGATGTGGATGGTGCCGGGGCTGATGCTGCTTTGGGTGGTGCTGTGGATGCGGCCGCTGTCCTGGCTCACGCCGGCGGCAGCGCCTCCCCCGGACTTGCCCATTGCGGGATGGAGGCTGGTGTAGCCGCCTGAAAGATGGATGCCGCTGGAATTGAAGTGGCTGTAGTTTTCTATATCGCCATAGGTCATCGTGCCGGTTTTCAGGCGGTTGCGATCGTTGTCTATGGCGGCTTGGGTGCTGGCGATCACGCCGCCTTGGAAAGCGGTATTGCCCTTGACCGTGAGGTCGTAGCCGCCGTCACCGGCATAGATGCCGCTGGGTTGCGAGACACTGGCGAAATCCCCTGTTGCGCGGCTGCCGCTGTAGCTGGCGCCGCCGGAGACCAGGCCCGGACCCACAGCGATGGCGCCGCCCGCGTGGCTTTGCCGGCCATCAAAGCGGCTGGTGTCTTGCAGGCTTTCAATGATGAGGTTGCCACCGATTCCGCCGCCGACCCAGGGGGCGTTGATGATGGCGCCGCGCATCTCTGTGTCGCTGCCGGAATAGAGGATCAATCCCTCGCCTCCCGAGATCAGGGTTTTGTTGTGTATGCGTTCCTCGCTTTGGCTCTGGCCCGCGCCCCGGCTGGCGCTGGCGCCAATGGCGGGACCTGCGCCGCTGAGGGACAGGCCTATGCCTGCACTGCGGCGGCTGTTGCTGCTGGTCTCGCTGCGGGTCTGCGGGGTGGCACGCATGAATATCTTGTGGTCGGCATGCAGCGTGGTGAGCTTGCCGCCATGGACGTTGACATCGTCAAGCACCAGGTCGCTTTGCTCCCCGGCCCCGGTGGCCAGCAGGCTTACATTGCCGCCGGCCAGCACCTGGCTCGGGCGTATGGCGTGGCGGGAATAGGCGCTGTCGCTGCGGCTGCTGCTGGAGCCCAGCGAGAGGTTGGCGCCCAGGCCCATGTCCTGGACCTTGCCGCTGGCAATCGCCTGCAGCGCCTTGCGCTGGGCATGGACATTGAGCACGGCTGCGCCCGCAGCGAGCGCCTGCATGCGGGCGCTGCTGGTATTGCTTGCGGCGTCGGCCAGGCTGGTGGCGGTCTGCGCCAGGCCTATGACCGGCGAGGACAGCGAGAGGCTCAGGCCGCTTTGTTTGAATCGGCTGTGCGCGCTGCCTTGCTCGGTCTCGGGCGCACCGGTGATTTCTATCTTCTTGGCCCTGACGAAGAGATCACCTTCGTTTGCCCAGGTATTGCTGCCGCTTTGGCGGTAGTGGTTGCCGGCCTCGATGCGGACCGGGCCGTGAAGGCTGCCCACAGTGGACGGCGCACTGCCCGCATGCTGCGCCTGCTGTTCGCTGCGCTGGCGCTGGCTGCCTAGCGTGATGCCCCATCCGCTGCCGAACAATCCGCTGCTGCGGCTGCTGTGCGCGCTGTGCTGGTTGGAGGTTTCCGGGGCTTGGAGCAGGCTGATGTTGCGCTTGGCGCTCAGCCAGGTGCCCTGGTCGGATGTCACATTGCTGCCGGTGATGCCAATGTCCTTGCCCGCGTCTATGCGAACCGTGTTGCCGCTGAAATCACTGGGCAGCGCTTGGGCCGCCTGGCTCTGGTAAGCCGCGCTGCGGCTGCTGGAGCTCAGGAATCCCGAGCTTTTGCGCAAAGAGGCCTCGTCCAGCG
>Ga0308157_10006518_pt1 | contig 13968 bp, 12 predicted proteins | sample PhyBR1_FD_201035 | JGI IMG/M metagenome (GOLD analysis project Ga0308157, IMG submission 201035) | Phyllosphere microbial communities from UC Gill Tract Community Farm, Albany, California, United States - DLSLB.R1 | ecosystem: Host-associated > Plants > Phyllosphere > Unclassified | place: USA...
TACAAAATTTATAGTCTTGAAAATATCAATCATTACCATCAATTACAATAACGCTAATGGTTTAAAAGAAACGATACAATCTGTAGCAAATCAAACTTGCAATAGTATTGAATATATTGTTATTGACGGGGCTTCGACTGATGGTAGTGACGAAGTTATTAGCGATTTTAAAAATCATATTACCATAGCTATTATTGAGCCTGACACAGGAATTTATAATGCGATGAATAAGGGAATAAAAAATGCTACTGGAGAATATTTACTCTTTCTAAATAGCGGAGATATTTTGTTTCAGGCTGATTCGATTGAAAAAGCACTTGAGCACAGTCTTAATTGCGATCTTGTTTCTGGTAATATGCTTTACGATAATAAGGGGGTTAAAAAGGATTGGATACCAGCAGATAAGTTAGATTTTGCCCTGTTCTATCATGATAGCATTCCTCATCCATCTACTTTTATAAAGAAAACTTTATTTGATTTAGTAGGATACTACGATGAAACCTTGGGCATTGTTTCTGATTGGAAATTCTTTTTTTTGGCGTATTGTAAGTTTAATTGTAGTTACAAGCATATTGATGTTTTGGTTGCTGAATTTAGAGAAGGGGGCATTAGTTCAAATTCCGCAAGCAGACCAATATTGATAAAAGAGAGAGAGGATGTTATTGAACAAAATTTTTCTGCTTTTGTACCATATTATGAGGAATTACTAGATGCAAGAAAGAGATTGAGGAAACTACGATATACGATTAAGATAAAAAAGCTTTTAGGAATACGTTAAACTCCAACGCACAGCATTTTTTTGTCAGTATTTGTTTTTTGGCTTATACAAAATTAAATATAAGGCTGCTAAAAATGTATTTATTGTAGGCGGGTAATTTTTTTTGGTAATATTTCGTTAACTGTGTTTTGTGAAGATAGTTTAATTACAAAGTTGTTTAGCTGCAATGATTAATTAATGTTTTGTATGAAGATGAAAATCTGCAACCATCAGAAAGCTGCTTAACGGTATTGTAGGCGTTTATACTAAACTGATTTAATTTTAATCGATCATTGTGCATAAACACAACTTGCTCAAAGAATAAGCTGACTAAATGAGCATCATCTTCTAAACTGTCGATTAAAATGCCATTTTTCTTACTAGCAGAAATATAATCTGAAAGTTCGCCAACATTTGTTGATATAGGGACTACACCATAGTTCATTCCTTCAAAAATAACTAAGCCCCAACTCTCTCTTATAGAGGTGAGCAATAATATGTGTGCTTTCTTATAGTACTCATTTAAAATGTTTTTATTGTGTATTGCGCCAATAATTTTAAGATTTGGCGATACTGCATCCTTATAGTCGTTAAAATCACCTATCATCTCAAAATTTATCGGATAATTTTGTTCGTAACAAAGCTTAGCCACCTCAATAAATAGATGAGCTCTTTTCTCTTCACTATTTCTAGCCACGAAAAGAACAGTTAAATCACCTAAATAATTTTTTTCTGTGATGGTGATTGGTTCAAAAGGAATTTTATTTTGTATTACCTCAATGCGTTCTAAATATTTAGGATCTATGTTATTAGTCTGATATAAATCTCTAAACTGCTGCATAATTGACTTAGATACTACTATCCTCTTGTCTATTCGAGGGATGCAGGGAAGGCTATACCACTCAATACCGGTAATGTTTTCAGTAAAATTATGAGTGAGATCAATTATTTTAACATGTGGGGCTAAATGTGGAATTAAATCATACATAAACCCGCTGCACCAACCAAATATAATTGGATTATGTTGCTTATTTATAGATTTTGCCATTTTTTTCAACAAATGAGCTCTATAAGTTCTTTTCTCGCCCCATCGTCCTAAATTAATTACCTCAGCAATGGCTTTCATTTCAGCCTTAAAGCCCGAGTTGATCGAATGCATAGTTACAAAACAAATTGGTTTTTGCTCTTTAAACAATTGCATTATATCAATATGTACTCTTTCTGCCCCTCCGAACGACCAATATGGGAAAAAAAAATAAAGCTTTCTCTTTCTTGAAAGTGCTAGATTAATTTTTGGATATAGAAATAGGGCTTTTATATTAGCAAGTATTCGTTTTATTCTCATGAATATTTTAGTCCCTCGATATTATTTTCTTTATTTGGGCTGTTATAGGGTCTGGTTTCACTAAACCAGGCATTAAATAACTCAAAACGGTTATTTGCTTTAGTCTTTTTTCCTTAGAGGAAGTAAAAAGAAATCTAATTGGTGTAATAATGATTAATCGAACTCTGTTGAACAAATTCAACCTCCCTGGTATGCCCAGTTTTATAGCCAAATAGTATTTCCCCATAACTGTATAAGCATTATCAAAATTCTTAAATAATTTATCCTTATAAGCTAATGTCAGTCTTCCTTTAGAAATATAGTGCTGTAACGTTAAACTAGAATCGTAAAATAATTTATATCCTTTTAATACAAGTCGTAAGCAATACTCTGTATCTTCGGTAGATAAAATACTTTGGTCGCCTCTATTTAATAATAGAGAAGGTAGTTCTTTGTAAATGTCTAAATACAAGGATGTTCTAGAACCTAGGCCCGCACCCCAAAGATGCTTTGTAGTAAACGTAACATCTCCACTAACAAGCCCTTGTTCGCCCACGGCATACCCCGACTGGTATGTTTTAAACCAATCAGGAAGCGGTGTCGAACTCTCAGTAACTGCTATTGCTTGGCCTCCAACGGCACCTATTTTGGGGTTGCTTTCAAGAATATTAAATATCGTGGCTACATAGGTTGAATCTAACCAATTATCATCATCGCAAATAATAAAATATTTGTATTTTGCTAACGATAATCCTTTTTGTAGTGCAAATAATTTTCCTGGAGTATTTTCTACATGAATATGTAAAGGGGTATCAATCTGTTGCTCTTTCCATGTTTCTAAAGCAATAGCAGAGCTATTATCTGTTGAAAAATTATCAATAAACAAAACTTCCCAATCAATGTTTTTTGGTACAATTTGTTTTCCAAGATGTGCCAATGTTTCTTTGATTTTTGCCCCTCCGTTATAAGTGCACACCACCACGGATATACCTTGTTCCATCTCTTTGCATATTAAAAGTCTTGAAATATAAATTGAGTGCAAACATAGCACATTTTTAGCTCTTCGACAAATTAGGAAGCAGGTGTTCTAGCTAGGGGAGAAAGTATATAATAGTTTAAGATATTAAGTTTTAAATTGTTGATAACCAAAATCTTAAATTGTGTTTTTAAATCTAAGACGTCAATTGTTTCATCATCCATTTTTTAACAAGAAGCACTATTTTTATATTCACTTATCTGCTAAGATTGTTAAACTTAAAATCAAAATAAGAACTATTTTCATAGATAGAATAAAGAAAAATACGTTTAGCAGCTAATGTATAATATTTGTAATTTAGTAATTTGACCCACATAATTTTTAGAAAGCTCTCGCTTCTTGGCTAGCCTTTATTCTAAGTTTTAGTATATTCGCTCCAAATAAAAAAGTAGACTTAATTATGAAGATAGCTGTAATAGGCACTGGTTATGTGGGCTTGGTAACGGGTACCTGCTTAGCCGAAACAGGCAACAACGTAATCTGCGTAGACATCGTTGAAGAAAAAGTTAACAAAATGAAAGCAGGCCAGATTCCAATCTACGAACCTGGACTGGACGTGCTTTTTCACCGTAACATAGCTCAAGGCCGTTTGTCTTTTACAACGAATCTTGCTGAGGGAATTAAAGATGCCCAGATTATTTTTATGGCTCTACCTACTCCTCCAGGTGGTGATGGCGCTGCAGATTTGTCTTATATTTTGGGTGCTGCAAAAGACATTTCCAAGTTAATTACAGAATATAAAGTAATCGTAAATAAATCTACGGTTCCGGTAGGCACAGCCGATAAGGTTGCTGCGGTTTTTGCTGAGCACACTAATATTGAAGTAGATGTGGTTTCTAATCCGGAGTTTTTACGCGAAGGCGTGGCTGTTGATGATTTTATGAAACCAGACCGCGTGGTAATTGGTACTAGAAGTGAAAAAGCGCAAAAATTGATGGGAGAATTGTATGCACCTTACGTGCGTCAAGGTAACCCGATCTATTATATGGATGAACGTTCTTCGGAACTGACCAAATATGCAGCTAACTCGTTCTTGGCTACAAAAATTACATTCATGAATGAAGTGGCGAACCTTTGCGAAATTGTTGGTGCCGATGTAGATGCGGTACGTAAAGGCATAGGTTCTGATGATAGGATTGGCAAAAGGTTTTTATTTCCGGGCATTGGTTACGGCGGAAGTTGTTTTCCTAAAGACGTACAGGCTTTAGAAAAAGCTGCTGATGAGCATAAATACGATTTCAAGATTTTGAAAGCCGTAATGGATGTAAACGAGAAGCAGAAAACGGTTTTAACGGAAAAGGTTTTAAAGTACTATAAAGGCGATGTGAAGGGCAAGAAATTTGCTCTTTGGGGTTTAGCATTTAAGCCAGAAACTGATGATATTAGAGAAGCGCCAGCATTGTACATCATCAATGATTTATTAGCTGCCGGAGCAACGGTAACGGTTTTTGATCCAGAAGCAGCTGAAAATGTGAAGCGCTTGCTAGGCGATAAAATCAGCTATGCAGACGACCAATACACAGCTCTGGAAGATGCAGATGCTTTGCTGATCGCAACCGAATGGTCTGTATTCCGTAACCCAGATTTTGAGAAAATGGAAGAAGTGCTTAAGAATAAAGTGATTTTTGATGGACGGAACCTTTTCGATCTACAAAAGATGATTGATTTAGGATATTACTATAATAGTATCGGCCGTAAAATTGTAAGCTAAAATGGAACGTAGAGAGCGTAAAAGAGTTTTAATAACTGGTGCTGCTGGCTTTTTAGGCTCACACCTGTGCGATAGATTTATTAAAGAAAACTATCATGTGATTGCGATGGATAATCTAATCACAGGTGATTTGGCCAATATCGAGCATCTTTTCAAATTAGAAAATTTCGAATTTTATAATCACGATGTTTCCAAGTTTGTCCACGTTCCCGGAAAGCTGGATTACATTTTACACTTTGCTTCGCCTGCAAGTCCGATAGATTACTTGAAGATTCCTATTCAAACTTTAAAAGTTGGCTCGTTAGGTACGCATAATTTATTAGGATTGGCAAAAGCAAAAGGGGCTAGAATGCTTATAGCATCTACTTCTGAGGTGTATGGCGATCCAAACATCAATCCACAGCCAGAAGAATATTGGGGTAATGTAAACCCAGTTGGCCCCCGCGGCGTTTATGACGAAGCTAAGCGTTTTCAGGAAGCAATTACGATGGCCTACCATACTTTCCACGGTGTTGAAACCCGTATTGTGCGTATTTTTAATACCTATGGTCCTCGTATGCGACTAAATGACGGTCGCGTTTTACCTGCGTTCATTGGTCAAGCGTTGAGAGGAGAGGATTTAACTGTTTTTGGTGATGGTAGCCAAACCCGTTCTTTTTGTTACGTAGACGATTTAATTGAAGGCATTTATCGTTTGCTGCATGCCGATTATGCAAGTCCGGTAAATATTGGCAATCCAGATGAAATTACCATTAAACAGTTTTGCGAGGAAATTATTAAGCTAACTGGTACCGACCAAAAAATTGTGTACAAACCGTTGCCACAGGATGATCCTAAACAACGTAGGCCAGATATCACCAAGGCTAAGGAATTGTTAAAGTGGGAGCCGAAAGTGAACCGTGCCGAAGGGTTGAAAATTACTTACGAATATTTTAAATCGCTTTCCGCAGAAGCACTGGCGAAAATAGACCATAAAGATTTCACTACCTATAATAAATAAACATGTCGAAGATTTTAGTCACAGGAGGAATTGGATACATCGGTTCCCATACAGTTGTAGAGTTACATAATGCAGGTTACGAGGTTGTTATTGTAGACAATCTATCAAATTCAAATATCAAAATTCTTGATCAATTAGAGCAAATTACGGGTAAACGCCATGAGTTTGTAGAGCTTGATTTACAAGACCCTAAAGCTGTGGATAATTTCGCAGCAGAAAACCAAAACATTGCTGGCATCATTCATTTTGCTGCTTATAAAGCAGTAGGGGAGTCGGTAGAACAGCCGTTAAAGTATTACAGAAACAATTTCTATAGTTTAATTAACCTGTTAACTGCTTATCCAACCACCAATTTTGTGTTTTCATCGTCTTGTACGGTTTATGGTCAGCCAGACAATTTGCCAGTAACAGAAGATTCGGAAGTAAAGAAAGCAGAATCGCCTTATGGTAACACTAAGCAAATTGCTGAAGAAATTCTAGCAGAAACTGCGAAAGTAACCCCTGGTTTAAATGTGATTGCATTGCGCTATTTTAATCCGGTTGGCGCACATAAAACGGCGTTAATTGGAGAATTGCCAAATGGAGTTCCTCAGAATTTAGTGCCTTTTATTACGCAATCTGCTATTGGTAAAAGAGGTCCGATCCAAGTTTTTGGAGACGATTACAATACGCCAGACGGCTCTGCCGTTCGCGATTATATCCACGTTGTGGATTTGGCTAAAGCACACGTAGAAGCAGTAAAAAGATTAGAAGATGGTAAAGTTGATGGTTATGATGTTTTCAACTTAGGTACGGGAAAAGGTTCTTCGGTGTTAGAAATCATTAACGCATTTGAGCAATCTACGGGTGAGAAATTGAATTACAAAATAGCACCAAGAAGAGAAGGCGACATTGAGAAAACTTATGGTGATGTAACCAAATCTAAAAATGTTTTAGGTTGGCAAACAGAGCTAGATTTAAATGAAATGATGCGTTCTGCTTGGGAATGGGAAAAATATATCAAAGACAACCCGTTTTAGATGAAACTAAGTGAGCACAAAGATTTAAAAAAGGAAATTTTAGCATTGCCTGTAAAAGAAAAGGACAAATTACTTTTACGTTTGGTAGCTAAAGACAAGGTGCTCACCGAACATTTACATTTTTTATTATTAGAAGATGAAAGCAACCTTAATGATAGGGTTGCTTTTATCAAAAATGAGATTGTCGATGTTTTAGAGGATTTAAATACAACTCCTAAAACTAGCGCAAAAGACACCTTGATGATTTTGCGCAAGCTTACTAAACAAATCAATCATTTTTACAAAGTTACTAAAGCAGATTTCGCGGAAATTGAGCTTAAACTTTTGTTATTTAATGCTTCGCCGATGAAGTTTAAATACAAAGTTTACTCCTTATCGAAAAATTACGAGCAATTGTACGCTACTTATACAGTTAAAGCAATTTTAATGCTATTGCGAAAGTTTGCTAGGTTACATGAAGATTTACAATTCGACTTAAAAGAGGAAGTAAATTCATTATTGGCTAAGGTTTATGAAAGCTACATGAGTAGAACAGCTGCAGATTTAGGTTTACCCAAAACTATCGATTAGTCTGATTGAATTGGAATCTAATACTTTTAACTTTTTCTCTTTTTACTTTTAACTTAGCAAAGTGTTTGGTCTATTCAAAAAGCGTAATAAAGAGCCTAATATTGATTTTTCTAGTATAGGAACAGATATGCATTCGCATATTATTCCCGGTATAGACGATGGCGCACCAAATTTGGAAGCTTCTTTGGCGATGGCTAGAAGGTACGTAGCTTTAGGATTTAAGAAGGTAATTGCTACACCACACGTAATGGCAGATTTTTATAGGAATACACCAGACTCTATCCACAAAGGTTTAGATATTTTGAGGGAGGGATTGTTGCAAAATGAAATCAATCTAGAGGTGGAAGCTGCCGCTGAATACTATTTCGACGAAACTTTTATCAATAAATTAGATCGGAAGGAAGTGCTAGGCTTTGGCAATCAATACTTATTGTTTGAACTTTCTTACATTAACCAACCACCTAATTTATTAGATGTTTTGTTCAAGATACAGGATGCTGGTTTTTATCCAGTTTTGGCACATCCAGAGCGTTATCCCTATTATCACGGTAGTATCGAAAACTATTTACAAATTAAGGAGTACGGCTGCTTTTTGCAATTAAATACAATTTCGTTGACAGGTTATTACGGCAAGGGAGTTAAAAATACAGCCGACAGCTTGGTCGATAACAATTGCATTTCATTTTTGGGAAGTGATATGCACCATCTCCGTCATGCGCATGCATTAAAAGATAGCTTGAATTTGTCTAGGGTAGAAAAATTATTGCAGCAAGGACAGTTGAATAACTTGTTGTTGTAGCAGGCAAAGCCGATTCTGGCAAATACCACTAAGTTAAATCTTCGTAAGTCTAAATTTATCTAGCCAAGAGTGCTTTCCTTTAAAACTTAAACCTTATTGTAGCGGAAATACTTTTTGTCATTCTTCTTGCAATCAGAATGACCGTGCAGTAGCAAAACAAAAAGATTGAAGCGTAAAGAAGGGCTAGACTAGCCAAACGCCACTAACCGCTGGTTTTCAAAAGAAGATTTCAGTATCAGTTTTTCGATTACTAAAACTATTCGTAACGTAGTGCTTCTACTGGGTCTAATCTCGATGCTTTTAAAGCCGGGTAATATCCTGAAACAACACCAACACCAACACACAATGCTAAACCGCCAGCTATAAACATCCAAGGGATAATAAAGCCACCGCTCATCAACATAGAGATGATATTACCCATCGCTACCCCTAGCAAAATACCTAGAATTCCACCCAAAAGACAGATAACAATAGCTTCGATCAAGAATTGCCTTCTAATTACTGCCGGGTTTGCTCCTATTGCTTTACGGATCCCTATTTCTCGTGTACGCTCGGTTACAGAAACGAGCATAATGTTCATTAAGGCGATTGAGGCACCTAGCAAGGTAATTATACCAATGGCAACGCCACCTAATCGTACTATTTTAAGGTTCTCGAATAAGGTTTGTGCTACGGCATCACTTTTCGTAATTTCAAAGTTGTTACTCTCGCCAATTTTTATTTTTCTAATACTTCTAAATGTTGAAGTAGACTCTCCGATAATGTTATCTACGATATCATTATTAGGTACAATAACCGTAATAGTGTAAGAAGGATTAGCGTTTGAGTTAATGATTTTTGCTTTAAATAGCGGCACATAAACTGCCCGATCTATACTCGAGCCCATACTTGAGCCTTTTGCCGCCAATACACCAATTACTTTTAATCTATTGTTCCCAGCGGTGATAATTTTGTCTAAAGCATCTCCGTTTTTAAATAGAGTTTTAGCTATTTCAGAACCAATAATGCAAATATTCGGCCCGCCCAGCGATTCGGAATTATTAAAGCTTCTCCCTTGACCAAGCTCTAAACCTTGCGCTGCTAAGCCATTTTCGTCTATACCACGAATGTTAATGTTGGGGTTGGTTTTTTCCTGACCGTATTTAACCGTAGAGCCACTGCTTGCAAATACACTAATAGATACTGTAGCGGGTGTATTTAAGCGTTCTTTAAATTTTAAGGCATCTTCATATCTAATTGGCTTATAGCTTTTTGGCCTTTCGCCAGAGCCCCCAATTCTAATGCCTGTACCTCTGTTTCTGATGGTGAAAGAGTTGGCACCCATGCTAGAAAAAGCTTCTGTCATTTTATTTTCTATGGCATCTATCGTAGTTAAAATGCCTACCAAAGCAGAAATACCAATGGCAATAATTAATGCGGTAAGAAAAGTACGCAGACGGTTACTTTTTATGGATAGCATCGCTAATCGTACGTTTTCTTTATAGTTCATTTCGGTATTAAATATAAGTATTTTGTTGTTAGGCCAAGACTTAGTCCACTAACTTTAATGGTAAAAATAAAAAGTCCCGCTGTTAAGACAACGAGACCTCTTAAAATGTTACAAAAATTATGTTAATATCATTTCGTAATGCTATAATAATATAGCTTATCAATATAAATGAAAAGGTTTTTAAACAGAGAAACTCGTTCCGCAACCGCAACTGCTTGCCGCGTTAGGGTTGTTAAAAGTAAAACCTCTAGAATTAAGTCCATCTTGCCAATCTATTTGCATGCCTAGCAAATACATTTGGTGTGCTTTATTCATATATACTTTTATGCCGTCAATCATAAATTCTTGATCGCCATCTTTCTTCTGGTCAAAGCCTAATACGTAATTCATGCCCGAGCAGCCACCGCCCTCTACACCAACACGTAGACCAAAATTTTCAGCAATTTCTTGTTGGTCTTTAAGCTTCGTTAATTCGGTAATAGCACCTAAAGTAAAGGATACAGGTGCAAAAGTTGTCTCAACAGGATTACTCATCTTATTTTAAAATTATGATAAACAAATATAAATATTTATGTACATTTTTGCCTCTCGTAATGGCTAATATTACGGTGTATAAACAAAACTTAATATGGATTTGAGCAAATTTCTTCTGAATACAGCAACGTTAGCACTGGGCGGTACCGTCATTGTAGTGGTGGCTTATTATATGGTGAGGAATGATATTATGGCATTTTTGGGAACAAGAAAAGTCGTTAATGCACCCGATAGTAAAAGTGATTTATTGCAGTTGCGTTTACAGGCGCATGAGCGTATGATCATTTTTGTAGACAGAATAAATCCCTCAAATCTGTTATTACGTTTGCATCAACAAGGTATTGAAGTTGGCGCTTTGCAAGTAATGGCGGTTAATGAGGTTAAAACAGAATTTCAGCATAACATTACCCAGCAATTGTATTTAGAGCCAGCTACTTGGAACGTAATTCGTAAGTTAAAAGACGATACCATTGCAATGATTAACAATGCAGTTAGAAATTTGGCTTCAGATGCGTCGGGAGTAGAGCTAAGTAAAAAAGTGCTAAATCACATGAGCGAAATCACAGAAAATCCTTACGAATTAACCATAGGATTGATTAAGCAAGATATTCATAAAATGTTTTGATTAGGTAATCGTTTTAAAAGAGTTTAATTGTAAATCTTCGATCTCTGATTTTATAATGGGCAACTGGTATCATCAATTAACCAGTTAAATAAATGACCAGTTAACCAAAATATAACCGCTATGGAAAAAAAGCATACCACCACATCTGGAATTGAAATAAAGGATGTGTATACAATTGTGCCTCAAAATCAAGAGTTGCCAGGTCAATTTCCATTTACCAGAGGGATACAAAAGGACATGTATCGTGGCAAATTATGGACTATGAGGCAGTATGCAGGTTTCTCTACGGCTGAAGAATCGAACAAACGCTACCATTATTTATTAGCTCAGGGAACAATGGGTTTGTCGGTAGCATTTGATTTGCCCACACAAATTGGATACGATTCTGACGACGACATGGCAGAAGGGGAAGTTGGAAAAGTTGGAGTAGCTATCGATTCATTAAAAGATATTGAGACCTTGTTTGAAGGGATAGAATTGCAGAAGATTACCACTTCTATGACCATTAATGCCACGGCATCTATTTTATTGGCTATGTATATTGCCCTAGCAAAAAAACAGGGTGCAGATTTACAACAGATCTCTGGAACTATACAAAATGATATACTAAAAGAATACGCGGCTAGGGGAACTTACATTTATCCACCGAAACCATCTATGCGTATCATTACCGACATTTTTGAGTATTGCAGTAAAGAATTGCCAAAGTGGAACACGATCTCTATTTCTGGGTATCATATTCGTGAGGCAGGTTCTACAGCGGTGCAGGAATTGGCGTTTACTTTAGCAAATGGAAAAGCCTATTTAAATGCTGCATTAGACAAAGGATTAGATATCAATGTTTTTGCCAAACGTTTGTCGTTCTTCTTCAACTGTCACAATAATTTCTTCGAGGAAATAGCAAAGTTTAGGGCTGCAAGGCGGATGTGGGCAAATCTTACCAAAAGCTTGGGAGCAACAGACGAAAAGGCAATGATGCTGCGTTTTCATACCCAAACAGGAGGTTCTACATTAACAGCGCAACAACCATTAAATAATGTAATTCGGGTAACTAATCAGGCGCTAGCTGCGGTTTTAGGTGGTACACAGTCTTTACACACCAACGGTTACGATGAAGCTTTGTCTTTGCCAACCGAGGCCGCTGCAAAAATCGCTCTGCGCACGCAGCAGGTTCTTGCTTTTGAAAGCGGTGTAATCGATACCGTAGATCCTTTGGCTGGCTCTTATTTTATAGAAGCTCTTACCGATGAGGTTGAAGCTGCGGCAAATATCTATTTAGATAAAATAGATGCGATGGGAGGTGCTGTTACCGCAATAGAGAATGGCTACATCCAGCAGGAAATTGCGAATGCGTCGTATCAGTATCAGAAAGAAGTTGAGAGTGGCGAGCGAATAATTGTAGGTGTCAATAAATTCACCCAAAAAGAGGAGAGTTTTGGAGATGTTTTTAATATAGACGAATCTATTAGAACAATACAGGTTGACAAGCTTAAAAAACTAAAGGCCGAAAGGAACAATAGAGCGGTAGAAGAGGCACTAACAGCGTTACGAAAAGCAGCCGAAGGAAATGAAAATTTAATGCCATTTATATTGCTTGCTGTAGAAGAATATGCTACCTTAGGAGAAATAGCAAACTGCTTACGTGAAGTATTCGGTGAGTACTGAAAATGTTGGTAAAACTAGTGTGGAAAAATAGTTATTAACATCAATTATTGAGGTGAGCTTGTTTATGCTGTTGCTGATTAAGTAGTTACGAAATAATTCAAAAAAATATTAGAAATGTTGATAATTTTTTGAATATTCGAAGTCTCAAAAGTGCGCATTCCAAACGCACCTAACAGAACTGAAAATCAATAAATTATAGAAAACGATATGGAAAAAACTTGTACCGAAGTGTGGAATAGCTGTCTCCAAATAATTAAGGATAATATCCCGAATCAAAGTTTCAAAACTTGGTTCGAACCGATATCTGCCCTTAAGTTAGAAGGGAAGGTTTTGACCATCCAGGTGCCTAGTTTATTTTTTTACGAATGGCTTGAGGAACACTACGTTGGTTTGCTTAGAAAAACAGTAAAAAAGCAGTTAGGGGACGAAGGTAGATTAGAGTATAACATCGTGGTAGACAAGTCGTCTAGCACAGGTTCTCCTTACACCACAAATATGCCATCTAATGGAAACGGAGCCGAGGCAAAAACACAGTCTATGCCTATCCCTGTTTCGATTAATAAAGACATTAAAAACCCGTTCATTATTCCGGGTTTAAAAAAGCTAAATGTAGACCCTCAATTAAACGCTAATTATACTTTTGATAATTACATAGAAGGAGATTGCAACCGTTTAGCTCGCTCGGCAGGTTATGCTGTAGCAGCAAAGCCGGGAGGTACTTCTTTTAATCCTTTAATGATATACGGAGGAGTTGGTTTAGGTAAAACCCACTTGGCTCAAGCTATTGGTAACGAGATAAAGCGCAACATGCCAGATAAGCTGGTAATCTACGTGTCATGCGAAAAATTCTGCCAACAATTTGTAGACTCGTTAAAGAACAATACCATCAATGATTTTGTGAACTTTTATCAGGCTATGGATGTAATCATCATGGACGATGTGCACAACTTTGCTGGTAAAGAAAAAACACAGGATATCTTCTTCCACATTTTTAACCACTTACACCAGTCGGGTAAGCAAGTGATTTTAACATCAGATAAAGCGCCTAAAGATTTAGCTGGATTAGAAGAAAGATTGTTAAGCCGTTTCAAATGGGGATTGTCTGCAGATTTGCAGGTGCCAGATTTAGAAACTCGTGTAGCTATCCTTAGAAAGAAAATGTATGCTGACGGAATTGAGTTGCCAGGAGAAGTGGTAGAATACGTAGCACACAACATTGACAATAACGTTCGTGAACTAGAAGGAGCGATGGTTTCATTGCTTGCACAGTCTACTTTGAATAAGAAAGACATCGATTTAGCGTTAGCTAAGCAGATGTTGAAGAACTTTATTAAAAATACCTCGAAAGAAATTTCGATGGAGTATATACAGAAATTGGTTTGCGAATATTTTGAAGTACCAGTAGATATGGTGAAATCGCAAACGCGTAAACGTGAAAT
>Ga0308157_10006519_pt1 | contig 13967 bp, 10 predicted proteins | sample PhyBR1_FD_201035 | JGI IMG/M metagenome (GOLD analysis project Ga0308157, IMG submission 201035) | Phyllosphere microbial communities from UC Gill Tract Community Farm, Albany, California, United States - DLSLB.R1 | ecosystem: Host-associated > Plants > Phyllosphere > Unclassified | place: USA...
ATTGATGATTTAAGATATGATTATACAGGCAATAAGCTGACTAAGGTGACCGATGCTCAGCAGAATTCATCAGGCTATCCATACCTTGCCAGTCCCGGAACAATTGGGTATGACAATGATAATGGCGACGGAAATGGGAATATGACCAGTCATCCGGATAAAGGCATTTCTTCAATTCAGTATAATTATTTAAATTTACCCAAACAGATTACCCAGAATGCTCAGGTGACCAACTTCATCTACAGGGCAGATGGAGTAAAAGTAAAGAAGTTCTTTGGAGATATAGAAACCAATTATCTGGATGGATTCCAGTATAAAAGTACCAAGCCATCAGAAGCAGGAACAGGTGGAATTATATTACCTGATCCAAATGAAGTTGCGGAGATGAAACTCAGAATCATTCCTACCTCAGAAGGTTATTATGATGCACTTAACGGCCAGTACATTTATAATTATACCGATCATTTGGGTAATGTAAGATTAAGCTACACGGATACCAATAAGGACGGATTCATACAGCCAAGACAATACCGTTGGGTGCAATGTGACGGACCTTGGAACCCTTTAAATCCACCCAATTGTATTGATGGTTGGAAACCGGGCGAGATTGTGGAAGTGAATAATTATTATCCTTTTGGATTGCTGCATAATTATACAGCAACAACGCAGAATGCTTATCAGTATAAGTACAATGGCAAAGAGCTGCAGGAGACGGGGATGTATGATTATGGTGCTCGTTTTCTTATGCCTGACATAGGTCGTTGGATATCGCCAGATCCTTTGAGTGAAGAATATAGAAGATGGTCGCCATACAATTATGCAGTAAATAATCCTGTTAGATTTACTGATCCGGATGGAATGAGTGTATATGACATTATTGGAGTTACTAAACAAGATGCCCAAAAATTTAAAGCAGATATTCATAAAGTTTTATCAGATAGTAAGTTTGCAGGAGTTATAGCATTAATAGATGTAAAAGGAAAATCATTTAACAAAGTAGATGCAACTGCATTATCTACTGCTTTAAGTGGAGTTAATATTTCAAAAGATGAACAGGCATACATTGATACAATTGTAGGGGCAATTAATGATTCCAAAGTTCATACAGTTGAATATTTATCATTGGGAGATACTGTATCTTCTGCTGGAGGAACAGCTCTTAAAGATCACATGAATAAAGCACAAGCTGGAGTTGGAGATAAATTAGTTCCAGATGTAAGTAATGTTAAAGCAGACCTTATAAATGGTATAGCTGGGGCAGGATTTAATGTTCCTACTGCAAAAGGTTCACATTCAATTATTGTGGAAACTGCATCTACTACTTCAGAATCAAGGGCTGAAACATCAAGCCATGAAGTTTTAGGACATGGTATACCATCAGCAAAAGGGTTATCTCATACTGTAAATAATACAAATGCAATTAGAATGTCTAATTTAGTGCGAAGGATTACAGGAAGTACTGAACCACCAAGAGATGGAACTAACCCACCTCATGCAGGAGGAAAAGTAACTAATGAAAATGATTTACCAATAAGTCGATAAATTAATTATTATGAATAAAATATTTTTTTACTCTCTTCTATTTCTATTTACTAATTGTGCTTCACAAACACAATCATTAAAAAATACAAGTAGAGAATATCTTCAAAAAATAATAGATAAGGAGTTTTCTAATGAAGGCAATAATAAGATTTTAGTATATGCTGTTGATGATAAGTGGTATTTGATTATTAATGATAAAGATTCTTATTATGAAGAATTTTATATAAAATCTGATGGGAATAAAATTATCAAAGAAAAATTAGACAAAATCAATAAGCCTAATTCAATGTTAGATAATGCTTTTGATTTATCTAATTATAAATATGATTATATAGATTTTTCTTCAGAGGGGTATAAAGATTATAAATTAGCACAAGGCAATAAAACATATTTTTGTGTTATTGATAAAGAAAAATATTATGGAGAATTTAATCTGTCTGTAATTGTAGACCCTATACCCATAGATAAAAATTTGAATAAATATCTTATGACTAAATTATTAAAAGAAATATCCAACAACAAACCCGCTCAATGAGCGGGTTTTACATTTATAAAATGCTTTGCAGTTTAGTTTGTTTAAGGAACGCATCCAGAAGAGTGTAGACGTGTTGTCCCCCAGCTGGCGCAAGCGTCACGCTTGTGCCATGATGGAATAATAAAACCACAGCATCCGTGGTGGTTTTTATATACAGGTTTAGGGAAAACCTCTATATTTACCAGTACAGAGACCATCTAGGCAACGCAAGGATGAGTTATACCAAAAACAGCGAAGGCGCTCTTGAAATAACGGATGTAAACAACTATTATCTTTTGGGCTTGAACCATATTGAAACACAGACAACTAAAAGATGATTGGGAGGTTATTTTAATTAAATCCGTTCCAGCCTGGGAAAATTTCAAAAAAAGCTCTGTAACAGTACCTCAAATACAACGTTATCCATGATAAATAAAATCACAATAATATTAATGTTTTTATTTTCTTGCAAAGAAACAAATATTAATCACCATTTAGAGCGTCATGCTCTTATTGCAAATATTGACCCTAAGAATAATTTCCTTATTTACTCTTATTGGAAAGATACGGACTATGCAATAAAAATCGAAGATTTAAAAACAGATAAAATACTTTATTCTTTTAAAATCAAAGACAATTCTTTTACAGAACCTAAAATACATAATAATAAAATATGTTTCCCTGAATCAAATGAAAGTTTCATTTGTATGGATTATAAAAGAAATATCATACTCTGGAAAATACAAACTAAAGGCAGAGTCAGAGAGTTTCAGTATGTAAATGATGATATGATTATAGCCAGTATAGATTCATATGGGATAGTGGCCATAAATTCAAATTCAGGAAAAGTAATGTATGAACTATTATTACATGCAGATCAAAATTGTAGTATAGATAATGCACCACGTCCTATTACTTATGATGATAATCATTTTTATCTTGCAGATTTTAATTGTAATTCAGTTGCTGCTTATGATATTTTGTCTGGGAAGAAAGTTTGGAGTGTTAATAGAAATTCAGCAGCCTTATCAAATTTAATTGTAGCAGGAAAGTATATTTTTGTCGGAAGTAACGATAATTACAAAACTGGAGAAATTATACTGTTAGAGGCTAAAACAGGAAAATTAGTCTATCAACATGAATCTAAATTTGAAATAATGTGTAATCCTATTCATTATAAAAATAAAATATACTATTATACATATGACTCTAGACTGAATGAATTTGATATTGAAAATAGAACATCTAAGATTATCTATAGTTTCAGTAAAGAAGATGATATAAGTGGAAGTCAAATCTATCCATTAGATAATTTCCTTTATTTTCAGGATTTAAGTTTTAATTTAAATAGAATCGATTTATCTACTTTAAAAAAAGAATTTATAGAAAAATCTCCGAAAGGTTTATTAGGGGTATATAAAATTAAAAACGAAATCAAGTTTGTTTATTAATGAGGGATTGTGACTAGTCCTGAAAAAAGGTTTAATGACTCGGTGGTAAGTATTAAATTCTGTAAGAAACACTAAAAGTGGGTATTTTCACAAAGATAATAGTAAGATACTTTATTATGGTAAAGATATAATCACCTTATAGCGCACAAAAACATAGTAATTATGAAGGGTGTTAATCCTTGCATAATATAAGGGAACAAGTGCCACAGTTCATTTCCCACCTCGTTGCGCAAAGTCTCTGACTTTGAGCTGATAAAAATAAAAACCACCCTAACAACGGTTTAATCTTTACTTGGTTTGCGTTATAGAATAAGCAACAATGAACCATTCAAAACAAAATAGCCTGTTTCAAAAACGAAACAGGCTATTGCTTTTTTGGGATGAACTTTTATTTATTTTTTGATAAATTTCATAGACTTAACAAAGTCCTTGTTATTATAAGTTCTTACGTAATATACTCCGTTAACAAAATCTTTTACATCAATCTTATCAGTTTCATTTTTAATGAAAGCTTTTTTTACCAATCGTCCTTCAGCGTTGAAAATTTCAACCTCATTGATAGGAGCCAATGGCGATGCAATTGAAATATACTGAGTAGTAGGGTTAGGGAAAAGGTTAATTGAATTTGCTTTTTCTACATCATTTACAGATAAGAATGAACAGGCATTAGAATTTAATAGACTCGCTCTTGGGCCTAACATGGTATTGGATGCAATTGTTTTCTGATCATTGGAAAACATCGCCATTTCAAAATCTGATACATAATCCATATAATTCATAAACATTGCTCCATTCGCAGACGTCGTACAGGTATACTGGTTATCTGGAAAAGAAGGAAAATCCTCTGTAAAATAAGGTCCGTTTGTAGCTGGTGTATCAGCACATCCATCATCGTTATCAGGTGTCCCGCAAGCACTGTCATCTTCACCCCATGGATGCAGTAGTCCAAAATAATGTCCGATTTCATGAGTAGCTGTTCTACCACCGTTATAAGGTGCTTCAGCGGTTCCTGTAGTTCCAAAGTACTTATATCCTATGGCAAGCCCATCAAGCGGTTGACCGGCTGCATCTGGTAAATATGCCCACCCAAGATAAGGGTTCGCCATATCTCCTACCCAAATATTCAGGTACTTTGTAGGGTCCCAGGCTAAAAGTCCTGCTGCCTTATAATAGTTATTACCGAAATTAAAATTTGAAGCAACAGACTTTCTTTCAATACCATTTGTAGCTGCTCCAGTTGGGGTTTTTGTTGCCATACAGAATGCCAGTTCCATATCTGCAGCAAAAGGTTTGAAAGCAGCCGGAACTACTGAGTTAAAGTCAGCATTCATTTTTCTGAAGTCGTTGTTAAGTACAGCAATTTGAGATGCAATCTGTTCAGCAGTAATATTCTGAGTTTCATTTTTATACAGAACATGCACTACAACTGGAATGGTAATAACTGTCTGCCCGTTCTTTCCTACTGTTGTATTTTTACTTGTAAGATAATTTCTCAAATCGGCTTTCTTTGCCAAAGCTTCTGGATTTTGAGCGAAAAATTCCTTCATTTTAGCACTAGTCGCACACGTTCTCTGAGCGTATATGTTAGCCATTAAAATACTGGCAGACAAGAGTAAAAGTTTTTTCATGTAATTTAAAATATAATCAACAAATATACACTTTTAACAAAAAAGCAACAATAAAATATTGATGTAACAAGTAAAAATATAAACTTACCTTTTAATAATAGATTAATAAAATATATTTTATTCTTGGCTTTTATATCATTCCGACTTATCAATAATTATTCTCTTAGCTATGCTTTATGGTATAGCCTCTTATGATCCTAAGGCTCTACAGCAAGCAGATAAACAGAACATTGCTCTCCATCCTGAACCAATATCTTACTACCTTCAATTTTCACTTCCTGTTTATAGCTTCCATATCCCCCTCCCATTTTGAACGCCTGTATAACTTCAATAATAAGGCGCGATCTCTGTAGATACAATACTCCATAAATGGTGGAAGTAGATTGTTTTGCCAGCAGCTGCTTTGCTTTCACCTCATTCTCAGCATAAAATTTTTCCACGGTGCCATTTCCATTAAAAACAAGATAATCTTCATAATGTTTAGTATCTGAACCCCGGCTTATCTCAAGCTTGGGAGGGATAATATTAAATTTGCCTTTTGTTATATAAGTTCCTTCCATAATATACAGTTTATCAAAATAGATCCCTGGAAAATTTATGGTTATGAAATTTTCTACCTTTTTTAAAAGCTTGTTATGAATATGTTCCGACGATTGACAGGAAAAAAGAGAAAAGAAGGTAAGAAACACAATGACAATTTTCTGTTTTATCATGATATTAATAGTCTTTAGATTTAACGTATGTTTTGATGTATCCCTTTGTCTGGGGCGAAGGAAGAACCTCCCCTATTATAGTATCATTCTTTATAGATAACTTTTCCCGGGACAGAAACTTTCCGGCCTGTACATGTTTCAACTTCCATCTCATTTCTGATTTTTCATTATTGATACAGTAAGCTCCTTCCAATGCATCTTTGCCCGATTTTTTATTCAATTCAACCACCCGGCCGTTTTTGTAAAATTTCAATCCCTTTTTCAGAGACTTTACCCCAACTGTATCTGATCTGGAGTTGAGCCAGTAAGATTTTCCATCTATTGCGATCAGGTGATAAACAGCAGAAGTGTCTATCAGCTTATAGGTAGAGCTGTCATTGCATAAAATGGTTTTCCGTTGCCCTCTTGCTGTACAGCTGATGCAGATCATAATCATCAACACGATATTCCGTAAAATATTTTCTGTCATATGAAAGGATTTTATTCATATTAAATATACAAAAAACCTCTGACTATCAACACGATTGCAACATCCCGACTGAATTAATTCACTATCATATAAAAATTAACCAAAGTTTAATCTAATCCATAGGGATTGAAACTTAACGATTTATTATTTTTGATAAAATATACACATTCAGAATGTCAGTACACTTTAATCCACGAGATATTACATGGCTTGCCTTTAATGAAAGGGTTTTACAGGAAGCCATGGACGAAAAGGTCCCTTTACATTTAAGAATACGTTTCCTCGGAATCTTTTCCAACAACCTGGATGAATTCTTCAGAGTGCGTGTTGCCGGATTAAAGCGGGCCATGGATTTCAAGGAAAAAGTGATTGCCGAATCATTTTACCAACCGCCGTCCAAAATTTTACAGCGGATCAATGACATTGTCATCAGCCAGCAGCAGAATTTTGACAAAACCTGGAAAAATATCCAGTCTGAAATGGCTGAACATAAAGTATATATCAAAAACGCCAAAAACCTGACAGCTAAACAAAAAGAATTCGTCAGAACCTACTTTGATGAAGTTGTGGAATCCAATGTGATCCCGATTCTTCTTCATGAAAATACACCTATGCCCTATTTAAGAGATAAAAGTCTCTATCTGGGGGTTGCCATGAGAAAAAAAGACTGGCAGTATTCCAGTAATTATGCTATTATTGAGATTCCTTCCCGATTTGTAGGACGATTTGTGCTGTTACCTACAGAAGATCCGGAAGAAAAAAATGTCATGCTGCTTGAAGATGTGATTACCTTCAACCTTCCGCATATTTTCTCCTATTTCGGGTATGATGAATTTTCTGCCAACGCTTTTAAAGTGACAAAAGATGCCGAACTGGATCTGGATAATGACATCCGCACCAATTTTGCAGAAAAAATAGAAAAAGGACTGAAAAACAGAAGAAAAGGAAAGCCTACCCGTTTTGTCTTTGATAAAGATATGGATAAAGCTCTGCTTGAACTTCTGATCAGAAAACTGAGCCTTTCCAAAAAAGACAGCATTATTCCGGGGGGAAAAATTCACAATTTCAAACATTTTATGGATTTTCCTGATGTCTTTGAAAAGTATGAAAAACCGGAAGAAAGAACTTCATTTACCCATCAGGCCTTTGAACATGGCGAAAGGGTGACAGACGTCATTTTAAAACAAGATGTACTTCTTTCCTTTCCTTACCATAAATACAACCCGGTAATTGATCTCCTCCGTGAAGCTGCCATGGACCCAGACGTAAAATCCATACAAATTACCGCTTACCGTATGGCCAGCAGCTCCAAAATCATCAATGCGCTGATCTACGCAGCAAGAAACGGCAAAGAAGTAACGGTAATGCTGGAACTTCAGGCAAGGTTCGATGAAGAATCTAATCTGGAATGGAAAAGCATGCTGGAACCGGAAGGAATAACCGTTCTGGTAGGTCTTCCGAATAAAAAAGTACATGCCAAGCTTTGTGTCATCAAGAAAAGAGCCCACAACAAAACCATCCAGTATGGCTTTATAAGCACCGGAAACTTCAACGAAAAAACAGCAAGGATTTATGGTGATCATTTATTATTGACCTCCGACCGTGGTATCATGGCAGATATCAACAAAGTTTTCAATGTTCTGAAAAAACCAAAAGAAGATTATCTTCCTGTCCTGAAAACCTGCAAAAGTTTATTGGTCTGTCCTCAATTTATGAGGGAAAAAATCATTCATCATATAGACAAAGAGATTGAAGAAGCCAAAGCCGGAAGACGTACCGAAATTATCGTTAAAGCCAACTCGGTTAGCGACCGTTTTTTAATTGAAAAACTCTACGATGCCGCAAAAGCAGGTGTTGTGGTTAGAATGATCGTAAGAGGAATCTATTGTGCTGTTAATCAAAAAGATTTTAAAGAAAAAATAAAAGCGATCAGCATCGTAGACGAATATCTTGAACACGCCAGAGTCATGTATTTCTATAATAAAGGAATGGAAGATATATACATCTCCTCTGCCGACTGGATGACCAGAAACCTCGACTACAGGATAGAAGCCGCTGCAAAGATCACAGACAAAGGTCTGAAGAAGGAATTAAAAGATATTCTGGACATTCAGTTGAGAGATAACGTAAAAGCTCGTATTTTAGACAAAAAATTGAGCAACGAGTATGTAAGGAATGATAAGAAAGAATGCCGTTCTCAAATAGAAACCTATAAATATTTAAAAGCTAAAACAAGCAAAAAATGAAGATCGCCGCGATAGACATAGGAAGTAACGCCGCAAGACTTTTGATCAATGAAGTAAAGATCAACAATAAAAAACCTGAATTTATAAAATTAAACCTCCTGAGAATCCCTCTAAGGCTGGGAATGGATGTTTTCACTTTAGGAAAAATAGGAAGTGAAAGAGAAAAAATGGTCATCGATTCTATGAAGATTTTCAGCGACCTGATGAAAATCTATAAAGTAGACCATTACAGAGCCTGTGCTACCAGCGCCATGCGCGATGCCTCCAACGGCAACGAAATTATCAAGCAGGTGAAAGAAACTTCAGGCATCAATATAGAAATCATTTCCGGAGACGAAGAAGCCACCCTGATCTACGAAAATCATGTAGCAGAAGGGCTTGACAAAGAATTCGCCTATCTTTACATTGATGTTGGAGGAGGTTCTACAGAGCTCACTTTTTATGAAAACGGTAAAATGATCTATGAAAGATCCTTCAATATAGGAACAATCCGCCTTCTCAACAATCTGGTTACTGCTGATAACTGGACGGAAATGAAAGAAGCGATCAAAGAAAATATTACCAGTAAAAAGCCCATTGTAGCCATCGGTTCGGGAGGAAACATCAATAAAGTTTTCTCCATGAGTAAAACCAAAGACGGTAAGCCAATGTCTCTTTCTCATCTTAAAAAAACCTACAAAGAGCTTAATGAACTTTCTGTAGAAGAAAGAATGACCAAGTACAACCTCAGAGAAGACCGGGCAGATGTTCTCGTTCATGCATTAAGAATCTTCAATAATGTAATGTCATGGGCAGACATCAGCAGGATTTTTGTTCCTAAAATTTCAGTAGCAGACGGACTTATTCACAATATCTACAGTCAGCTGCACGATAAAAAATAATTTTCACCCATACCATTATATTGAAAACCAGTCTTGTTTCGGCTGGTTTTTATTTTTGTTATCAGTAAAAAAATCTGCCAATCTGTGAAAGAAAAAATACACAATCATCAGTGAAATTTGTGAGATCTGCGGGAAAATTAATACTAAAAATTCGCGCATCCATAGCAGCGCTTCCTTTTTAATATTTTTTATGCTACAAAACAATCATATTCAGTGAAACACATTCAAAAGAGTATAATTTTTGATATTCTTTAAAGTAAAAACAGATTGTAAAACGTCAACATAATATCAACAGCTAGAAATGAACCCAATCAAAATAATTATCACAGGTGTTACAGGAATGGTAGGAGAAGGTGTTTTAATGGAATGTCTTGAAAATCCTCATGTTTCTGAAATTTTAAGTGTAAGCAGAAAACCGTCCGGCAAAAAGCACGCAAAACTTAAGGAATATATTATCCCAGACTTTTTAGCTATCGATCTTCATGATGAAACCCTGAAAGGTTATGACGCCTGTTTTTTCTGTGCCGGAATCAGCAGTGTAGGAATGAATGAAGAAGAATATACCAAAATTACGTATGATACCACCCTTCATTTTGCTAAGGCTGTGCTGAACCAGAATCCTGAAATGGTTTTCAACTATGTCTCAGGAGCCAGCACCGACCAGACCGAAAGCGGAAAGATCATGTGGGCACGGGTAAAAGGCAGAACCGAAAATGCATTAAAAAAGCTAGGATTCAGGAATGAATTCAACTTTCGTCCCGGATTTATGAAGCCTGTTCAGGGACAAATTAACATAAAATGGTTTTTTAAGCCTTTTATTTGGTTTTTTCCTATTTTTTTACCGTCAAAATCATTAACTTTACACGAAGTAGGTAGAGCAATGATCAATGCCGTACACAGAGGGTATCCTACATCAACTTTGGAAATTAGGGACATTAAAAATTTAGCTATATGAGAGAAATGTTAAAAAGAATAGTTCTGGTTATTTTTGTACTCTTGGTTCTGACTGCAGTTTCAGGATTCTTCTATATGCAGAAACACCCTTTGGAAGGCAAAACACCAACACAGAAAACTTTTAATTTCTCAGGAAAGCAAACAAAATAAACCAAAAACCGGGAAGACAAATAATGATTTCATTTTTTGCATTTAAGGAAACCATTTATTAAACATTTCTTAAAGTTCCCTTAAAACAACTGCAGCGTATAAAGTTCATTTTTGCATACATCTAATGCAAGTAAAAAATGATCAACAACTACCTATTAAAAGGTTCTGTTATTGCCGCATTCTTCCTACAGAGCGGACTTTCAGGACAGACACTTGTTCATTACTGGAACTTTAATAACAGTACTACAGAAACATCCATTACAACACCATCTTCCTCTTTAACAGGAGGATCCCTCGCTGCTATTACCGGAGGAACCAGTCTGATAGACTTTGCCAACGGAACAGGGCAAAATTTCAATACAGAAAATCTGAATGCCAGAAACGGAGATCCTTCAGGAACCCACCTGAGATTTAACAATCCCATTGGAGGAGCATTACAGTTTAATCTTCCCACAACAGGATACAATAACATCATTGTAAAATTTACAACCAGAAGATCCGGACAGGGAGCTGGCACACAAATCTGGTCCTATTCAACAGACGGGACAACTTTTATTCCGTATCAGAATATTAATCCTCAGGATACCAATCCGCAGCTGGTTACTTTTGATTTTTCTACCATTTCAGGAGTTTCCAATAATCCGAACTTTAAATTAAAAGTAGAGTTCTCTGCCACCGGAGGCGGAACAGGAGGAAATAACCGCTTTGACAATTTCACCGTAGATGCATCCCCGGTTGGAGGTATTGACACTACTCCACCAACGGTTACTTATCTTCCCACAAATAATACCAATAATGCATCAACAACAGTCAATCCTACCCTATCTTTTAACGAAAATGTAAGACTGAAAGATAACTCCGTAATCAACGATTCTAATGCACAAAATCTGATAGAATTCCGTTTAGGAAGTGCTTCAGGTACATTCGTTCCCTTTACAACAGCTTTCAGCAATAACACCATTACCGTTATCCCTTCATCCGGACTTATACCGGGTCAGACTTACTACCTGGCTCTTAAACCCGATACTGTAGAAGATTTCAGTGATAATGCTGTTATAACAACTACTGCCAGCACGTTTACGACAGCAGGAACCTCCGTTTCCTTGGATAAAAATTTTATAAAAGTTAATGAAAATGCAGGAAATCTTGCTTTCAAAATCAATATAAACAATCCTTCGGCAGCATCTGTAAACCTCGTGGTAAAGCCTGCTCCGTTCAGTACGGCAGACAGCAATGATTTTACATTAGCCAGCCAGACCATCAATATTACACCGGGAATGACAAATTATACCGTCAATATCCCAATTATCGATGATACCGTGGAAGAACAGCAGGCAGAATACTTTGTCGTAAGCCTTGAAAATCCTTCCGGTGCGTCAATTTCAGGGGATAATTCTGCAACGGTTTATATTGTAGATAATGACAAACCTGCTCCGGTTCCTTCCGGACAGATCCAGCTGAACTATATCGGAAGCTTTGATCCTTCCGGAAATAATAACAGCTCTACGGAAATTGTTGTCCACGATCCTTCCACACAAAGATTATTTACAATCAGTTCTATTACGGATGTGTTTGACATTCTTGATTTCAGTACACCAACTACCCCTTCCGTAATCAGAACAGTGAATATGGCACCCTACGGAGGTATCACCAGCATCGCTGTAAAAAACGGAATTATTGCAGCCGCCTCTCCTAATACCAATCCTCAGCAGAATGGTTCTGTTGTTTTCTTCGATATTAATGGAAATTTCCTGAAACAGGTCACGGTAGGCGCACTTCCGGATATGATTACCTTCACTCCCGATGGGACAAAAGTAATTACAGCCAATGAAGGTGAACCTAATGACGTTTACACGGTAGATCCGGAAGGAACCATCAGCATCATTGATATTTCAGGAGGTATCGGAAATCTTACACAGAGCAATGTGACCACTCTTAACTTTAACAGTTTTGATTCCCAAACCTCAGCTTTAACAGCCACTGGTCTCAGAAAAGTAAGAACCAACAACACCCTTTCTCAGGATCTGGAACCGGAATATGTGACGGTAAGCAGCGACAGCCAGAAAGCCTGGGTTTCTCTTCAGGAAAACAATGCCATGGCTGAGGTTAATCTTACCACAAAAACCATCACCGGAATCTGGGGGCTGGGTAAAAAAGATATGAGCCTTCCGGGCAACGGTTTTGACGCTTCCGATAATAACGGAGAAGTTTTGATTGCCAACTGGCCTGTGAAAGCCTATTACATTCCTGATGCCATTCAGAATTACAAAGTTGGAAATACCCATTATATTGTAACCGCCAATGAAGGAGATGAGAAAGATCTTTCCGGATATAGCGAAAGAACAACAGTAGGAGCCAATAATTACACCCTGGATCCGATATTGTTCCCGCAGGCATCGGTTTTAAAAGCTTCTCATAATTTAGGAAGATTCAGAGTGTCCAGTGCAACAGGAAATACAGACGGAGATTCAGATTTTGAAGAAATGGCCGCATTGGGGGCACGTTCTTTCTCCATTTTCAATACAGATACCAGACAACTGGTTTATGATAGTGGCGATCAGTTTGAAAGGTATATTGCCGCCAATCATCCATTGATTTTTAATGCGGATAATGAATCCAACGGAGCCAAGAACAGAAGCCGCGCCAAAGGTCCCGAGCCGGAAGGTGTAGCATTAGGAACGATCAACGGGCAAACTTACGCTTTTATTACGCTGGAAAGAACCGGAGGAGTGATGGTCTATAATATCACCAACCCTGGCAGTCCCGTATTTACAGATTATAAACATTCCCGTCTGACTTCTGCTTACGGAGGCGATAACGGCCCTGAAGGGATTATCTATATTGCTCCTGAAAATACTACAACCGGAAAAGGTTATGTCATCATTGCCAATGAAATCAGCGGAACACTGTCCATGTATGAGGTAGCCACCTCTCCTACTTTAGGAACCGGAGAAATTAAAACGGAAAAAACAACGTTCAACGTGTTTCCGAACCCTTTGAATAAAGGGAATACATTATATTTCAACAGAAAACAGGATTACGAGTTGTTTGATATGTCCGGAAAAATGATAGGTAATGAAAAAAATGCTCTCACCATAGAAACCTCTAACCTTTCTACAGGAGTTTACCTGATAAAAACTTCTGAGGGACATGTGAAAAGGGTTATTGTAAAGTAATTAATGGAAGCTGGAAGAAGGAAGTCGCAATTGAGCCTGTGAAATTATGATCGTTATCCTGATCCGGATTGAGATAAAATATCCGTTCACCAGATACTGTAAAAGTCCCGGAATAGTTAGACTGCACCCAAAAGTTTAGACAAAATTAAACAATATTATTATATGAAAGAGTTCGGTACTGTACCGGACTCTTTCCTTTTAGATTAAGTCTTATCCTGTCGTTATTGTAGTAATTGATATACT
>Ga0308157_10006520_pt1 | contig 13966 bp, 12 predicted proteins | sample PhyBR1_FD_201035 | JGI IMG/M metagenome (GOLD analysis project Ga0308157, IMG submission 201035) | Phyllosphere microbial communities from UC Gill Tract Community Farm, Albany, California, United States - DLSLB.R1 | ecosystem: Host-associated > Plants > Phyllosphere > Unclassified | place: USA...
AGACTTTTTTCAGAATATCAGCGTGAAAAGTGACAATTACAATCTCGCTATTGGCGTCTGCATCCAATTGTTCTATCTTTTTTCCAGACTGGATACAATTTAAAAACAACGAATAATTTTGAGGAATGTCCAAATGAATTTCGTCCGTTTTGTATTGCATTTCACCATTTTTAACATACAAAAAACAAGCTTGTTCAGAAACAGGAAACACAAACTCAAAAGGCGGTTTCAACACTATTTTTTGAATGAATGATTTTTCGTACAAATCAATTTTCTGGTAGTCAATTATCATAATTCACCTGTGTTTTATTTCAATCAATTAAAAAAGTATGGCCTTCTCCAATTCCAAAAGCTTTTGTTTTCGCCAGATTCCGCCTCCATAACCTGTCAAAGTTCCATTAGTTCCAATGACTCTGTGACACGGGATTATGATTGAGATTTTATTAAGTCCATTCGCATTAGCAACTGCTCTTACAGCTTTTGGATTCCCTAGAATATCGGCTTGTTGCTGATAACTTCTGGTTGTTCCGTAAGGAATGGTTCTAAGGATTTCCCAGACATTCTTCTGAAAGTCTGTCCCAACAGGCGCAAGTGGCACTGTAAAATCCAATCTTTTGCCTTCGAAATATTCTTCCAATTCCTTTTCCAAAGTCTTGAAATGCGAATTTTCTCCCTGAATAATATTGGCTTTGAAATATTTTGAAATATCGTCCAGTTCTTTCGAAAGTGATTTTCTGTCGGAGAATTCCAGCATACAGATTCCGTTTTCGTTGGCACAGGCAATCATTGTTCCCAGCGGTGTTTCGATTCTTTTGAGGTCAACAATCTTTTCCAATTTTGAGTTCTTTGGGGAAGTTCCGATGATTGATTTGAAACTGTCATTGAAACCACTTAAACTTTCGTACCCGTTTTCCAAAGCTACATCCAAGACATTCTCTCCTTGCTGAAGTTTCTTGAAAGCCGAATTGATTTTGAAAGTTCTTTGAAATGCGTGAAAAGTCATCCCGTGATGTTTCAGAAACCAACGTCTCACAGTCGCAGGCTCCATTCCTCGGTCTATCAAATCAATATCTTTGAATTTAAGTTCCGGATTTTCTGACAATTCATCCATCAGTTTTTGAATTTCGATTGGTGTTTCATCAGGATTTTCTAATGGTTTACAAACTTTGCACGGGCGATAACCTTTCTGTATGGCATCTTTTGTATTATCAAAAAACTCCACATTTTCAGGTTTCGGTTTTCTCGCCGTACAAGTTGGTCGACAGAAAATCCCCGTCGTTTTTACACCCATCCAAAATACACCTTCGAATTCCGGATTCTTTTCAAACGATGCCTGATACATTATTTCGTTGCTCAATTCCATAATTGATTGTCTTGAATGATACAAATTTAATCGTTTTCGTAATCAGTCAACAACCGAAAAATGAACAAGTATTTTTTCTTTGCTAAGATTGGAGGAAAATATTTATCTTCCAAAACACAAAATCAACAGTTTTATGGATAAGAGAAAACTTCGCGAATCTATTTTCAGACATTTGGATGGCATCGTGACAGCGCCAGTTATTTCGGCTTTGTCCAAGAAAAAAGTATTGGATTTTATTCTTGCTAATGACAATTTGGAACTTTCTGAAATCAACGAAAAATTTGAAGCTAACGAAGGTTATCTGAATGTCGGATTGCGGGTTTTGGCTTCCCAAGGTTTCTTGAATTATGAATTAGACAATCAATCTGATACTATCAAAATCTCTGTTAATTCTAAAACCAAAGACGCTTTTTCTCATCAGAATTTTTATGTTTATTTAGCAGAATTTTTAGCAGATGATGATGTTATTAATTCTAAAGAACTGACTGAAAATCTCTGCAAAAAATGGATTCAGATTTTTGAGAAATACAAATCTTTTCTGAAGGAAAACGCAGACGAATCTTCTCTCGATTATCAAATCCAAAAACATATCGAAGGCGCACTGGTTGGTCCAATCATCATCAAACTGGGAATGAGCGGAATGTTTCACAAATACTTTATGGAAGCCAGTTTCAGCGCAGAAGAATTCCATAAAAACCCAGAATATTTTGGAATAATCCTAGATTATCTTTCTGAACTTGGTTGGTTTTCGAAGAAAGGGAAAAACTTTCAATTCACAGAGACCGGATTATTCTTTGCAAGACGAGCAACAGCCTATGGCGTAACAGTTTCTTATCTTCCGATGTTCTCAAAACTGAATCAATTGATTTTCGGAAAAGCTTCAGAAATCCGGGAAATCGAAGACGGCGAAGACGAAATCCACGTGAACCGCGAGATGAATGTTTGGGGAAGCGGCGGCGCGCATTTGAATTATTTCAAAGTGATTGATGAATTTATTATCGAGATTTTCAATCGTCCTTTAAGCGAACAGCCAAAAGGAATTTTGGATATGGGCTGTGGAAACGGTGCACTTTTGCAACATCTTTACGAAGTCATCGAAAGGCAGACGTTACGAGGAAAACACCTCGAAGAAAATCCGTTGTTTTTAGTGGGGGCAGATTACAATCAGGCTGCGTTGAAAGTGACAAGAGCCAATCTTATCAAAAATGATATTTGGGCAAAAGTGATTTGGGGCGACATTGGAAATCCTCAAAAGCTGGCAGGAGATTTACAATCCGATTATAATATTGAACTTGGCGAACTTTTAAATATCAGAACTTTCCTTGACCATAACAGGATTTGGGAAGATGTTTTAGATATTAATTCTGACAGAATCAGTACTTCCACCGGCGCTTTTGCCTTCCGAGGGAAACGACTGTCCAACCAAGATGTGGAAGAAAACCTGCTGAATCATCTTAAAAAATGGACACCTTATGTTGAGAAATTTGGATTATTGTTGATTGAACTTCATACGCTTTCGCCAGAAATCACTTCAAAAAATCTTGGTTTAACAGCATCAACAGCTTACGACGCAACACACGGATTTTCTGACCAATACATTGTAGAAGTGGATGTTTTTCACAGGATTTGTAAAGAATCCGGTTTGGAACCAGACACCAATCTTTTCAAAAAATTCCCAGATTCTGAATTGGCAACTGTGAGTATTAATCTTTTGAAGCGATAATTTTGTATCTTGAAGCAACATAAAATCGTATGAAAAACAGTCTAACAATCATTACTATTTTGATGGCTTCACTATTTGCTTTTGGACAGAATCTAGAGTCGCCAGATTATAAAGAAACGAAAATCGAAAGCGGAAGCACGTTCAAAAAATATAAAAATGGAAAGCTGGATAGCATTGTCGTAGCAATGTACGCTGTCAATTACGGTAATGCTCTAATCTTTGCCAAGAAAGACAACGAAATCAGAATTACAAACGCTGATGATGAAAATTCTGTCATTAAAATTGAATTAAAAAATAATAAACAAGTCCGAACTTTTTTCTATAAAGACAAACCTGCAATCGTTGTTGAAAGTATTGATTTTGATATCAATCAGTTACAAAAAAACACGATGATTAATCGTTTTTTCTTTGATAATATTATCCAAAATGTAAGTATCAAAACAGATTACGAAGTTTTTGGTGATGATAATCCGGATAAAACTTTCAAACTTTTTTATGGACTGAATATCCGAACCGACTTGGATAATCTGGACGCAATTTTTGAAAATATTGGAGCATTTTTCAGTGAAGAAGATGCACTTTTGAAAATTTTCTATGGAAATTATGCGGAAAAGTTTGCACCAAAGATTTTGACCTATTTAAAAACTAATGATTCGGGAATAATTACGGATGGGATTACTTTAGACTATCAAAATAAAAACGTCAAGGAAACCAATCCTTACAACATCTACAAAAACGGAAAAATCATCAAATCCGGAAAAGCAAACTTAGCTGATTTCCAAAAAATTTACCAAGATTACATTATCAAATTGCAAGAGTAATCAATCAATTCACTCCGATTTGAATACTTTTTAGAATATTCTCAGCTTGTTTGATGTGTCTCAAATTGTGATAAATTACGAAGCGCAAAGTATCGCCTAATTTCAGTTTAATGAGTTTTGAAATACTGATTGAAGTTTTTGTTCTTTCCAAGTCAACCACTTTTACTCTTTCCAGAAGTTCAAGCACTTTATTTTGCTGACTGATAAATTCTTCAATAACAGATTTGTTCAATTGTTTATGAATTGGATTGGATATTTTCAAAGTCTTCATCTTATTGAGTTTCTCTTTCGGAAGCATCATATTGGCAAAATAATTTCCTAAAATTCCACTTTTAAACTCTGATTTAGTTGTTTGAAACCGGCTTTCACTGATTCGATTTTCGATTTCCGGAAGATAGAAATCACCATAGAAATTGAGATGTTCCAGGCATTCCAAAATACTCCAACTGTCTTCCGATGTTCGGAAATTCAAAGTTTCGTTACTTTGGTCGAGTAATGATTGGGCGAACTCAATATTATTTTCCGTGATGATTCTAATTTCGTTAAGTAGTTGATTAATTGGAATTTTCATTGTCAAATTTTTTTTACAAAAGTCTAAAACTTCGTTCATAGAAAGATTGATTGAAGTCAAGATTTTTTCAACCTCGATAATGTTTCCGGCGACATCCTGAGATAATTTGCAATGTACCTGTTTGGGATTTCTTGAAACAACTTTGGACTTCTTTTCAAAACTCTTTCGTAACGGATTTTTGGTGAACTGTACAGCAAATCTTTTTCACGTTCAATCTGTTGCAAAACCAAATTCTCCAGAATCGAATTCCAAAGTTTCAGATTCTCATTATTGGAATTAATAAATTCATAAAAATCCTTTTTGGAAGCCACTTTTACCATTGAAGCTTTGATTGCCTGAATATAAAACTCAGAAGGCTTTCCAGACAAAAACGAATCTAACGAAACAATGATATTTCCTTTATATCCAAACCGAATGATCCGTTCTTCACTTTCATCTTCTATAAAAATCCTGACACTTCCCTCTTCTACAAAATAGATGTTTGTATCGATAGCTCCGGACGTTTTGAGAAATTCATTCCGTTTCAATTTTCTTGTTTTCCAAAAAAGTTCCTTCTGTAAAAAATCTAGTATCATAAATGTTCAAGAAAATTTAAATTGAGTCTAAATGTATAGGTAATTTTATTACATTTGAGGATAACAACTATGGAAACCTCAACAAAATGTTCAAAAAAATCACTTTTACTATATCCGCTATTCTATTTTCAAATTTAATCAATGCTCAGGAAACGATTCCTTTCCGGATTACAAAATACAATAATATCATTGTAAAAACGTTGGTCAATGACAAAGATTCTCTGGATTTGATGTTTCAAATCGCAATGCAGGATGCCTCTGTTTCTCCCGAAAGACTGAAACCGGCAAAAAGTATTGTATTCAAAAATGAAATCAGTGAAAATAATTCGGTTAAGATTGGAAACCTGGAATGGAAAAATGTGAAATTCTATGACAACGAACTGACCGGACCAGAAGCTGACGGAAAAATCGGAACCGGAATTTTCAAAGGAAAAACTTATAAAATAGATTATGACAACAATCAATTTGTAATTTATGATAAACAACCTGACATCAAAGGTTACAAAGAAGTTTCTTATATATCTAACCAGGAAGGACAAATATTTTTATCCTGTGATAATTTGATAGACAACGAAACTTATGAATCAAATTTCCTTCTACAATCGGGTTATGCTGGTGACTTGCTTTATAACAATCAGTTTGCGGACACAAAAGATCTGAATAAAAAACTGAAAATAACAGGCGAAAAAACATTAAAAAATTCTGCAGGAAAAAGCATTATAACTAAACAGGGAATCTTGCCAATGTTGACAATTATTGATAATATTACTTTAAAGAATGTATCGGCTGGATTTTTCAGTGGGGAAATTAAAAATCAATCTACCAGCTATTTTGGAGCTGATTTGATAAGAAGATTCAATTGGATTTTCGATGCGGAAACAAAACACATTTACATCAAGCCTAGTAAATATTTTGACGCACCATATTTCAAATTTAATTAAGAGCAAATCCCTCATAAACATTAATAATGAGGGATTTTATTTATTATTTCACGCTTTTAACACGAATCATTCCTTTGCTTTCGTGGTACATCATACACATAATTTTGCCGTCTCTTTCCTTGCATTCTTTGGTGTAATCGTAAACCAATGACACTTTTTCCCCATCTTTTTTAGATTCCAGAATTTCGGCATTACAAACCAGATAATCTTCATTTTCTGCAACTCTCAGATATGTTCCTGTACAGTCTCTAACGATGGTTTCTGTTTGCAATCTGTCGTGAACAGTGGCACAGGAAAATAGTAAAGTTGAGAAAATTCCTAACGATAAGATGTGTGATACTTTCATAGATTTTTATTTGGATTAAAGGTATAAATAAAATCTTAATTACATTATTTCTATTTTTGAAACTACTTTTTCTAATATTATTTTAACAGTTTGTAACTATAAGTAGTCTTTCCTCGATATTTAAATTCTTTTTCACTTAAAATTCTACCATATTGTCTTTTTTCTATTAACGAATCATTTTTATTATAAAAATATTTATCAAGAAATTCAACATATTCATTCGGATTTCCAGAGTTCGTAAAGGAATTATCTCTTTTACTGATTAATTTATTTTTAGAATTATACTTGAAGTATGTTCTCATTCTTTGATTCTCATTGAAAGCCCAATCTTCAATTGATTTATTCCCTTTATCATCATAAATAAATGTAGAATATTTGGAAATCTCCCCATTTTCAAATTCCGTTATTTCAGAAATTTTATCTTTATTATATTTATATTTGATTAAGGATTGTCTAAATGGATAGTATTTTTGAATCAATTGATTCGTTTCATTATATTTAAGAATCTGAATTGTGTCAACTTCATTGAATTGTTTAGTGATTAATTTTAGATTTTGTTTTTTATCATAAAGATATTTATAGATTAGAATATTTGTTTTTCCTCCTCTTCTATATACAAATTTTATTTCATAAAGCTTATTGTGGGTATTATAGAAGGAAAATCGTAAATTATTTTCATTGATTACTCGATGTTGTGCGTCTAAAATTTTATAATTTTTCTTTTCAAAATTCAACGAATCTTTTTCATTGAAATCCTTCTCAATTATTTCAAATTCATATTTTTTATTCTCATCAGAAAATCTCAGCAACTTTTGTTCTTCAATATCTCCAGAACAAGAAATGACCAAAAATGAAATTATTAATAATGAAATGTACTTTAACATAGAATTGTAATTATAAAATCTTAAAAGTAATACAATTATAAATACTTGATATAAAATAAAAACGCACCTTAAAATTAAGATGCGTTTTTATTTATTTTAATTGAAAACTACATCGTCTCCATCTTGAAACTCATACTTTCAATTACTTTCAGAATCGCTCCCACCGTATCCATTGAAGTCAAACAAGGAACACCATTTTCTACCGACATTCTTCGGATCTGGAAACCATCCCTTTCGGATTGTTTTCCTTTCGTGGTCGTATTTACAACATATTGTACCTTTCCTTTCTGAATAAGATCTATCAAATTCACATCTTCTTCTCCAATCTTATAACCGATTTTCGTCTGGATTCCTTTTTCTTCGAAGTATTTCGCTGTTCCTTCTGTCGCCCAGATCCTGAAGCCGATAGTATGAAATCTTCTTGCAATTTCAGCAGCTTCCTCTTTGTCCTGATCTGCAACGGTGAACAAGATAGAACCGTAAGTCGGAACTTTTCTTCCTGCTCCAATTAATCCTTTGTACAAAGCTTTTTCGAAGGTTGAATCTTTTCCCATAACTTCTCCGGTAGATTTCATTTCAGGTCCTAATTGGATATCAACTTTTGTCAATTTGCTGAAAGAGAAAACCGGAACTTTCACGAAGATGCCTTCTTTGTTCGGAATCAATCCTGAAGTGTAACCAAGGTCTTTCAATTTCGCTCCTAGGATTGCTTTGGTTGCAAGATTCGCCATCGGAACATCGGTGATTTTGGATAAGAAAGGAACGGTTCTTGACGAACGCGGATTCACTTCGATCACAAAAACTTCGCCTTTGGAAATCACGTATTGGATATTCATTAATCCAATTACATTCAATCCTTTCGCTAATCTTATGGTATAATCTTCTAAAGTTTTGATTTGCGTTTCCGTCAAATGTTGCGGCGGATAAACGGCGATTGAATCTCCCGAATGGACACCAGCTCTTTCGATGTGTTCCATAATTCCAGGAATAACAACCGTTTCGCCATCACAAATCGCATCCACTTCCACTTCTTGACCAGTCAAATATCGATCGATCAAAACTGGTTGGTCTGGACTTGCTTCCACCGCATTTTCCATATAGTGCGCAAGTTCTTTTTCAGTATAAACGATTTCCATCGCTCGTCCACCCAAAACATAACTCGGACGAACCAAAACCGGATAACCAATTTCGTTGGCAATCACAATCGCTTCTTCTTTTGAAGTCGATGTTTTCCCCAATGGTTGCGGAATCCCCAATTCCTGAAGTGCTTTTTCGAATTTATCTCTGTTCTCAGCTCTGTCAAGGTCTTCTAGTGAAGTTCCCAAGATTTGAACGCCGTGCGCTGCTAATTTATCAGCTAAATTAATGGCAGTCTGTCCTCCAAATTGAACCACAACACCTTTCGGCTTTTCGAGTTCGATGATGTTCATAACGTCTTCTTCCGCCAAAGGTTCGAAGTATAATTTGTCAGCAATCGAGAAGTCTGTGGAAACAGTTTCAGGATTATTATTGATGATAATCGCCTCGTAACCCATCTGCTGGATTGCCCAAACCGAATGAACCGTTGCATAATCGAACTCAACACCTTGACCAATTCTGATTGGACCAGAACCAAGAACGATGATTTTTTCTTTGTCAGAAACCACACTTTCGTTTTCTTCCTCGTAAGTTCCGTAGAAATAAGGTGTTTCAGATTCAAATTCTGCAGCGCAAGTGTCCACCATTTTGTAAACTGGCATCACGCCGTTTTCTTTTCTGAAATTGAAAACTTCACGTTGCGTCGTTTCCCAAAGATGAGCGATATTAAGGTCAGCAAAACCTAATTTTTTAGCTTCAATAAGCGTTTCTTTATCGAATTTGTTATCTGCAATTGTCTTTTCGAAATCAATTAATTTTTTGATTTTCCAGATGAAGAATTTATCGATTTTGCTCCATTCAACAATTTGTTCCCAATCGTAACCTCTTCGCAAAGCATCGCCGATGATGAACAATCTCTCGTCGTCACAAACTCGGATTCTTCTTTCGATTTCCTCATCTGTAAGTGCTAAAGCTTGTTTGGTTTTCAATCCCAAATGACGAAGTCCGGTTTCCAAAGAACGGATGGCTTTGTGCAAAGATTCTTCGAAGTTTCTTCCGATGGCCATTACTTCTCCGGTCGCTTTCATCTGAGTAGAAAGTCTTCTGTCCGCCGTTTCAAACTTATCGAAAGGGAATCTTGGAAACTTGGTCACCACATAATCCAAAGCCGGCTCGAAACAAGCGTAAGACGTTCCGGTGACAGGATTTTTGATTTCGTCCAATGTCAATCCAACGGCAATTTTCGCTGCAATTTTCGCAATCGGATAACCAGTTGCTTTACTTGCCAAAGCCGATGAACGCGAAACTCTCGGATTCACTTCAATGATATAATAATCGAAAGAATGTGGGTCGAGAGCCAGCTGAACGTTGCAACCACCTTCGATTCCCAAAGCTCTGATGATTTTTAGGGAAGCGTTTCTCAACAACTGATATTCTCTGTCAGAAAGTGTCTGCGAAGGCGCAACTACAATAGAATCTCCTGTGTGAACACCGACTGGGTCGATGTTTTCCATATTACAAACCACAATGGCGTTGTCGTTGGAATCACGCATTACTTCGTATTCAATTTCTTTGAAACCGGCGATTGACCTTTCAATCAAACATTGTGTTACAGGTGAATATTTAAGACCTAATTCCGCGATTTCACGAAGTTCAGTTTCGTTTGAAGCAATTCCGCCTCCTGTTCCACCCATTGTAAAAGCAGGGCGAACAATCACTGGATAACCTAATCCATCAGCAAAATCTACCGCACCTTGAACTGTTGTTACGATGTCTGATTCAGGAACTGGTTCATTCAGTTCTCTCATTAACTCTCGGAACAAATCTCTGTCTTCAGCTTGATTAATTGCTGAAAGTTTCGTTCCCAAAACTTCTACTTTACATTCTTCAAGAATTCCGGATTTCTGTAATTCAACCGCCATATTCAGTCCAGTTTGTCCTCCCAAAGTTGGAAGAAGCGCATCCGGACGTTCTTTGCGGATAATTCTGGAAACGAATTCCAGAGAAATCGGTTCAATATAAACTTTGTCGGCAATCTCCACATCCGTCATTATGGTTGCAGGATTGGAATTGATGAGAATCACTTTGTAACCTTCTTCTTTCAAAGAAAGGCAGGCCTGTGTTCCCGAATAATCAAATTCCGCAGCCTGACCAATAATGATTGGACCTGAGCCGATTACTAAAATTGTTTTTATGTCTGTTCTTTTCATTTTTTATTAGATGTTGGAAGTCGGAAGACCGATGTCCAAGGATTTGTTGATTTAATTTTTGCGTTGCCTTTGTCATTCTGAAAAGAATCTCAACGGTTTAGATTCCTACGGAATGACTAATATTACGTTAAATTTTACTCTTAAATTCTTCCATTAAAGTGATGAACTCATCAAACAGATAATTCGCATCCTCTGGTCCGGGACTTGCTTCTGGATGATATTGAACTGAGAAACAAGGATGAATTTTGTGCTTTACACCTTCATTCGTTCTATCGTTCAAAGCAATATGGGTTTCAACTAAATCTGTATTTTTCAAAGATTCCTGATCAATTGCGTAACCGTGATTCTGAGAAGTGATAGCGACTTTATTTTTTTCTAAATCCAAAACCGGATGATTTCCACCTCTGTGACCAAATTTCAGTTTGTAAGTTTTTGCGCCACAAGCCAAACCAATCAATTGATGACCTAAACAAATCCCAAAAATTGGAACTTTTCCCAGTAATTTCTGAATCATTACCAAAGCTTCTGCATTATCTTCCGGGTCGCCTGGACCGTTGGAAAGCATAATTCCGTCCGGGTCCATTAATAAGATATCTTCAGCAGTTGTGTCGTGAGAAACTACGATGATGTCACAGTTTCTTTGAGATAATTCTCGGATGATTCCCAATTTGGAACCGAAATCTACCAAAACCACTTTGAAACCCCTTCCCGGACTTGCGTAAGACGTTTTTGTAGAAACCTGCTCTACTTGGTTAGTTGGAAAAGTTGTTGATTTCAGTTCTTCGATAACAGTTTGTTCGTCTGCATCTGCATTGACGATTTTTCCTTTTTCAACACCTTTACTTCTTAGAATTCTTGTCAATCTTCTGGTATCGATTCCTGAGATTCCTGATAGATTTTTCTTTTGGAACAATTCGTCCAAAGTGATTTGGGTCCTGAAATTGGAAGGTAAATCGCATAGTTCTTTTACAATCAAACCTTTGATTGCAGGCTCGATGCTTTCGTAATCGTCACGATTGATGCCGTAATTCCCAATCAAAGGATATGTCATACAAACAATTTGTCCACAATAACTTGGGTCGGAAATCAATTCCTGATAACCCGTCATTCCCGTATTGAAAACCACTTCTCCCGCAGTGTCCTGCTCTGCTCCGAATCCCGTTCCGTAAAAAACTTCACCGGATTCTAATATTAACTTCTTTTTCATTTTTACTTTTTTAGATTCAAGAACCGAGATTTCAGATTTCAGACTTTTCTTGATTTTTGAATCTTTCTTCTTGTTTCTTTATTTCAATTTTTACTCAAAAAAAACACGCCCGAAAGCGTGAATAAATATTTTAATTTTTGGAGTCGATGAATTCGAATCCTTTGTTTTCCAAATCATATTTAAGGATTGCCATTCTCGCAAAAACGCCGTTCTGCATTTGTTTGAAAATTCTCGACCTTTCGCATTCAACTAATTCTGAATCAATCTCCACGCCTCTGTTAATTGGCGCCGGATGCATAATGATGGCGCCGGGCTTCATCTTTGCTTCTCTTTCTTTTGTCAAACCAAATTTTTTCAGATAATCTTCCGGTTTGAAACTGAAATTTCTCTCGTGGCGTTCGTGCTGGATTCTCAACAGAATCAAAACATCAACTTCTTTCACAAGATCATCGAACTGCATATAAGTTCCGTTGACCAGCATTCCTTCGTCAAACCAGAATTCTGGTCCGGAGAAATAAACTTTCGCACCCAATCTTCTGAATAGTCCTGCGTCAGAATTCGCAACACGGCTGTGCTTTACATCGCCAACAATTCCGATTTTAAGACCTTCGATCTTTCCAAATTCCTGAATGATTGTCAGCGCATCCAGAATCGCTTGTGAAGGATGGCTCCCTACGCCGTCGCCCGCATTTATAATACTTAGTTTAGCATCTTTCAATGCATCGTAATAACGCTTTTCAGAATGTCTGATAACCGCTACTTCCACGCCAATTGCTTCCAGTGTTTTGATAGTGTCCAAAAGTGTTTCTCCTTTTGCAATCGAACTTTTATCGGCTTCGAAATCGATAACCTTAAGTCCGAGTTTCTTTTCAGCAACCTCAAAACTTGTTTTTGTTCTTGTACTATTCTCAAAAAAGAGGTTCGCCGAGAAAACGTCGCCTTTGATCTTACTTATTTTACCATCGGCAAACTGTTGTGCTTCTTGTAAAATTTTCTCAATACTATCAGTAGAAATGCGTGAAAGCTTAATCATAATTCAAATTTTTAAATAAAAAAAACGAAGCCTAAAAGACTTCGTTAAATATAAAAAATATTGTTGTTGTCGGCAAACTTGCCAATTGTTTTTGTCGCTAAATTCTGTACCAGATTCATTGGGTGCAAAGATACCAATATTTTTGATATTATGAAATCTTCTTCACAATATTTTATGTTAAATCAATGAACTTCTATTCTCGAATTGTTGTCTTCAATTTTTTTCTTTACTTTTGAAAGAATGATTACCCATTATGAGTTTGGATAAAAAAGACAAATTAATTCTTTCGCTTCTACAAGAGGATTCTACATTATCTGTAAAAGAAATCTCCGAAAAAATCGGACTGACTTTCACACCTACTTACGAGCGCATCAAAAATCTTGAAAAACAAGGCGTTGTAGAGAAATATGTAGCAATTTTAAACCGTGAAAAACTCGGAATCAACATTGTTGTTTACTGCAATATCCGCCTGAAAGAACAATCTCAAAAAACTTTGAAAGAATTTGAAGATTACATTTCTAAATATGATGAAATTCAGGAAATTACAAGTCTTTCCGGCGAATATGATTATCAATTAAAAATCCTTGCCAACGACATTAATTCTTACAACGAATTCACTGTGAATGTGATTTCAAACAGTCCTCACATTGGGCAATATCACAGTTCTATCGTTCTTGCCGAAGTAAAAAAAACGACTAAGTTTAAGTTGGATTAACCCAACAATTTATCTCTGACTTTATTGAATTGATATTCGATTTCATCGAGGCAAAGGTTTCCTAAACTGCCTTGATGAGAGTGATTGAGTTCCTTATAATATTCGAATAAACCATTTTCTATTTCCTGACCGATTTGGATATAGGCATCTCGAAATGACTTTCCATTCTTCACTTCTTCGTTAATTTTTTCTACGCTGAAGATGTATTTGTATTTTTCATCATCCAGAATATTGTCTTTTACTTCGATGTTTGGAAGCGTGTAAATCAGGATTTCAAGACATTCTTTCAAGGAATCGATGGCTGGGAAAAGGATTTCTTTCGTCAACTGCAAATCTCTGTGATAGCCTGAAGGCAGATTATTCGTCACCAAAATCAATTCGTTTGGCAAAGCCTGAATTCTGTTGCATCTCGCTCTCACCAATTCGAAAATATCCGGATTTTTCTTGTGTGGCATTATGCTACTTCCAGTTGTGAATTCCTTTGGAAAGCCTATGAAATC
>Ga0308157_10006523_pt1 | contig 13958 bp, 11 predicted proteins | sample PhyBR1_FD_201035 | JGI IMG/M metagenome (GOLD analysis project Ga0308157, IMG submission 201035) | Phyllosphere microbial communities from UC Gill Tract Community Farm, Albany, California, United States - DLSLB.R1 | ecosystem: Host-associated > Plants > Phyllosphere > Unclassified | place: USA...
GCTCGGCCAGCCACCGACCGCCGCCGAGGCTCGGGGTGAGCACGGCGCGGTGTCCGAGTACGGCCTGCACGCGTGTCATCGCGTGATGGGAGCGCTCATCGGGGCCTTGGCCGATGAGCGCGGGCTGGTGGGCACAGCCGTCGTCGACGGACTCGGGCTCGAGCCGGATCTGCGAGACGCCGTCCGTGAGAGGGACCTCGTGTGCGGCGGGCTGCAATTGCCAGCGCACGCGGTCGACGACGGCGGAGGCATCGAAGCTCGTGGGGTGCTGCCAGACCCGTTCGCTGCGTTCGCCCTGATCGGTCTCGACCGTGATGCGCAGGGCCGTGCAGACGAGCCGCTGTTCGCCGATGCCGTCGCAGAACGCCTCGGCCGTCTGCCGAACGGCGAAGGCGACCTGCTCGGCGAGCTCGAGGGGAGGCTCGAGGGTGAGTTCGCGCGTCAGCTCGGGCGGTGGAATCCGGGGGGCGGCCCCGCGCGAGTCGGCACCCGCCGCGAGTGAGCGCAGCCGCATGCCGCGGGGGCCGAACCGCTCGCGCACGCGCTCCGCGTCGAATGCGGCGAAGTCGCCGAGGGTGCGCAGCCCGAGCCGAGTGAGCAGCAGCGCCAGCTCGGTATCGCCGAGGGTCGAAACCGGCAGCGGGGCGAGGAACTCGGCGGACCGATGGGGCGGCACGATCGCGGTGGTCTCGGCCGCGCGCGCGGCCTGCTCCGCTGTGAAGAGCCCATCGGCGACGCCCACGCGCACGTCGTCGAGACCGATGCCGATGAGCGACGCGCGCAGCGCCTCGGCCGCCGCCCGTTCGCCCCGATAGAACCGGGCGGGCCCCCGTGCGCGGATCGCGGCGAGTCCGGGTCTGAGCGGTTGCACACCGGGGACGAGCTGCTCGAGATGGGCGAGCACGGTGTGGAAGGCGCGCTCGTCGCGGCCGGCATCGAACGGGAGCACCCGCAGACGCGCACAGGCGCCCTGTGCGTCGCGCCGGCGTTGACCCCGCGAGACCCCCGCCGCGCGCGCTGCGGCAGAGCACGCTACGACGGCTCCCGCGTTGATGACGGCGAGCGGCTCATCGGAATGCGTGCGCTCTGCCCGCGGCACGTCGCGCGCCTGGGTGCGCAGGTAGGCGGTGATCGGCCAGTCGGGGAACCACAGCATGATCGTTCGGGCATCGGTGCTCATGCGCTCACCGCTACGAGAGGCGGGCGGACACCTGCCGTCTCGGCGTCTCGCCTCAGTGGTTCTGCGCCGCCGGAGGGGCCGGGGAGCATCACCCTCACGCGGCGCGGCCGCGGCGAGCTGCGCCCGGAAGCGGCGACCGTGACGGCGCGGGAGGAGAGGAGGCCGTGGCCCCGCCCGATTCCGCCCCAGGCGGGATCGCTGACGGTGAGGGAGGCCTCGACCGATGACCAGGGCCCGACGACGAGGAGGGCGCTGCCCCGATCGCGCAGCCGGGCTCCGAGACGCGCGGTCTCGGCAGGCGACGCGGGGCGCGGTGAGCGCACGGCGACGAGGGGGAAGACCTCCGCCGCTGAGGAGACGGCCTGCAGCCACCTCTCACCGGGATCGGGGATGAGCGCCACCCGATCGGGGGAGACGCCGTACCCCTCTGCCGCCTCCAGGGAGAGATCGGGCATGCCGATGAACGCGCACCATGCGCCGTGCTGGGAGGAACGGCCGGCGAGGGCGAACAGCAGGCTGGGGGAGTCGGGCAGCGCATATGCGGCTCCGGGCCGCAGGCCGCCGGAGGGGAAGAGCGGTGCCAGAGCATCTGCGACGGGGAGCGCGTCGGCCTGCGCCGTGCGCCGCTGCATCTGTCCGATCTGCGTGCGCAGGCGCATGACCTCTGCCGTCTGAGCTGCCATCCCCACACCTTCATTCTAGAAACAATGTTCGAGTAAGCCAAGTGGCATTCGAACACTATTTCGAACCCCTGACACGCGAAGGTCAGGGCAGGGAGGATGCGCTACGAGAGGAGGCCGACGCGCTCGAGATGCTTCGCGAGGCCGGCGCCATCGGGCGAGGACATCCACGGCACGCCCGCGGCAGAGTGGTCATCGACCGACACGCGCCCACCTGCGAGCACGGCTTCGGCCGTCGTCAGGCGACGGATCGCGACGCCCGCGACCGACGACGGGTGCTCGGCCGTGAACTCGGTGTAGATCTCGTCGTCGTGCTGGCCGTCATCGCCGATGAGCAGCCACGTGATGCGGGGGAACTCCCGCGCGAGCCGGCGCAGGTTGCTCTCTTTGTGCTCGCGGCCGCTGCGGAACCAGCGATCGTGCGTCGGGCCCCAGTCGGTGAGCAGCATCGCGCCGCGCGGGAACAGGTTGCGGTGCAGGAACCGGTTGAGCGTCGGCGCTACGTTCCACGCGCCGGTCGAGAGATAGATCATCGGTGCGCCGGCGTGCTCTTTGACGAGCCGCTCGAGCAGGACCGCCATGCCGGGAACGGGCTGGCGCGCATGCTCGTTCAGCACGAACGAGTTCCAGGCGGCGAGCAGCGGGCGCGGGAGCGCGGTGACCATCACGGTGTCGTCCACGTCGCTCACGATGCCGAACCGCACCGACGGATCGACGATGAACGAATGCGCTTCGACGGCGTCGCCGCCTTCGACCGACATGCGGAACGTCTGCCAGCCGGGCGCGAGCGAGGCAGGGAGCACGACATCGACCACTCCGCCGCGATCGGCGACGACCTCGTGGGTCTCATCGCCGACCGTCACGGACACGGTCGCGTAGGCGACGGCGATGCCGACGAACGAGCGCCAGCCGCGCACGCCGTCGTTCCGCCTGGCGCGCCCCGTCGGAGGCGGCACGATCAGCACGCGGCCCAGCACGCGCACCCAGCCGTCACCGCCGTATCCCGGAAACGGGAGCACCTCGGGAGTGCGTCCCTTCTTGCGGGCGACGCGCTCGCGCCATGCATGGAATCGACGTTCCAGGCGCGCGAACCAGTGGATCCTGCGTGCCGGGTCGTGCGCGGTCTGCGCGGGTCGAGAGGCCATCGCCCCTAGTCTTTCATGTGACGGTGCTCGATCACGTGCAGGAGCTTCTTGCCGCCGAACACCACGAGCAGTCCGAGGGCCATGACGCCGAAGAAGGCGTATCCCGCCCAGTGCGCGCTGCCCGCGAGCTCGCGGTACGTCTCCGCGGCGCCCGCGGCGATCGTGATGTAGATGGCCGACCAGAGAATGCAGGCGGGCACCGTCCAGGCGAGGAACCTCCGATACGGGTAGCCCGACATGCCCACCGTGAGCGGCACGATCGAGTGCAGCACGGGGAGGAAGCGCGAGAGGAAGATCGCGATGCCGCCGCGCCGCTGCAGGTAGGTCTCGGCGCGGTTCCAGTTGCGCTCGCCGATCCACCGCCCGAGCCGCGACGGCCTCAGCTTGGGGCCGGCCCATCGCCCGATCACGTAGCCGATGCTCTCACCGGCGACGGCGCCCGCGACGACGAACGCGCCGAGGACGATCGCCTCGGGAACCGAGGTCACGCCCGTTGCGCTGACGATGACGATCGTGTCGCCGGGAACGATGAGTCCGATCAGCACGCTCGTCTCGAGCATGATCGCGACGCTCGCGATGAGGATGCGCAGCCACGGCGCGACGCTCGCGACGACGTCGAGGATCGACGAGAGGACATCGTTGAGCACCCGATAAATACTACGGTCACGAAACGGTGCGGAGCGCACGGTAATCTGAAGTATCACCGATCTCCCGCGGGACAGACCGCGCGAGAAGCCCCGACCGATTGGCCCCATCCGACGTGTCCGAATCCCTCTCTGCCGATATCCCCGCCCACGCCGAGGCGCACGACGTGCATGCCGTCCAGGAGAAGTGGCAGCGCTATTGGGAGAGCAACGAGACCTTCCGCGCCGGCGGCGAGGATGACGACAGACCGCGCCGGTACGTGCTCGCGATGTTCCCCTATCCCTCGGGCGACATGCACATGGGGCACGCATCCAACTACCTCTACAGCGACATCGTCGCCCGTTTCTGGCGCCACCGCGGATACAACGTGCTGCAGCCGATCGGCTGGGACTCCTTCGGACTGCCCGCCGAGAACGCGGCGATCCAGCGCGGCGCGGATCCGCGCGAGTGGACGTACGACAACATCGCGCAGCAGCGCGAGAGCCTCGGCACGTACGGCGTCTCGTTCGACTGGTCGCGCGTGCTGCACACGTCGGATCCCGAGTACTACCAGTGGAACCAGTGGCTGTTCCAGCAGATGTACGACCGCGGCCTCGCGTACCGCGCCGAAAGCCCCGTGAACTGGTGCCCGAACGACCAGACGGTGCTCGCGAACGAGCAGGTCGTCGACGGCGCGTGCGATCGCTGCGGTGCCACGGTGATCAAGAAGAAGCTCACGCAGTGGTACTTCAAGATCACCGATTACGCCGACCGTCTGCTCGATGACCTCGACGCGCTCGAGGGCGTATGGCCGCACAAGGTGCTGCAGATGCAGCGCAACTGGATCGGCCGCTCCACCGGCGCCGACATCGATTTCGAGATCGAAGGGCGCTCCGAGAAGGTCACCGTCTTCTCCACCCGCGCCGACACCCTCCACGGCGCGACGTTCATGGTCGTGGCCCCCGACAGCGACCTCGCCGCGGAGCTGGCCTCGACGGCGAGCCCCGAGACCCGCGCGCGCTTCCAGGACTACCTGGACAAGACGCAGAAGCAGACCGACATCGAGCGGCAGTCCTCCGACCGCGAGAAAACCGGTGTGCCGCTCGAGCGCTTCGCGATCAACCCCGTCAACGGCGAGAGACTGCCGATCTGGGCCGCCGACTACGTGCTGGCCGACTACGGCCACGGCGCGGTCATGGCCGTTCCGGCGCACGATCAGCGCGACCTCGATTTCGCCCGCACATTCGATCTGCCCGTGCGCGTCGTGATCGATACGAGCGCTGAGGGCGAAGAGCTCGCCGATCCGGTGGAGACCGGCGAGGCGCTCACCGGCGCGGGCGCGCTGATCAACTCGGGCGAGCTCGACGGGCTGCGGGGGGCCGACGCGATCGCGCGCATGGTCGAGGTGCTCGCCGCATCGGGAACCGGGCGCGCGACCACCCAGTACCGCCTGCGCGACTGGCTGATCTCGCGCCAGCGGTTCTGGGGCACGCCGATCCCCATGATCCACACGGAAGACGGCCGCATCGAGAAGGTGCCGGCCGACCAGCTGCCCGTGACGCTGCCGGTCGCGAAGGACATCGATCTGAAGCCCAAGGGAACCTCGCCGCTCGGCGGCGCGACCGAGTGGGTCACGACGACCGATCCCGTCACCGGGCAGCAGGCCCTGCGCGACCCCGACACCATGGACACCTTCGTCGACAGCTCGTGGTACTACCTGCGCTTCCTGACCCCGAAGAGCGACCAGGTGGCGTTCGATCCGGCCGAGGCGAATCGCTGGGCTCCCGTCGACACGTACATCGGCGGCGTCGAGCACGCGATCCTGCACCTGCTGTACGCGCGCTTCATCACGAAGGTGCTGCACGACATGGGCCTCGTCGACTTCACCGAGCCCTTCTCATCGCTCATCAATCAGGGCATGGTGCTGCTCGACGGCGCGAAGATGTCGAAGTCGAAGGGCAACCTCGTTCAGGTCTCCGACCAGCTCGCCGAGCACGGATCCGATGCGGTGCGCGTCGCTCTCGCCTTCGCGGGGCCGGTGGAAGACGACAAGGACTGGCAGGATGTGCAGACATCCGGTGCGAAGAAGTTCCTCGCCCGTGCGATGCGCGCGGCCGAGGACGTCGCCTCCGAGGCGGGCGCCGACGCGGCAGCAGGCGACAAAGACCTGCGTCGCGCGACGCACCACCTGCTGAATGACGCCCCCGCCCTCGTCGAGCACACGAAGTACAACGTGCTCGTCGCGCGGCTCATGGAGCTCGTCAACGCGATCCGCAAGACGATCGACTCCGGTGCGGGTGCGGCCGATCCCGCCGTGCGCGAGGCCGTCGAGACAGTCGCCGTCATGCTCGATGTCGTCGCGCCTCACACGGCCGAGGAGATGTGGGAGATCCTCGGCCATGCGCCGAGCGTGAGCGCGATCGTCTGGCCGAGCGCCGATCCGCAGCTCCTCACCGCCGATGAGGTCACCGCCGTGGTGCAGGTCAACGGCAAGGTGCGCTCGCAGCTGCAGGTCTCGGCCGAGATCGCGCCCGACGACCTCGAGGCTCTCGCCAGGAACGACGAGAAGGTGCTGCGCTTCGTCGGCGACGGAGAGATCGTGAAGGCGATCGTGCGCGCACCGAAGATCGTGAGCCTCGTGGTGAAGTAGGCGCTTCGCTCGCCGCGGGGCGGGCTTAGACCACGCGGGAAGAGCGTGTCAAGGCTTCGCCGCCGCGCTGCTCGTCGTCATATCCTCGGGGCATGACAGCAGCAGAGCACGGAGCGCCAGAAGAAGCGCATGCCGAGCGCGGACGGCTGCGCCGCGCCATCACCGGGCCGCTGCTGTACGCCTTCATCCTCGGCGACGTGCTGGGTGCGGGGATCTACGCGCTGATGGGCGTGCTCTCGGAGGAATCGGGAGGCGCGCTGTGGGCGCCGCTCGTCGCCGCGCTTGCCCTGGCGCTGCTCACCGCCGGGTCGTACGCCGAGCTCGTCACGAAATACCCGAGAGCAGGCGGGGCCGCGGTCTTCGCCGAGCGGGCGTTCCGGAGCAGGATCGTCTCGTTCCTCATCGGTTACTGCATGCTGGCGGCGGGCGTGGTGAGCGCCGCGGGACTCGCGATCGCGTTCGCCGGCGACTACCTCGCGACGTTCGTGGATCTGCCCGTCATCCCCGCGGCGATCCTGTTCCTCGCCCTGGTGGCCGCACTGAACGCCCGCGGCATCCGCGAGTCGCTGCGCAGCAACCTGGTGATGACCGCCATCGAGCTGTCGGGCCTCGTCATCGTGCTCGTCGCCGTCGCTGTGTTCATGGGATCCGGCGGGGGCGATCTGTCGCGCACGATGCAGTTCCCGAGCGACATCGCACCCGCGAGCGCCGTGCTCGGCGGCGCGATCGTCGCGTACTACTCGTTCGTCGGCTTCGAGACGTCGGCGAACGTCATCGAGGAGGTCACGAACCCGCGACGCGTGTATCCGCGGGCCCTGTTCGCTGCGCTGATCACGGCCGGCGCCATGTACGTGCTCGTCGGGCTCGCGAGTTCGATCGCGCTGTCGCCGGAAGAGCTGCAGGCCACGAGCGGACCGCTGCTCGCGGTCGTGGATGCGACGGGCATCGCTGTTCCTGCGTGGCTTTTCAGTCTGATCGCGCTCGTGGCCGTCGCGAACGGGGCGCTGCTCACCATGATCATGACCAGTCGCCTCGTGTACGGCATGGCGGAGCAGGGGCTGCTGCCGGGCGCCTTCGCGCACGTGCTGCGCGGACGCCGCACGCCGTGGGTCGCGATCCTCGCCACGACCCTCGTCGCGATGGGACTCACGCTCGTCGGGGATCTGGCGACACTCGCCGAGACGGTGGTGCTGCTCCTGCTGTTCGTCTTCGCGAGCGCCAACGTGTCGGTGCTCGTGCTGCGTCGGGATCGCGTCGAGACCGATCACTTCCGCGTCTGGACGATCATCCCCGTGCTGGGCGTGGCGTCGTGCGTGCTCCTCCTCTCGCAGCAGCGCGCCGAGGTGTGGCTCTTCGGCGGCATCCTGCTTGTGGCGGGCGGGGCGCTCTACGCCATCGCGCGTCTCTCGTCGCGGGGCGGGAGGAGGACGACATGAGGCGCATTCTCGGGGCCATCACCGCCGTGCTGCTGATCGGTGCCGCAGCGGGGTGCGGCATGACGATCCCCACGGATCCGGACGGCACCTCGGAGGGCGTCGTCGGCCGCGAGCTGCGCGTCGGCTATTCTCCCGAGCCCGGGCTGATCGCGGCCGGAGGAGAGGAGCCCTCCGGGCCGCTCGCCGATCTCGTGCGGGAGTACGCCGACTCGCTGGGAGCCGAGCCGGTGTGGTCGCAGGCGAGCGAGGAGACGCTCGTCGATGCTCTCGATCGCCGCGCACTGGACCTCGCCGTCGGCGGCTTCACGGACAAGGCGCCGTGGACCGACCGCGCGGCGCTCACCCGCCCGTTCACCCTCGATGAGGCCGCGGACGCCGCTCGAACATCTGTGATGCTCGTGCCGGCCGGTGAGAACGCGATGCTCACCTCGGTCGAATCGTTCCTCGACGAGGAGGGGCTGACATGAGCGCGTCGCGCGAGCGGTTCGGACGCACCGACCTGCCGGAGGAGCAGCAGCGCGCGCTGCGCAGCGCGGTGAGGTGGGAGATCGCCACGCTCGGCTTCACCGCCGTGTCGATCACACTGGTGGCATTGGTCGTCGGATCCTCCCAGTCGATGAAGACCGCGTGGATCGAGGACATGCTCTCCACGCTCCCGCAGATCGTCTTCCTCGTTGCGCTTCCCCTGGTGCGTCGGCGAGCGACGAAGCGGCACCCGTACGGATTGCACCGCGCGATGGGCATCGGCCACGTGGTCGCCGGTGCCGCGCTGCTCGCCGTGGGGCTGATCCTCTTCTTCGAGTCCGGGTTCGGCCTCATCAATGCGGAGCACCCCACCATCGGCACCGTGTCGCTGTTCGGCACGACGGTCTGGCTCGGTTGGCTCATGATCGGCGTGATGGCGATCATCGTGATCGGTCCGTTCATCTACGGCCCGCCCAAGCGCAGGGCGGCCCGCGTGCTGCACAACAAGATCCTCGCGGCCGACGGCGACATGGCGAAGGCCGACTGGCAGACGAACGCCGCGTCGATCGTGGGCGTGCTCGGAGTCGGGATGGGGCTGTGGTGGCTCGACGGCGCCGCAGCGATGTTCATCTCGATCGGCATCGTGCTCGACGGCTTCCGCAATTCGCGTTCCGCCCTCGCTGACCTCATGGATCAGCGCGCGCTCACATACGACAGCTCCGCGCCCCACCCCGAGATCTCCCGCGCCCTCTCGGCGCTGCGTGCGCTCGACTGGGTCGAGGAGGCGGGTGTGCGCGTGCGCGACATGGGACAGGTGCTGCACATCGAGGTCTTCATCGTGCCGCGCGATCAGAGCGCGGGAGCGCGGCGCATCGCCGAGGCGGCGGAACGGGTCACCGGAACGAACTGGCAGGTGCAGGACGTCGTGGTGACCCTGACCGACGAAGTGCCGGGGTACGCGACGACTGCTCTCGCCACAGGCTCAGACCCGTCTCAGACCGGCTGACGAGCACGAGGCCGTCCGTGTCGGTGCGGCCGACCACGGTGCCGGACGCCGCGAGGAACGCGAGCGTATCGGGGTGAGGATGACCGTAGTCGTTCTCGCCCACGCCGATCAGCCCGACGCGCGGCTCAATGCGGTCGTAGAGGGCCGCCGACTGGTCGCGGCTGCCGTGGTGCGAGACCTTGACGACGTCGAAACGGCCGGTGATGCGGCCCGACGCCCAGAGCAGCTGCTGCGCATCCTCGCCGAGGTCTCCGAGCAGCAGCGTGCGGGGCATCGACCCGCCCGCGATCTCGACGACGAGGCTCGTGTCGTTGCCGGGCGGGAAGGCCTTCGTCTCGTCGGCGGGCCACACGATGCGCCAGGACGCGTCTCCGAGGGTGCCGTGCATTCCCGCGCTGCCCTCGCGGACGTCCCGAGCGGCCGCGCGCGCCTCGTCCAGCTCCGAAGCGTGCTCGGCCGGCCCATGGATGATCGTGCGCACCCGCTGTTCGAGCGCGGGCACGCCCGTCACATGATCGGCGTCGAAGTGCGTGAGGAATGCGATATCGATCTCGTCGATGCCGAGGCGCGTGATGCAGCGCTCGAGTGCGGCGATGTCGGGCCCGGCGTCGACGAGCGCGACGCGTCCCGCCGACCGGAGAAGCACCGCGTCGCCCTGGCCGACGTCGCACAGCGCGATCGACCAGTCCCGCGGCGACGTGAGCGGCCCCACGACGCCGGTGAGCGCGACGGTTCCAGCACCCGCGCCGACGATGATCGCGAGCGATGCGACGGATCCGCGCACCAGGCCGCGCCGAACCATCGCCGGCAGCGTCGGAGGCGCACCGGTGATCGCCACCGTGACGCATGCCCCGATCGCGGTCAGGGCGAGGAACCCGAGCCAGCCCTCGTGCCAACCGAGGTCTGCTGACGGGAGCGAGGCGAAGGTCGCGGCGGTCTGCGCGATCCATGCGGATGGCAGCCACGCGAGGCACGCGAGCCCGAGCGCGAGCGGCGGCAGCGCCTGAACGAGACACGCCGCGAGGCCGAGCACGGTCGCGGCGGGGGCGGCCGGGCCCGCGATCATGTTCGCGGCGACCCCGTACAGCGACACCTGCGGCGCGAACAGCACGATGATGGGGCCGCACACGAGCTGTGCCGCGAGCGGGACCGCGATGCCGAGCGCGAGCGCACGCGGCATCCACCGCGCGAGTCCCGTGGCGAGCGGTTCGGCGAGAAGTAGCAGCGCCCCCGTCGCGCCGGCGGAGAGCAGGAAGCCGTACGACGCGGCGAGCCACGGGTCTGCGATGAGCAGCACCGTGACCGCGAGGGAGAGCACCGCGACGCCCGCCCCGCGACGCCCGGTGAGCAGGGCGACGAGCGCGATGGTCGACATCGCCCCGGCGCGGATCACACTCGCCTCGGGGGTGACGAGCACGATGAAACCCGCGAGCGCGGCGAGAGAGACGACCACGCGCGTGCGGCGGCCCGCACCGCACGCCGCGCAGATGCCGAACGCGATCGCGGCGACGAGCGAGCAGTTGCTGCCCGATACAGCGGTGAGGTGCGACAGCGACGAGGCCTTCATCGCAGCATCGAGCTCATCCGTGACGCCGCTCGTCTCACCCACGGAGAGCCCGGGCAGCAGGCCGGCGCCGGGATCCGGGAGCCCCTGCGTGACGAAGGAGACGAAGCCGCGGCGCAGCTCGCTCGCGATCGCGAACACGTGCCGCGGAGGCGCGCGGATCTCCAACGCGTCGGCGAAGACGACGGCGACAGCTCCGTCACCCGCATCGGAGGGCTCGCCTCCGCCCGAGACGGCGACGAGCGCGCCGAGATCGAGGGCGTCGGGCGGATCGTCGGTGCGCAGCAGCACGCTGACGGGCGCGGATGAGCCGTCGACCGAGGCGGATCCGTCGAAACGGACTCCGCCGGCCGACGGCTCGACCTTCGTCTCGACCCTCACGAGGAGATCGGAGACCCGGCCGTCGAGCCCCTCGGCCACGCCCGCGCGCGCAGGCTGAGCGAGAGCGACGTGCGCCGCGACGATCCCCGCCGCCGCGCACATCACCGCCACGAGGGGGAGCAGGGGAGCCGCTGATCGTGAGAACCGCCCGATCGCCCGGACCCCGTGCGGTTCGCCCGAGGGGGCTCCCGCGCCGCCGCTCTGGCGCGTCGAACGCGCGGCGAGGAGCGCGGCGGCCCCGAGCGCGGCGAGCGACAGCGCCCACAGCGCACCGGTGATCCACGGCGCCCATGACGGGCGGAGCACGGAGGCGATCGCCGCGCCCCACGCCGCGGCCGCGACCGGCAGCATGCGGAGGTCGCGTCCCGTCACACCGTCACCAGGTCGCGCAGCGACTCGAGCACCTTTGGGCCGATGCCCGAGACCGCGAGCAGATCGTCGACCGAGGCGAACGGGCCCTCGGTGTCGCGCCACTCGATGATGCGTGCGGCGAGGGCGGGACCGATGCCCGGCAGCTCTTCGAGAGCCGTCGCGTCGGCGGTATTGACGCTCACGAGGCCAGGAGCCGAACCGCTGCCGCCCGATGGCGGCGCCGCGGGAGATTCGCCCTCGACCGGTACGACCAGCTGCTCGCCATCGGTCACGGCTCGAGCGAGGTTGATGGCCGATTGGTCGGCGTCGTCGGCGAGCCCGCCGGCCGCCGAGACGGCGTCGATCACCCGCGCATCGGCACCGACCATGTACAGCCCGGGTTCGCGCACCGCGCCCGAGACGTGCACATACGTTTCCGAGGCAACGGCAGCGGGAGGCTCCGTGGCGTTCGGCGTCTCGGTCACGTGCTCGACGGGAGCCGACTGTCCTCGCCAGATGCCGATGCCGACGGTGACGGCGAACGCGACCAGCACGAGCACGATCGCGCCGCCGATGCCGAGCCGTGCCCGCGGGTTCGCGCGCCGATAGCCATCGAGATCCGACATGTCGTCGACGCTATTGATCCTGCTGCCGCATCGCCGGGTCGCGGCACGCGATCGTCAGATAACTCCGTCCGATCGTCGTTTGTGAACCGCGTGATGTCGGCGCGGGTCGGTAGGCTGAGAGCATGCCTGCTGCTCGACGATCCGCACCCTCGAAGAAGGCGACGGTCATTCCGCAGCTCGACTGGCGGCAGCCCCGGGCCGCTCCGCTCGTTCTCGTCTCCGGCCCCGAAGAGGTCTGCGCCGAGCGCGCGACGGGAGCGATCCGCACGCTGCTCAAGGCCGATGATCCGGCACTCGAAGTGACCGACCTGCGTGCCGACGACTACACGTCGGGCACTCTGCTCGCGGTCACGTCGCCGTCGCTGTTCGGCGAGCCGCGCCTCGTTCGCATCGGCGGCGTCGAGAAGTGCACTGACGCGTTCCTCGCCGAGGCCCTCGCATACATCGAGGCCCCGCAGGAGGGCGCGACGGTGGTGCTGCGCCACACGGGCGCGACCGTGCGCGGCAAGAAGCTGCTCGATGCGATCCGTGCGGGCACCGGCGCCGGCGTGGAGGTCGCGTGCCCGACCGTGAAGAACGATCGCGATCGCGTGCAGTTCGCGGGCGACGAGTTCCGGCAGGCGAAGCGCCGCATCAGAACCGACGCCCTCGCCGCCTTGACGCAGGCCTTCACGGGTGATCTCGCAGAGCTCGCCGCCGCATGCCAGCAGCTCATCCAGGACACGACGGGCGTCATCGACGAGCAGGTCGTCGCGCGGTACTACGGCGGCCGCGTCGAGACCAATGCGTTCGCCGCCGCTGACGCCGCGATCGCCGGCGACTACGCACGCGCGCTCATCACGCTGCGGCAGGCGCTCGACTCCGGTGCGGATCCGGTTCCGATGGTGGCAGCGTTCGCGATGAAACTGCGCACGATGGCGCGCGTCGGCGGCAAGCGGGGCCCCGCGCGGCAGCTCGCGCGTGACCTCGGCATGCCTGACTGGCAGGTCGAGCGCGCACAGCGCGACCTCGTGGGATGGACCGGCGGCGAGATCGGCCTGGCGATCCAAGCCGTCGCGCGGGCCGACGCCGAGGTGAAGGGCGCTGCTCGGGATCCGATCTTCGCGCTCGAGCGCATGGTGACGGTCGTGGCCACGCGCGCGCCGTTCGGAGGCTGACGCGCCGCAGCTGCAGAACGCGGCACACATCGGCAGCTCGGGCGCGTCTGCGAGCGACGGGCATGAGAAAGGCCCGCTCCTTCGAAAGGGAACGGGCCTTCAGAGCAGCGAGCTCAGAGAGCGTTGATCTGCTTCGCCAGGGCGCCCTTGCGGTTCGCGGCCTGGTTCTTGTGGATCACGCCCTTCGAGACGGCCTTGTCGAGCTTCTTCGAGGCCTTCGCGAACGCGGTCTCGGCAGCGCCCTTGTCGGCACCGGCGATGGCGCGACGCGTCGAGCGGATGAGCGTACGCAGCTCGCTCTTCACGATGCGGTTGCGCTCGCGCGCCTTCTCGTTGGTCTTGTTGCGCTTGATCTGCGACTTGATGTTTGCCACGTGACGTACTGACTTTCGTTCGAATGAGAATCGGATGTTGTCGGCGGCAGTAGAGGGGCTGCCGTTCGACGTGTGCGGGCGTGGGAACCCGCACGCAAGCCAAGAACCGAGTCTATCAGCACATTGCTGAAGACCCGACAGCAGAAGGCGGCGGGGCCGATGCCGAAGCACCGGCCCCGCCGCCCTTCAGAGAGTTACTTCGCCCAGCCGAAGTTCTCCACCGGCAGGACTCCGAAGAGGTCCAGACCCGTGTAGGGCTCGGGGGTGAGGTTCGCGAGACCGTCCTTCGCCGCCATGATCTGCGGGCCGGCGTAGAGCG
>Ga0308157_10006525_pt1 | contig 13955 bp, 9 predicted proteins | sample PhyBR1_FD_201035 | JGI IMG/M metagenome (GOLD analysis project Ga0308157, IMG submission 201035) | Phyllosphere microbial communities from UC Gill Tract Community Farm, Albany, California, United States - DLSLB.R1 | ecosystem: Host-associated > Plants > Phyllosphere > Unclassified | place: USA...
TTGCCTACAGCGCATTGACCTTTCACTATGTGCAGGATTTTGAGCGTCTTGTCCGCGAGGTCCATAAATGCCTGCAGCCGGGCGGACATCTGGTCTTCTCGATTGAGCATCCGATTTTCATGGCCGCCACCGACGCCCACTGGATCAGTGACGAGCAGGGGCGCAAAATCTGGCCGGTCAACGGGTACGCCCGGGAAGGGGAGCGCCGCACGAACTGGTTTGCCGCCGGCGTACTGAAATATCACAGGACCATCGGCACAACATTGAACGCGCTGATTGCTGCAGGCTTTCGCATTCAGGCGGTGCAGGAGTTTGCGCCCACCGCCGAACAGATTCGGCAGTTGCCGCAACTGGCAGAGGAACTGGAGCGTCCCATGATGCTGATTGTGTCGGCCACAGCCTAGCGGGTGATGGCGGGCAAAGTCGGCTGGTGCCGCGGCAGGCTCCGAGAGGTGGCCGGATCGGCGCGCTTACATTTGGCAAAACTTTAGGGTTCGAAAACCTTTGCGGATACACGTAACATACAGGACATCATTTTCACAGGCAGGTCATATCTTTCGGCTACGCTTTTCCATTCACAAATGACAGCAAGCAAAACAAACAACTATGTCTGAAATCAATCGCAGCGATCTATTTGGAAAACTTGACACCCTGCTGTACCGCGCATTAGAAGGCGCCACGGCATTCTGTAAACTTCGCGGGAACCCGCATGTGGAGCTGGTGCACTGGCTTCATCAGATCATGCATGAGCATGACAGTGATCTGCAGAAAATCATCCGTTATTTTGAACTGAACTCCGATCAGCTGGAGCGCGGCATTGTCGCAACCCTGGACGAGCTGCCGCGTGGCGCCTCGTCCGTTTCCGATCTGTCAGAGCATTTGGATAACGCAACCGAGCGCGCCTGGGTATATGGTTCGCTCAAGTATGGCGAAGCGCGTATCCGCAGTGCGCATCTGATTCTGGGCATCCTCAAGACCCATTCGCTGCGCAATGTGCTCTACGGTATCTCATCTGAATTCAAGAAAATCACGCCGGATGTGCTGGCCGATCATCTACCGGCCATTGTCAGGGATTCTGTTGAACAGCAGGACAGCGCAGCCTTGTCAGAGGGTGGCGCAGCAGCGCCTGCTGCCGGGGCCAGCGGCAAGTCTGCGTTGGCACAGTATGCGGTAGACATGACCGCCCGGGCGCGCAACAACGAAATTGACCCGGTATCCGGTCGCGATGAGGAAATTCGGCAGATTGTCGATATCCTGATGCGGCGTCGCCAGAACAACCCGTTGCTTACCGGCGAGGCCGGTGTCGGCAAAACGGCTGTGGTCGAAGGGCTGGCGCTACGGCTGGCTAGCGGTGATGTGCCGCCGTCGTTGCGCGAGGTGTCCCTGTATTTGCTGGATATCGGGCTGTTGTCTGCCGGCGCGAGCATGAAAGGTGAATTTGAATCGCGCCTGCGCCAGGTCATCGATGAAGTGCAGGCCAGCGAAAAGCCGATTGTATTGTTTATAGATGAAATCCATACCTTGATTGGCGCGGGCGGTGCCGCAGGTACGGGTGACGCAGCCAATCTGCTCAAGCCCGCGCTGGCGCGCGGCCAGTTACGCACGATCGGCGCCACGACCTGGGCTGAATATAAGAAGTACATCGAAAAGGACCCCGCCCTCACGCGTCGCTTTCAGGTGGTGCAGGTGCATGAACCGGCTGAAGCCCGCGCGCTGATTATGTTGCGCGGTCTGGCCGGCAGGCTGGAATCGCATCATCAGGTGTTGCTTCTGGACGAAGCGATCGATGCTGCAGTGCGGCTGTCGCACCGCTATATTCCGGCACGCCAGCTCCCCGACAAGGCGGTTGCACTGCTTGATACGGCCTGCGCCCGCGTGGCGGTCAGCCAGCATGCCCAGCCGCCGGCTGTAGAGGATTGCCGGCGGCGTATAGAGCATCTGCAGATCGAGCGCGATATTGCGCAGCGGGAATTGCAGGTGGGCGTCGGCAACGAGGCGCGCATCGACAATATTGACAGCGACTTGGCGGTGGCACGTGACAAACTGACTCAGTTGGAAGAAAACTGGCGGACCGAGCAGGAACTGGCAGCCAGGTTGTTTGAGTTGCGCCAGATATTACGTGATGAGGAAACCAGCGAGCAACTGCGTAACGAGACCCTGACCGCGCTGCGGCAAGTGCAGGAGCAATTGGAAGCCCAGCAGGGTGAAGCGCCCCTGATTTTTCCGTCGGTCGATGCCAATGCGGTCGCCGCTGTGGTGGCGGACTGGACAGGTATCCCTGTTGGCCGCATGGTCAAGGACGAGGCCAGTTCGGTATTACAGTTGTCCGATTCTCTGGAAAAACGCGTGATTGGCCAGCGTGATGGGCTGGATGCAATCACTCGCCGTATCCAGACCTCTCGTGCCCGACTTACCGATCCGAACAAGCCGGTAGGGGTATTTCTGCTTTGCGGGCCCAGTGGCGTGGGCAAGACAGAGACGGCGCTGGCGCTTGCTGAAACGCTTTATGGCGGCGAGCAGAATCTGATTTCCATTAATATGAGCGAGTTCCAGGAAGCGCATACCGTTTCCACGCTCAAGGGCGCACCGCCCGGATATGTTGGCTATGGCGAAGGCGGTGTGCTGACCGAAGCCGTGCGGCGACGCCCCTATAGCGTGGTCCTGCTTGATGAAGTCGAGAAGGCGCACGCCGACGTACATGAAATTTTCTTTCAGGTGTTCGACAAAGGCTGGATGGAAGACGGTGAAGGGCGTTATATCGACTTTAAAAATACCGTGATTATTCTGACCTCCAATGTAGGTACGGATCGTATTGTGGATCTTTGCAAGGACCCTGATTTGATGCCCGATGCCGAAGGGCTGACCGGCGCCTTGCGTGAGCCTTTGCTGGGTGTGTTTCCTGCTGCGTTGCTGGGTCGTCTGGTGGTGGTGCCGTATCTGCCGCTATCGGACGAGATGCTGGGCAGCATCGTGCGTCTGCAACTGGATCGCATCAAGGTGCGTCTGCAGCAAAATCACAATATTGATTTTGTGGTTACCGACGCTGCAGTCTCGCAGATCGTTGGACGCTGCACCGAAGTGGAATCCGGCGGGCGGATGGTGGATGCGATTCTGACCAATACGGTATTGCCTAAAGTGAGTCAGGAAATTCTTGTGAGCACCATTGAAGGCCGCAGTCTCGCTCGGTTGTCCCTGGATGCGCAGGACGGCGAGTTTGTCTATCAATACAGCTGAGCACCAATTCAGTTGAAATTACGATCAAACAAATGCCCGCTATTGCAGCGGGCATTTTGTTAAAGAGAATTAGTCTCATGGCATTGCGCGTCTGCCAATTGGCCGCCTTGCCAGGCGGTGTATCGTTGCGCTTTATTTTTTGTCCGGGTCTTTGTCTTTGTATCCGGAATGCGCGGCGCGCTGTAGCGTGTCCAGAATATTGTCCTGCTTGTGGCTGTCCAGGGCGGTATCTTTGTTCAGGGTAGTCGGGCTGTCGTCGCTGAAGATGGTGTAGCGATCCTTGTCCGCACCGTCGCTAGGCAATGCATCCAGTGGGTCGCCATCGATAGATGGATGATGCATGCCTTCCGGCCTGAGCAGTTCAACAGGATTATGGTGATTACGATTGGTGGCCGATTCCATGTCAAATGGATGTCGTTCATCAGTCGCAGTGCCGCCAACGGGCAGCACGCCGGGACCGCTGAGCAGGTCCTTGAAAATATCGTCGGGGTTTTCTTCGGGCACCGGCGCGGCAGCAGGAGTGTTGCCTGTATCGGCAGGCTCTACCACTTGTGCATTTTCCGGCGACGCGCGCGATAGTGTGGTGTGGTCCCCTAGTGGCGCGACCGTGGTGGTGGGTACGGCAGCGGGCGGAGGCATCCTGTTGATTGGTGTGCCAAGGGGATGTTCTTCTGGATAGGGGTCCTGCTGCGCTGCGTCAGCGGCGTGTTCGGCAGGAGCCTGATAGGCTGGATGCCAGGTGGGCAGGTGCTCGTTATTGTTGGCTGTTGCCGTCGTTTGGTCCTGGAAGGCGCGCGCTGTTGTCGTCGCGCCCGCTGCCGCGGCCGTGCCGACAAACGCTGCAGTATCGTATGGGGTCGCGCTCAGGACGGCGTCGTCAATGGCATCCGGTCTGGATGTTGCTGGTACTGGTCCGTCCACAACAATCAGATAATCACCTACGGTAATTCGGTCGCCGTTGTTTACGCTGGCTTCTTGGGACAGTCCGAGTGGTGTGTCGTTGACAGCGACGCGGCTCATGCTGCTCATATTGAGTACAGTGCCTGTGGCGCCGCCTTCCTGCATGCGGACAATCGCCTGCAGGGTGCTTAGCTCGCCCGACGGATCGGGCAGGTTCAGATCATTCTGTTCGCCCCGGCCAATCGTGCCGCCGGGCGGCTGCAACTGACAGGTGAACGTAGTGGCGTTGTGCAGATGTTGTACGGTCAGTTTCATGATGGGTTCTGCTCCTTGACCGGAGACGGTTGTGGCGTCTCCGTCGTGCCGCGCCGACCTACTGTGTCAGAGGACGGATGGGCGTAATGCTGCCGCCGGCCGGTGTGCCCGGGCCTGTTGTTTTGCCGGGCTGATGCTCTGCCTGTACTCGCTCAAAAACCGGGCCCCATGAGGGATGCGATTTCTCGGCGGGAAGCAATGTGAAATTGGGATTCAGTGTCAGAATTTGTTCAAAAGTGCTGGTACAACTGCGCTTGGCTTCGGTCAGGCACTCGCTGAATGCCTTGTACTTGAGTGCACTCGTGTGCAGCGCAACCGAGCCGGTGTTCAGTGTCGGCGTATTCGTCACTTGTGTAATGACCGCGTCGTATTGTCCTGCCATAAAACTTTCACGTATCGGCCGAATTTGTACTTCTTCGGACGAGGACAGCGCAGTTGAATCGGAACTACTCCACAGGGAGCAGGCCGACATGAGGACACCAGCAGCAAGTACACCGGGCAGCAGAAATACACGTGAAGCGTTCATTTTTTTGAATTGAGACATGTTTGTGTAATAGAAATATTTAATAATGCTGTTTGACATAGCCTGTTAATGCAAATGAAATATACCGTTTTAGACGGCGCAAGACAAATGCACGATCAGTCACTGTGCTGCCATTTCTGCGAAGGAAGTGTCCTTCATTGGAGTGTTTAGGGCAACAGGACTGCGTACTAAATATATTAATACCTGTAGATGACAATAACATGTTAATTCGGCAGCGTCGTGCTTAAGAAACGTAAATTATGTAACACATAAGTAACTTTGGAAAAATACTGTTTAATTTAACTACATGTTAGTTAATTTCAGTAAGAGTATAGGTTTTTGTGCTTGATGTTTTGGTCTGTCACAAACACAATTGAAATAGACGAATTTGCCGGGTGTGCAGGCGTTGGCAAACAGGACCAGGCGGAGACAATGCCCTTGCAGATGCGTCTTAACGGCGGCCATTATGGCGGTCATGCAGTTATGGTCAGGCACTTGCACACTATTTGAATGAGGACATGGCAAATGGCATTTATTTATAACAAGATCATGAAGCTGGGGACGGTTGGCCTGATTGCCGCCGGTGTGCTGGCCGGATGCGCATCTACTGAATCCAAAATGGCTGTCCCTTATATCGTAGAGTTAAATGCTGATAGTCAGGTAAACCCTAATGCCTCGGGCAAACCTTCGCCGGTTAAGGTTACGGTCTATGAACTGAAGTCCACCAATGCTTTTGATACGGCAGACTATTTTGCCCTTATGAAGGACCCGCGCGCAGTACTTGGCGATCAGATGCTTGAAGTCAATTCCCGTATCATCAAGCCGGGCAGTACTGAAGAAATCAAGGCATCGGGAAGCACCCAGGCCAAGGCGCTGGGCATTGTTGCCTCGTACCGCGATCTGAACAACAGTCAGTGGCGCCTGGTAGTAGATCTGCCCGAAGCCGAGACGACCAATTTCTACAAATTCTGGCAGTTCTCTCCGGACGAAAAGCGTATTCGCATCGATGTGCAGAGAGCCGCTGTCAACGTCAACAAAACAGAACCAAAATAAATTAAATTGCAGATTGTTTTATGAGCATAAAAGATAAAGTAGTCTGGTCGGAGGGGATGTTTCTTCGCCCTCATCATTTTCAGCAGTTCGAACGATTTCTGGAACACAACCTGCGGGTACGCATTGAAAGTATCACAAGTGTGTTTTGGGGATTTCAGGACCTGGATATAGACATTGATGCTCTGGCGCTGGGCAAGGTTGCGCTGAAAAAGGCCACCGGCATGTTTCCCGATGGCACGCCATTTAGCTTTGATGCCGAGTCGGCGCCATTTGCCCTTGAGGTGCCAGCCGGTACGCTGGACAAACGGGTATACCTGGCGATACCGCGAGTACGCGAGGGCGCTGAGGACGTTGTATTCGAAGAGACGACAGACTCTCTGGCGCGCTATAGCGTTATTGAAGACGAAGTTGTCGATACCTGTGAGGTTTCCCTTGGAACGGCGGTGGTGCAGGTCGGACGGTTGCGTTTCCGACTGATGCTGGAATCCGATTTTGGCGACGAGTGGATCGGCATGCCGCTGGCCTGGATTACCGAACGCAGCGCAGACAACAAGGTGATTCTTGACTTCACCTATATCGCACCGGTTCTGTCGAGCAGTGTGAGTTTTGCCCTGACCAGCTTTATCCGCGAACTCTTCGGGCTGCTCAATGCCCGTAGCGAACTGCTGGCGGCGCGCCTGAATCAGCCGGGGCGCGGCGGCGTTGCTGAAGTCTCGGAGTTCCTGATACTGGAAACCATCAATCGCTATCGTGGCGCCTTATGGCATATGATCACACTTGGCAACTTGCATCCGGAACGCATCTTTCACGACTTTCTGATGCTGGCCAGTGATCTGGCTACCTTTACCGGTACGGGAAAACGAATGGAAACGTTCCCCGCTTATGTGCATGACAATTTGCGACTGAGCTTTGAGCCGCTGATGCAAGTGCTGCGCCGGGCGCTGACGACCATTCTGGAAGAGCAAGCCATTCGCATACCGCTGCACGACAAAGGGCAGGGGCTACGGGTGGGGCAGATTACCGATCCGCACCTGTTGCAGTCTGCCGAATTTATTATTGCCGTTCATGCCGATATGCCGGCCGAGCTCACGCGAACCCGCTTTCCGGCACAGGTCAAATTGGGGCCGGTCGAACGTATCCGCGATCTGGTGCATCTGCAGTTGCCGGGTGTTTCACTCAAGCCCGTCACCAATGTACCGCGTCAGTTACCGTACAGTGCCGGGCATATTTATTTTTCTCTGGAAAAAACCGGCGATATGTGGGCGCAACTGGAACGCACCGGCGCGCTGGCGCTGCATCTGGCCGGGGACTTTCCGGGACTGACACTTGAGTTCTGGGCGGTCAGAGAGGATCGGGATAGATAAACATGGCAGAAAATTTCGCGGGGACGCCGATTGGTCCCTGGGCAAACTCCACCGCAGTGCCCGATGCAGGCAAATTGCGGCCCGATGACTATGTCATTAGCGGTTCCAATACATTGGTTGCCGCGGCCAATCCGCTGCTGGTGCTGATTCCCCAAATTCGCAATACCCGATCGCATCCGTCGCCCGCCCAGTTGCGCGAACACTTGGTCGATGAAGTGCGCCAGTTTGAATTGCGCGCGCAGCATGCAGGCATACGCAACGAGACGATTCTTGGCGCGCGTTATTGCCTGTGCACGGCACTGGATGAAGCGGCGGCGCTCACGCCCTGGGGCGGTGGCGGGATGTGGTCGGCCAACAGCCTGCTGGTCACCTTCCATAACGAGACCTGGGGAGGCGAAAAGTTCTTCCAGTTGCTGGCCAAGCTGTCGCAGAACCCGGCGCAGCATATTGATTTGCTGGAACTGCTTTACTATTGCCTGGTGCTGGGCTTTGAAGGTCGCTATCGGGTGGTGGACAACGGTCGTTCGCAACTGGAAACCTTGCGCCAGCGCCTGTTGCTTATCTTGCGCAACGCGCGTGGCCAATATGCCGCCGCCTTGTCTCCGCACTGGCAGGATGCGCCGATTTTAAACAAGGTGCGGCGTCTGCCGATTCCCTTGTGGGTATTCGCTGTGCTGGCCGCCGCGCTGGGCTTTCTGTCGTTTCTTGGCTTGCAGTGGAGCCTGGGAGATCGTTCGGACAAACTGTTTGCAGACGTCATAAAAATTAAACCGCCTACTGTGCAGATCAGCACGCCGCAGGTCCAGCGCGAGCCGGTCAAGACCGACAGGATTGCGCCGTTTCTTGCACCTGAAATACGCGAGAATTTGCTGACCGTGCGTGACGAAGCCGATCGCAGCGTGATCGTGCTGCGCGGTGACGGTCTGTTTGAGTCGGGCGCCGATGCCATCCGCTCGCAATATCTGCCGGTGCTCTCGCGCGTGGCCGATGCGCTCAATTCCGTTCAGGGCAATATTCTGGTCACCGGATACAGTGATAATGTGCCGATCAAAACCATTAAATACCCCTCCAACTGGGAACTGTCCCAGGCCCGCGCCGATGCCGTCAAAAAGCTGCTGGATGAACGCCTGACCAATAAACTCAGGGTGCGTGCGGAGGGTCGCGGAGAGGCCGATCCGGTGGCGCCGAACGATTCGCCGGATAACCGGGCGCGTAATCGACGCGTGGAGATCACCTTGCTTGTTTCGCCTGTTGCGCCGGGCTCGTCTGCCCCGGCTGATCCGTCTGCCATGCCTGAACGGGGAGCGAACCCATGATCAGTCGCTTCTTCAGTTTTCTGTTCAGCCGTGGCCTGTGGGTCTTTCTCGGACTGCTGGTCATATCGTTCCTGATCTGGACGGTGGGCCCGAGTCTGTCGGTTAATAACTGGTATTTGCTCGATTCCCAGAAGGTGCGTCTTTGGGTGATCGGCACCATTTGGGGCATCTGGCTGTTGCGCATTATCTGGCGCAAGTGGCGTGAAGGGCGGCTTAACGCGCAACTGCTGGGGCAATTGCGCAAGCCCAGGCCCGAAGCTGAACTCAAGGCGATGCCCGAAGCCGAGCGCGCCGAGATCAAGGTCCTGTCCGAGCGGTTCGACGAAGCCATTACGCTGCTGCGCAATTCGCGTTTTGAAGCCGGCGAGAATAAATCGCCGCTGGCGCGCTTTTCCAAGCAGTATCTGTATCAATTGCCCTGGTACGTATTTATTGGTGCACCGGGTTCGGGAAAAACCACTGCGCTGGTCAATTCGGGCCTGAATTTCCCCTTGGCGGACCGCTTCGGCAAAGTGGCGCTCAAAGGCATCGGGGGCACCCGCAATTGTGATTGGTGGTTTACCGACGAGGCCGTGTTGCTGGATACGGCAGGCCGCTATACCACACATGAAAGCGACCCCACGGGTGATGAGCAGGAGTGGAAGGGGTTTCTGAACCTGCTGACCAAATATCGCGGACGCCAGCCGATCAATGGCGTGATGCTCACGGTGAGCGTGGCCGATCTGCTGAGTGCGACCGACACGGAACGGGTGGCGCACGCCGCCGTGCTGCGCCGTCGTCTGCAGGAATTGCGCGAAGAACTGGGCATTCAGTTTCCGGTATATGTGCTGGTAACTAAAACGGATTTGCTGTCCGGCTTCGAAGAATATTTTGCAACCTTCAGCCGACAGGAGCTGGATCAGATCTGGGGCTTTACGATACCGTATGAGCAGGCGCAAAAGCCAGACTTCAAGCTGATGACTGCCTATGATGCCGAGTACGAATTGCTGCAGAAACGGCTTTACGAAGCGCTGCCCGATGTGCTGGCTGCGGAACCGGATGACACGCGACGCGCCCTGGCGTATCTACTGCCGCAACAGTTTGCCGGCCTGCGCCAGGTATTGGGGCATTTCCTGAGCGACGTGTTTTCCAGCTCCAAGTTTGAATCGGTGGTGATTCCGCGGGGTATTTATTTCACCAGTGGTACGCAGGGCGGCCAGACGTTCGATCGGGTCACGGGCCAGCTCAAGAGGTATCTGAAGATCGAGGGCATCCGGGACCAGGGCTCAGGCATTCCGCTGGAAACGGGAAAAAGCTACTTTCTGCATAATCTGCTCAAGGACGTGGTCTTTCCCGAGTCCATGCTGGCCGGCCTGAACCTGAAATGGGAACGCCGCTATCGCACGATCCAGTGGGGCGGTTATGTGCTACTGACTGCCATTCTTGCCATTTGTCTGTTGGTGTGGCTCAACAGCTACCGGAACAATCGGAACTATCTGGAGCATGTCGGAGATAAACTGCCTGGCTATAATCAACTGAGCAGGGATATCAAGATTACCGAATCGGGCGATGTGCTGGGTCTGGTGCCGTTTATGAATGCGACGACCGAGCTGCCCAATGGCAAAGACTTTCCGGTCGAGAGCCCGCCTGTCTGGAATACGTTCGGCCTGTATCAGGGCAGCAAGATCGCTGCGGCGGCCAACAGTATTTACGATGAGACAATCAAGCAAGTCCTGTTGCCGCAAGTGTCACGGCGGATTGAAAATGCGCTGGAAAACGCACCCCCCGACGATCTGGAGTATTCATACGAGGCCTTGCGAGCCTATCTGATGATGTACGATGCCGAGCATTATGATCCGTCGTTTTTGCAGTCGTGGGTGCTGTCCGATATGCAGAAAATTCTGCCGGCCGGCTACACCACACAGGATTATGACCAACTCAAACTGCATATCAACAGACTGTTCAACAACGGCGTGATGTCCTCGCCGTTTCCCAAGAATGATGCGCTGATCGAGCGAGTGCGCGGCAATCTTGACCGTCACGCGCTGGCCGAACGGGTGTACAGCCGCATGCTGCGCCTGTTGTCCGGCCAGAGCCTGACACAAAGCACATTTATTACTTTGGGCGGCGCCGAAGCCTCTACGGTTTTTTTTCGCAAAAGCGGCAAGCCCCTCAATGAGGGGATCCCCGGGCTGTATACCTATAATGGCTACTGGAACGTCTTTAGCAAGAGTGTAGAGAATGTTGCCACGCAATTGCGCGAGGATGATACCTGGGTGCTGGAGGTCAAGGCAGGCAGCTTTGCCGATGGCAGCAATCGCAAGCTGTTCGAGGATGTAAAAAAAAGATACTTTGACGACTATGTGCAGTACTGGGACAACTATCTGGCCGATGTGTCGGTACGCAAGTCGCAGACGATGCTGCAGAGCATAGAAATCGCCCGCAGCCTGTCCTCGTCCAATTCACCACTGGTCAAGTTTGTCAAAGGGGTTGCCCTGGAGACCACACTGCTGCGCGAGGATGAAGAGAATCAGCGCTCGCTGCTGGATCGGGCCCGGGAAAGGGTGACCGGCTCGACCCAGTCGCTCGAATCCATGTTCGGCTCGACCGGGATCGACAATCCGATACGCCGCGATGCGACCGAGGAGAAGCTGGAAAAAATTGTCGATAACCATTTTGTGCAGTATCGTGAACTGGCCCGCAGCGCGGGGCAGGGCGTACCTCCACCGATCGAGGGCACGACCGGGCTGCTCAATGAACTGTATACCTATCTGACCGCGGCCGATACAGCTTTGCGTAGCCAGAGTCCGCTGCCCCCGGCAGATGTCCTGACCAAGCTGCAGGCCGAGGCGGGACGGGTGCCCCCGGCGGTAGGCGGCGTGCTGACAGATTTGTCGGTCACCGCATCACGCCAGGTAGCCGGCGTGCGTCAGGAAAAGGTGGGCGAAGATGTGAATGCGGTGCTTGGCAATTTCTGTCGCCGTTCGATTGCCGGGCGGTATCCGTTTGGCAACTCTTCCAAGGACGTGGCGCCCAATGACTTTGCGCGCTTTTTTGGTCCCCAGCAGATGATGGACCAGTTTTTTCGCGAAAACCTGGCCAGTCTGGTCGATATGAGTGGCGGTAAATGGCGCTTCAAGCCGGGTATTGATGGCAACAAGGGGGGCGTCGCGGGCTTTTTGGATTCCTTTGAAAAAGCGGCGGTCATCCGTGATGTCTATTTTGCTGCCGGAAAACTGGAGCCGTCGTACAAGGTTGCGGTTCGTCCTATCGATATGGATCCGGAAATCACACAGATGGTGGTGGAAGTGGACGGGCAGACGTTGACATACGCCCATGGCCCGCAGGTTGGGACGACCATGGAGTGGCCTGGCAAACAGGGCAGTAACCAGGTCAGTATCAGCCTGCAACCGCAAATCGGCACTTCAGGCATATCCGCATCAGGTCCATGGGCGCTGAACCGCCTGCTGGATCGTGCCAGCCTGCGACAGGGGCGTTCGCCGGAAGTGACGGTCGCCACCTTCAATATCGGTGGTCGTCGGGTGACCCTGGAGTTCGCCGCCTATTCGGCCAAAAGCCCGTTTCGCCTGAGCGATATGCGCAGTTTCAGATGTCCAGGGAAGGGGTAGACATGGGCGAAATCAGTATTGACCAACTATCCGAATCGCTGGGCTGGTATGGCAAAATGCCCGCCAGTGGTGATTTTGTGCACCGTCGGCTCGACCAGGGCGTGATTGGCTGGTGGCACCGCTGGCTCAGTTCGGGTCTTGTGGCCATGAATGAGTCGGTGTTGCTGTCGGCAGAGCAGGAATACCTGAGCGCGCCCATCTGGAATTTCCTGATTCCTGCGTCACTGGGGTGCGATTTGGTGCAGATGGGATGTCTGGCGCCAAGCCGCGACCGGGTGGGGCGTGCCTATCCATTGCTGGCCGTTCTGTATGTGCCGGCAGCGCAGTATGAAGCGCAGCAGGTGTCGGGTTCGGGGCGGTTTTACGAGCATCTGGGGCGCAGCCTGCTGGCTGCTGTAGGGCATGGTTGCTCGGCCACCCAGTTCGAGCAGAATATTCAGGGGGCTCGCGGCACGTTGACGCAAATGCTGACACGCGCTTCTACGCAAATGGTAGAAGACGATGGCAGCAGTGACATACTGGATATCCTGAACGGCGGCCATGAAACTGCGCCGATTGAAAAGCTGGACCAGAACGACTCGCGCTGGCCGGAGCTGGCGCTATGCTTTAACAGCGATGCACATAACAGTTACTGGTGGACCAACCAGGCCAATGGCGCGGCGCAAAAGTCCATGGTGCACGGCGGCGCGTTGAATATTACACTGTTCAACTCGCTGTTTATCACGCATACCAATTTCAGATTGTAGCTATTTACCGATTAATGCATTTGACAAGCCTGGCATAGGAAACAACATTATGGCGACCTCGTTACAGGACCTTATAAGCAACGTCGACCCCTCATGGCAGCCGCTGGACAAGACCGGATTGGGGACAGGATCTGCATCACAGGGACAGCTGGAAGATCTGGTGCTGGATTTGCTGCCACAACTGAAGGCACTGCATGCACAGCAGCGTGCCTATGGCCTGTGGTCCATGCAAACCGTGTTTCTGGATCCGGTAGGTCGCGCCAAGCTGCTGCCGGGTGTCAGCCAGCCTTTTGTCAAACAAGGGAACCACGTTGTGCCGGGCACGGAGTCCTTTTCCGCCATCGAGTTGCAGACAGACGATGCGGCCTGGCGTATCGGCCCCTGGACCGATGTTTACGGCCTGGGTGCACTGCTGCGGGCCATGATTTGCGGCCAGACGCCGCAAAGCCCGGTGCGTCGTTTTGTCCGGGATACGCAAGAACCGTTGGCGGCAGCCGCGCCTGCGGGCTATTCGCGCCAGTTTCTGCGCACGGTGGATCTAAGCACAGTGCTGCAGTCTGCCTTGCGTTTGCAATCGATCGATGAACTATCGGCCATGATGGGATTGTCGGCTGCCAGCCCGGGTATGCCGGTGGCGCCTTCGGCACCGGGCGGCATAGCGGTGCCCGGCGCGGTCGCCGGTGGTCTGGCCGCTCAGGGGATCCTGAGCCCCGCAGCGGGCAGTGGCAGGGGCGAAGACGAGGGCGAGCCAGGCGGGCAACGATCAGTTGCCCAGCAGGAATCGACACACCAGGCAGAGCAGGCGCGACAGGCGCAAGCGGCCCAGGAGGAGGCGCAGCGCAAAGCCCGGGAGGCCGAAGCAGCAAAGGCTGAACAGGCGCGACAAGCGCAAGCCA
>Ga0308157_10006528_pt1 | contig 13951 bp, 10 predicted proteins | sample PhyBR1_FD_201035 | JGI IMG/M metagenome (GOLD analysis project Ga0308157, IMG submission 201035) | Phyllosphere microbial communities from UC Gill Tract Community Farm, Albany, California, United States - DLSLB.R1 | ecosystem: Host-associated > Plants > Phyllosphere > Unclassified | place: USA...
TAGACCCTGTTGTAGGACGTGAAAAAGAAATTGAGCGTGTATCGCAAATTTTAAGCCGTAGAAAAAAGAACAATCCGCTTCTTATTGGAGAACCTGGAGTTGGTAAATCTGCTATTGCAGAAGGACTTGCTTTACGTATTATCCAAAAGAAAGTATCGCGTATCCTTTTCCACAAACGTGTTGTAACCCTTGATCTAGCAAGTTTAGTTGCAGGAACAAAATACAGAGGACAGTTTGAAGAAAGAATGAAAGCCGTAATGAACGAGCTGGAAAAAAACGACGATATTATTCTTTTTATTGACGAAATCCATACTATTGTAGGCGCTGGTGGAGCAACAGGTTCTCTTGATGCTTCAAATATGTTTAAGCCTGCTTTAGCTAGAGGAGAAATTCAATGTATTGGCGCTACTACTCTTGATGAGTACAGACAGTATATTGAAAAAGACGGTGCTTTAGAAAGACGTTTTCAAAAAGTAATTGTGGAACCAACTTCTGTTGAAGAAACAATCGCAATTTTGAACAACGTAAAAGATAAATACGAAGATCACCACAACGTAACTTATACTCCAGAAGCAATCGAAGCTTGTGTTAAGCTAACAAACAGATATATGTCTGAGCGTTTCTTACCAGACAAAGCAATCGATGCAATGGACGAAGCTGGTTCACGTGTACACATTACTAACATTGATGTTCCAAAACAAATTTTGGATTTAGAACGTCAGTTAGAAGAAGTTCGCGAGATGAAAAATATGGTTGTTAAAAAACAAAAATATGAAGAAGCAGCCAAACTTCGCGATGATGAAAAACGTATTGAAAAAGATCTCGCTACAGCGCAAGAACAATGGGAAGAAGATTCTAAAAACAACAGAATTGAAGTTACAGAAGATAACGTAGCCGATGTTGTTTCTATGATGACTGGAATTCCTGTTAACAGAATTGCTCAAACAGAAAGCAACAAATTGGCTCAATTGCCTGAATTAATTCAGAATAAAGTAATTGGTCAAAATGAAGCTGTTTTAAAAATCGCTCGTTCTATTCAACGTAACAGAGCTGGACTTAAAGATCCGAACAAACCAATTGGTTCATTCATTTTCTTAGGTCAGACTGGTGTTGGTAAAACACAGTTGGCAAAAGTATTAGCAAAAGAATTATTTGATTCTGAAGATGCTTTAGTTCGTATCGATATGAGTGAATACATGGAGAAATTTGCGATTTCTCGTTTAGTTGGAGCGCCTCCAGGATACGTTGGATACGAAGAAGGTGGTCAATTGACTGAGAAAGTTCGCAGAAAACCATACTGTGTCGTTCTTTTAGATGAGATCGAAAAAGCGCACCCAGATGTATTCAACATGATGCTTCAAGTTTTAGATGACGGATATTTAACGGATAGTTTAGGTCGTAAAATTGACTTTAAAAACACTATTATTATCATGACCTCTAACGTTGGTGCCCGTCAGTTGAAAGATTTCGGACAGGGTGTTGGATTTGGTACTGCAGCAAGAACAGCTCAGGCTGATGAAAACTCAAAAAGCATTATCGAAAACGCTTTGAAGAAAACTTTTGCTCCTGAGTTCTTAAACAGAATTGATGATGTAATTGTATTTAATGCATTAGAGAAAGCTGATATTGATTTGATTATCGAAATCGAATTGAAAAAACTTTACTCTCGTATTGCTGAGCTAGGCTACAAATTAAGCTTAACGGATAAAGCAAAAGCGTTTATCGCCGAAAAAGGTTTTGACAAACAATTTGGAGCAAGACCGCTAAAAAGAGCTATTCAGAAATATGTTGAAGATTTGCTAGCCGAAGAAATCATCACTTCAAAAATACATTCTGGTGATGAAATTATGATGGATCTAAAAGAAGATTCTCAAGAATTATCAGTTGAGATTCATAAAGCTGAAGAGCCGACTAATCAATAAATTAGTCAAAAATTATAACATTCATAATATACCCGTTACGTTTTCATAACATAACGGGTATTTTTTTTATTAAAAATCACTATCTTTAGTAAAAGCAAATAGCTATTTTTGAATTTAAATTCTATAATAAAAAACAAAATATGCTTCAAAACAAAGTCATTTTAGGTAGCGAAGAATGGTGCTCATTTCCAGAACTTGGAATCCCGACAATCAAGGCTCGCGTTGATTCTGGTGCTAAAACTTCGGCAATGCACGCTTTAAACATAGCTCCTTTTATAAAAAATGATGCCAATTGGGTTAAATTTGATATTAACCCGATTCAGAATAATATCAAAACCATTATTCATTGTGAAGCGCCTTTGGTTGACAAACGAATTGTAAAAAGTTCGAGCGGTTTTAGAGAACATCGTTATGTAATCCAGACCAACTTAAAAATTGGCGATGCCAAATGGCCAATCGAAATGACCTTAACCAATCGCGATTCTATGGGTTTTAGAATGCTTTTAGGACGTGAAGCCATGAGCGGAAGGGTTTTGGTTGATCCTGAACAAAAATATCTTTTAGGACAGCCAACAGCTGAATCTTTAAAAGAATTATACCAAAATTCTGAAAAAGCAACTTCTGGTTTACGAATTGGACTTTTAGCCAGTAATCCTGAATTGTACAGCAACAAAAGAATCATGGAAGCGGGAGAAATGCGCGGCCACGAAATGCATTTCTTAAACATCAAGGAATGCTACATGAAACTCGATGCCAAAACTCCGGAGATTCATTATCGTGGCGGAAAAATATTGAATCAGTTTGATGCTATTATTCCACGTATTCGACCAAGTATTACTTTTTACGGATGTGCATTAACGCGCCAGTTTGAGGCTTTGAAAGTTTTTTGCTTGAACTCGGCGACAGCAATTACGCAATCGAGAGATAAATTATATTCGCTTCAATTGCTTTTAAATAGCGGAATTGATATTCCAACTACCGGATTTGCCAATTCTCCATTAGACACTGATAATTTGATTAAAATGGTTGGAGGTTCGCCTTTAATCGTAAAATTATTAGAAGGAACACAAGGAAAAGGCGTTGTTTTGGCCGAAACCAAAAAAGCTGCAGAAAGTGTTATCAATGCTTTTAAAAGCTTAAATGCTAACATCTTAGTTCAGGAATTTATTAAAGAAGCAAACGGAAAAGATATTCGTTGCTTTGTAATTGACGGAAAAGTGGTCGCAGCAATTCAGCGCGAGGCGATGCCTGGCGAATTTAGAGCCAATATTCACCTTGGAGGAACTGCATCTGTTATCAAAATCACTCCTGAAGAGAAAAGGATCGCTATAAAAGCCGCAAAAGCAATGGACTTAAAAGTGGCAGGTGTTGATATTATTCGTTCATCTAAAGGTCCTTTATTACTTGAAGTAAACTCTTCTCCAGGTCTTGAAGGAATTGAAGGTGCAACTAACAAAGATGTGGCAGGAGAAATGATTAGAGCTATTGAAAAGAATTTCAAACTATAGTTAAGTTCATTTAAACTTAATTCTACATAAATAATTTAGCAGCTTTGCCAAAGTTTAAAACTTGGCAAAGCTTTTTTATTTAACTTTAAAATAAAAAATATGCATTTTCCTTATTTAGATATTATTGTGCGCAGCGTTGCTGTTTATTTTTTCATGACCATTGCGCTACGCATTTTTGGAAAAAAAGAACTTTCGCAATTAAACACGGCAGACATTATCCTTATTTTATTGATTAGTAATTCTGTTCAAAATGCAATGGTTGGACCTGACACTAGTCTTGTTGGAGGTTTAATCGCTGCTTTAGTTTTGTTTGTCATAAACTTTACCATCAAAAAATTAACAAAGAGATTCAAAACTCTTGGTGACTTACTACTTGACAAACCTGAGATATTAATACATGATGGCGTATTAGATTTTAAAACTTTAAGCCGATTGGACATTTCACACGACGAATTAAAAGAAGCGGCACGTGAACATGGATTAGAACATTTGACAGATATAAAGCTTGCAATGCTGGAAATTGATGGCACAATAAGCATTATTTCCGAAGGCAAAAAAGATCTAAAGCAAACACATTTTAAGCGAAAACACAATCGCAAGAATTTACAGAATAATTAGAAATCAGCTATAAATTCTCAAACGAAAAAAGCTAGTTTTTATATTTAAAAACTAGCTTTTTTTGCTCCAAAATTGTGATTCTACTTTTTAACTTCATCAATAAAGTATTTTTCTAAATCAGTCTTTTTTATTGTTTTATTAGTTAAACCGTAAGTTTTAAGTCTATGATTCAGGTTTGCTAAAATATAATCTTTTTCTCTTGGAATTTTTTCAGCAATACCCTTATAATGTTTTAAAAGTTTACGGTCTTCTACTCCATCCAAAGCCTGCAAAACCGAATGAATTACTCTATTTGAAGTATCGTTAAGACCTGCAATAAAAGCATCTATATAATCCGCTTTATTTTTCAATTGACCAAGTGCATAATAAGCACTAATTCTTATGTTTTTATTTTTATTGAAAGTAAAAGGAATAAGAATATCACCATAATCCAAATCTGTTTCTTTTAGCAAATAAGTACACAAGCGAAACGTTTCTTCATCATCTATTGTATTAGCATTTGACTTGATAGTTTCTAACCAATCCGAACTTTTGTCTTTTGCATACCAAAATACGCACTGAAAAACATCTAATAAACTCTCTTTTGTAAAATCAAGCAAATGAGGATAAGCGCGTTCATAATCGAATTTAGTCAGGATTTGAAGTAATCTTTTTTGAATTGCGCCAGAGTTTACTTTATATTGTTCCTCAACTAAATCAATAGTTTCCGGATCGAGATTTTTCTTCTTTAAAATCCCAAATAAACAATCCATTTTGATATCAATTTTATTCGTCGAAAAATACACTTCAAAAATATGGCCGCTTATTCCTCCCAATGTATATTGAAACAAATCTGGATTTGATGTCTTTATATTTTCAGGTATAATTTCGTCAAGCCATCTTTCATACCAATCTAAAAAATTAGGCTCAAAAGTGAAATGTGGTTTTTGCCTGTCGCTATCTACATTAACAACTCTTCCTTTAAATTTTCCGTTTAAAACAAGTGCATGATAATAAGTGCAGCCCTGACTACCCAGAGGTAATAATCCGGAAAATATCTTACCCAATTCAAGATCAAACTCTTCCTCAGAAATATCATCATTTTCTTCGATGTTTTTATTGAGATCAGACCAAAATTTATTGGACATTTTGGGAGAAATTTTACAGTCTTCCTTTAAATAGCTTTTGGTATTTTCATAGATAAATTCATTTGTATTTTTCCCTAAAGAATAGATTCCGTAATAAGGTCCGGCAGCAGAATCTGAATGTGAAATTCCGCCATTTCCTATATTCAGTAAAAATTCTTTATAAGCTTCGGGAAGTTCCAGATTATACTCTTTTTCGAAATCTGAAATTTGATTTATGCTCACCGTTTCTCCCACAAAATATTTATGACTCGACGCACCAAATACCTCTAAGTTTTTATCGGTATCTTTTGCAATAATCAACTTGCCTTTGATTCTTTCAATTTGACTGGAAGTTTTCTGATTCATTCTTAATCTTTAATTTTTACTCAGAGTTCTAACAGCTGCCATACCATCAATAAAACCATCTGCCTTATTGTATTTTGGAGTAACTATTTCTTTCCCTTCTTTATCAATAAAACCGTATTTTTCATTTAGTATAACTACTGCAATTCCATCTTTAAAAGATTCAATTACGTCATATTTCGTTGTAACAACTTCTTTTCCTTCTTTATTAATCAAGCCGTATTTATCTTCTAATTTCACTTGAATCAAATCATCATTTAAAATCATGAAATCATATTTTACGGGCGTAATCTCTTTTCCATCATTATCCAAAACACCATATTTTTCTCCCAATTTTACAATAGAAACTCCATCAGCAAAATAAAAATTCATGTCGTAATTAAGAGGAATTACTAATTTTCCTTCTTCATTTATCAATCCATATTTTTTATTTGATTCTACTATCGCAAAACCATCTTTAAATTTCTGAACGTTATCATAAATTGGAGAAATAATTTCTTTTCCAATTTGGTTAACCGCACCGTATTTATTATTTAGTTTTACTACGGCAAACTCATCAGTAAATTCTTTTATATCATCATATTTGGGACTGATTTCCTCTCCAATAACATCTATAAATCCCCATTTGCCATTTAGTTTTACCGCTGTGATTTCCTGAGATAAAATTTTTGCATTATCGTACTTTTTAGACAACAGCACATCGCTATTCTTAATTAAATACTGATATTCTGTGTTTTTATTTTTAACTATTATCCATTTTTTAGTATTAATTATTTCATCATAAACACAACGAATTACTTCTTTACCGGTTTTGTCTACCGCACCGCTTTTACCATTTAGTTTTACTATGGCAAAACCATTCTCAAACGCACCAATACCATCATACTTACAAGAAACTATTTCTTTTCCTGTTTGATCAATAAAACCATATTTAAAACTTTTTTCGTTTGATTGGGCAAAACTGGCTTTTATGGCTAAAACTAAAAACAATGTAATTATTCTCTTCATATTTAAATATTAAACTACTTACAAAAATCGGCAAAATCAATTTTATAAACAGCTTTTAAAAGCTTTTATTCTTTCATTTTAAACAAAAAAAATATACAGGCTCGTCTACACTACAATTCTCTAATTTATTTAAGTAAGGATTGCAGGTTTATTAAAAAAAAGCAGATGAAACAGACACACTTTAAGCGTAAGCATAATCATAAGAATTTTAGAAAATAAGTTATTGTTTCTGGTGCTCAATAAGTAAAATACTTCCATGTTTAACTGTAGTAATTATTATTCCTTCCGATTAAAGATTGATTAACACATCCTTTGATAAAATAAGAGACGTTATCGGTTTTCATATTGGGATTATCAGTTATTTTTTTTTAATACCTTCGAGCAATTGAACTTTTCTGTCATATGATCAACTATCTAAACATGAAGAAAAGAAAACTACAAAAAGTGCTAGGCAGAATTTGGATATAGTGTTAATTTTGACATTTTTAATTTGATTATATTTTTTATATACGGTGTTTAAGTATCCTTTTAAATTAAAAAGCTGAATTCTTAGAATCCAGCTTTTAATATGAGATTATAACGTTTACCCATTAATTCATTGCGCCATTGTAAATCGGAATCAGATAATTATTATAATTATACAATACCTGCTCTATATCTTTTACCTGTATTCCCTTTCCATTAATTTTAGCTTTTAAGCTTCCGACAATGTACTTGCTGGCATTTTCATAAAAATCTGTATATTTTACAGGAGTTTTATTATCATTAGCATACAAATAATGTTCTGTAATAGGGCCTTCTAATTGCGTTAAGGCATTTTTAACAGGATCACTGTTTAAATTATCAGAACTTGTACACAAATTGATAAAATCTCTTATAGCATCCATATCATTGTAAAGATTGGTGTAAGCTACTTTATATGGAGATTTTGCTACAGAATAGGGAAAAAGCTGCTTTTGCAATTCTTTGTTTCTTGCACTTAATTTTTCACGGGCTTCGTAATATTTATTAAGCAAATCTTCTAATTCCTCGCATTTCTTTTTTCCGTAATCCTGAGATGGAATATTTGGCTTACTAAAAGACCCCATGTCGTTCCACACTAAATTCATTTTACTAAAAGTCTCTACAAGTGTATTGTAGTTCTCCATATAAAAATTTGAATCTGCACTTTCCATAACACTTGGAGTGCTATTATTTACACAGCGCGCACTATTTCTAGTTAAATCATATGAAATATGAGGACTATAAATCACCTTTTTTTTAGCCCCGATTTGATTCTTTACAAAATAGTTTGACCATAATGTATAGTATTCCTGACGATCACTAATTTCTTTTTGCTGCTTGTTTAAACAATCAACCACATTATTAACATATTCAATAACAACACCATAATTTTGTTCGTTGATTCCTTTAGCTGGAGCCGGCTTCTCAACATTTGTTTTCGCATTCGCAGGCTTTACAGCCTTTTTCTTTTGCTGTGCATTAATATTTATTGCTAAACTTAAAAACAAAGCTGTAATTATAATTTTCTTCATAATTTATTCTTAAATAACCCTACGAAGATCTCTTTAATAGAATAAATAAATAACCTTTAAAAATTTTTAAAATTTCAATTTAAGACATATTTATTAAAGTTAAATTAAAAAGAAAAAAATCAACATTTTATCTAAAACAAGGCGAAACAAAATCATCGGCACTTTCTGTTTGGAACCAAATTCTATCCCAGTGCTGACACAACCATTTGTTTTCGATCTTTGTAAAAGTCAAATTTCCTTACCCTTCTTATCAATAAAACCATATTTGTCATTGAGTTTTACAATAGCAAACATTTTATGATAACGGTACATCATGTCATATTTTAATGGTGTAATTTCTTTACCTGTTGTATCTATGAGCCCCCATTTTTCTGTAGTGTACTTTTCTTCTGGTACATTTGTCCCAGTATTTAAAACTTTATTGTAATTTATACCAATATGAATCAAGCTCGTCACGACTGTAAGAATACCAATCACTAATGCTTTTTTCTTTGTTTTCATATTTTTATATGATAGTTCCTTGTATTGAAATCTTAGTTAGGAAATTATCTCCTTACCAATTTTATTTATAATTTTCTGCAACAGTAAACCTATTTTAATGTTTTTCTACTATTATTAATTTAAATTAAGCTCTTCTTTTGTTTTACCATGATAATAGAAAAATTCCTCGTAGCGGTCGCGATCTTTAGATTTTATTTCATTTACTACTTTTCCTTTTTTATCTAAAAAAATATATGCCGGCGGTTCTACACTAAAAGAATCGTATATACTTTCATAACGCACACGCACTAAACCCTGATTAAAGTTAGGCCATTCGTTATAATATTCTACAATAGAATAATCTATAGCTTTTCCTTCTTTGTCTAAATAAACAGCGCGATTGATTTCGATTTCATCGCCAATCTCACATATTCCTTTTAATTCTCCATAATTAAGATAAATAACCGGAATAACTTCCTCACCAGATTCATTAATAAACCCCCATTTATCATTTAATAAAACCCTTGCCATTCCTTCACTAAAAAAGAAAACATAATCGTATTTTATTTTACATATTTCCTTACCAGTTTTATCAATAAATCCCCACTTTCCGTTTAAGAAGACTTTTGCAATGCCTGATTCATCAAAATATGAATTACGATCACTAAAATATCCTGAGGGATTATATTCAATGGGTTTATAATCTTCATCAAGGAATATCTTCTTATCTTTTCCATATAAACATAAAACACGTTCATTATTTGTCACCTGCATAAAATCATACTTTAATGGCGTAAGTTCTTTTCCTTTATTATTTATAATCCCCCACTTTCCGTTGATTCTTACGCAAGCCACGCCATGATCAAAACAACTCATATCATCATATTCTGCAGTACTTATTTTTTCACCAGCTTTATTAATTAGTCCATATTTTCCATTATATCTGATTCGCGCAACACCACTTTCAAAAGCGTAAGTAGTATCGCATTTTTCTCTTATAGGAACGGGCTTATTAAGGGTATCTATTTGATTATATAAGTCATGGGTAGCAAAAAATCGTTTTTTTTCAATAAAAATACTCATAGTAAATACTAGTAAAAGCAGAATTACACTTACTGCAAACAAAATTTTTATTTTTTTCATTTTGATTTATTTAATTTCTAAGTTTGGCTATATATTCAAAAACAATCTTAATCTTACTTATTTTTGCTTTAAACGAAAAAGGACAGCGTTCTTTTAAGGCTGTCCTTTTCAATTTTAGTTTGTTAGTATCCAATTTTATGTACAATTAATTTTTAACCGCTTTAATTAAAATAGGTGGATTAACCATTCTTTTAATCATCCAGCGCAAACATACTGCCATTAGTAATAATGTTATTATTAAAAAAGGATAAAAACCAATAAACTGGGATATCTTTATTAAGTAATAAACAAACTTTTTCACGACAATATCACGTTGAGGTTTCCAATCTTGAAAACTATAAGCAAACCATGTAATCAATCCACCAACAATAGCTACAAACGCTGTACATATTGCCGGTGTTGTTGCCGCCTCAAGTGCCTTTAATGGTCTTTCTTCTCTTTTAAATCCTAATTGTTTAAAATGCTCCTGGAACGAATTTTCTGCCTTTATTGCTTCTTCAGCATTCTTAAAAGAAATTGATTTATAAGAATCTAATCCATCTATTAATACGCTGAACGCAATAGTAAAATCGAAATCTCGCTCAAATTTATAATCAAGAATATCTTTTACTATTATTAGTGATTCAAATCCTGAATCATTGAAAGTATCTTGCTCAATATTTTTAATAATTGAATTTACTCCTTCTTGGGTCAACTTTCCTATTATATAGTTTCCGTAAATTAATACTAGAGTTTCATCTTCTCCATTAAAAATTAGCGGCGTTTTAAAAATCTTATCCATTTTGTTTCTCTTTATCGGTTACTTATAAATGCTTTACCAAACATTTTGCAAAGCTATACCATGACTAACAGTAGAAATTACCCAAAAAAGTTTTTAAACTGATAACTTAGGACAATCTTGCATCTAAAATTTTACTCTAAAAAAAGACCGATATCAAAATTGAAATCGGTCTTTCATATCTATTTAGCTGCAATAATTTTATTCGAGGGATTTATCCTTTGCTAAACATTTTTTTTCTCAAAATCTATTGAACCAGCGTTTTTACTATTGCCAGACCTTCTTCAAAATCTTCAATGGCATCGTATTTTAGTGGTGTTATCTCCTGTCCGTTTTTGTTAATAAATCCCCATTTATCATTTATGGAAACTCTAGCAAAACCATTATTAAAAGATTCTGTCCGGCTGTACTTAAAAGGGGTAATATTTTTACCCGTTTTATCTATAAATCCAACTTTTTCTAATACAACTTCTGCGATTCCTTCCCTAAAAGAATCCGCATACCTATACTTTGGAGGCACTACTTCTTTACCATTTCTGTCTATAAAGCCTATTTTACCTTTAAATTCTACTTTAGCAAGTCCATCATTAAACTCTTTTATATTACCGTATTTCATTGGCGTTATCTCTTTGCCTTCTTTATTAATTAAACCACACAATCCATTATACCATCCTGTAGAAATACTTACCCTCGCAATTCCATCATCAAAATCCCACATACTACTATATTTAAATGGGGTAATTAGTTCTCCCTTTTTATTAATTAAGCCATATTTTTCATTCACTTCTATTTGAGCTACACCATCAACAAAATCCCCAGCAGATCCATATCTGAAAGGGATAACCATTTTTCCCAGTGTGTCAGCAAATCCAAATTTCCTACCATCTTCATAATTTTCAATTTTCCTTAAACCATCATGAAAAAATTGCTTTTTTGATCTCCCATTATCGTAAAATGAACAGGCAACAGGTTGATATTTAGTAACCTTTACTTCTTTTCCTTTTTTATCTAAAAATATATATTGCCTATCTAAAGAACTCTTATCTATAACTACTAAACCATGATTAAAATACATATAGGATTCAAGAAGGAATTCTGAGTCAGAATATTCGACAGGTATTCCATTTTTATCTAAGTAAACGGACTTAACGGACTTATTTACTGGACCAAAGCCACACGACGTAATAATTGGCATTTTAAAAGCTTCATGTTTAAAATCATAAATTAGAGGAATAACTTCATTACCTAATTCATTAATAAATCCCCATTTATTATTTAATAAAACCCTCGCCATTCCTTCACTAAAAAAGAAAACATAATCATATTTAAGAGGATAAATTTCTTTACCTGTCTTATCTATAAAATCCCCATTTGTTATTTAAACAAACTTTTGCAATTCCAGACTCATCAAAATAAGCGATTCTATCATTAAAATACCCCCTGGTGTTTCCATCTATTAGCATATTATTTTCATCTACAAACATTATTTTATCTTTTGATTTTAAAGACCAAATACCATCTGCATTAGTTTCTTGCATATAATCATATTGCAATGACGTTAATTCTTTTCCTTTATTATCTATAATTCCCCATTTGCCATTTATTCTTACACAGGCAACATCATGATCAAAGCGGCCGATATTGTCATATTTTATCGCCGTAATTTCTTTTCCGGTTACATCAATTAGTCCGTATTTTTCATTGAGTTTAATTCTCGCAACACCACTTTTGCAAGTATATGCCATATCGTATTTTACAGGGGTTATTTCTTTACCATCTTTATTTATAAATCCCCATTTTCCGTTTAGGCTCACTTTTGCTATACCTTCTGAAAAACTATCGGCATTATCATATTTGAGAGAAGTAATTTCTTGGCCATCTGCATTTACAAAGCCGTATTTGTAGGCTCTATTGTCTGTATTTTTTTGACCGTAAAAAACATTTGTGACCAGAATAAATAATAATAGTATTTTTTTCATTTTTGTACCGGGTTTTATGATTATTTAATAGCAGTAACTATAAATGCTTTATTAAAATCTCATAAAGATCACTATCAATAACAACAAAAATGGTCACGAAAAGTTTTTAAACCTATAATTTAAGACAATTTAAAGCTCAGGTTTTGAGCAACAAAAAGCCGATTTCAAAATTGAAATCGGCTTTTATATGTAGAGAAAAATGCAATTTACATCTCACATTTCACAATAATCATTTTATTACATAAATACACTTAGAATAAAATAAACCAAACCTGCTAGAATAGCTGAAATTGGAATAGTTAAGATCCAAGCCCAGATTAAACTTACGGTAACTCCCCAGCGAACTGCAGATACACGTTTTGTTAATCCAACTCCAATGATAGAACCTGTAATAGTGTGCGTTGTACTTACTGGAATTTTCAAGTGTTCTGTAAAGTAAAGCGTTAGAGCACCAGCCGTTTCAGCTGCCACACCTTCGAAAGAACTTACTTTTGTGATTTTAGAACCCATTGTTTTGACAATTTTCCATCCACCACTTAAAGTTCCTGCTGCAATGGCAGAATAACACGCTAACGGAATCCAGCTAGGCATTACACCTTTAATACCTGCATCATCGTTTGGAAGTACAACATCTAACCAAGCATCCATATGAACTCCAGGGTTTGTATTGATATATACCGCAACCGCAGCCGCAATAATACCCATTACTTTTTGAGAATCATTTCCTCCGTGACCTAAACTAAATGCTGCAGAAGATAATAATTGCATTTTCTTTAAAGCAGCATCAGCTTGATGCAAATTTAAACTGCTGAATATTAAACAGAATGCGCTTACTGTTAAGATAATAAAGGCTACTAAAAACCATTTAATGTTATGAGAGTCAAATACTACACTCCAAAAATGAGAATCAAAACGAGGTTTTCCGTGCTCTACAATTTCTTCATAAGAAACCATTTGAACGTAAACAAACCAAATAGTTGCAATCATTAAAGCAACAGTAAAGATTTTTGGTCCGATACTTTTACGTGAAGCATTTAACAGCCAAATAGAAATTAAGTAAGATGCAATAACTCCTAAAAGTGGCGCTAATACGATAAAAGCAATAATAATGAGGACACCCGAGGGCATTCCGCCATCTTTACCAGCCTTATACCAGCTTACAATTTCATACCAGTAGTGAGTTGCTCCGTCTTCTCCAACATAACCAGAGAAGCCATGAACCGCAATAGCGTGCGCAACGGCAGCTCCTGCAAAACCTCCAATTAATGTATGCGAAGAACTTGAAGGGATTCCTAACCACCAAGTCAATAAATTCCAACAGATTGCTGCAATTACTCCGGCTAGGATAACAACTAGGTTAATTTCCATTGTGTGCGCTGTTTTCGCAACAGTATCCGCAACACCAAATCCAAAAACCCAATAAGCCAGAAAGTTAAAAAATGCTGCCCAGACAACCGCCTGAAAAGGTGTCAAAACCTTTGTTGCAACAACAGTCGCTATAGCATTTGCCG
>Ga0308157_10006530_pt1 | contig 13950 bp, 12 predicted proteins | sample PhyBR1_FD_201035 | JGI IMG/M metagenome (GOLD analysis project Ga0308157, IMG submission 201035) | Phyllosphere microbial communities from UC Gill Tract Community Farm, Albany, California, United States - DLSLB.R1 | ecosystem: Host-associated > Plants > Phyllosphere > Unclassified | place: USA...
GTAAAGGGAGTCAATGGAAAATCAATTAAAGCTAAGACAACCAATCTGAAAAAATTGGTAAAAGCGGCTGAGAAGAAAGATATGGTTTTTGCAATTGGCCCGGCTGGTACAGGTAAAACTTATACCAGTGTTGCCTTGGCTGTAAAGGCCTTGCGTGACAAAGAAGTGAAAAGAATCATCCTTACAAGACCTGCCGTAGAAGCTGGTGAGAGTCTTGGTTTCTTGCCTGGTGATCTCAAAGAAAAACTAGATCCGTATATGCAGCCTTTATATGATGCGCTTCGCGATATGATTCCGCACGAAAAATTGGAGGGGTATATGGAAAAAAGAATCATAGAAGTAGCACCTTTGGCTTTTATGAGAGGTAGAACTCTGGATGAAGCTTTTGTGATTTTAGATGAAGCTCAAAATACCACACGTTCTCAAATGAAAATGTTCCTGACAAGAATGGGAATGAATGCCAAATTTATCATTACAGGTGACCCAAGCCAAATTGATTTACCAAAAAATCAGCAATCCGGCCTCAAAGAATCTATGACGATTTTAAAAGATGTAGAAGAGATTGGCTTTGTGCATTTGACGGAAGAAGATGTAGTAAGACATCCTGTGGTTAAAAAAATTATTATGGCCTATAATAGTATCGAAAAACAATAAATTTTAAATTGGTATAAAAATTGTTTGCGTCTTTGTTGAAATTAAATTTTTATACTATGAAAAAATTATTGTTAATGGCAGCTATTGCTGTTTTTGGTCTTTCGAATGCCCAGGAAGGTTTCAAAATTGGGGCTCATATCGGTATTCCTGTAAGTGATGCTGGAGATGTTTCTTCTTTTACTTTAGGTTTGGACGGAGCTTATATGTGGAATGTGGCACCAAGTTTTGACTTAGGAGTGGCGACAGGTTATTCTCATTTTTTTGGTAAAAGTGAAGGACCTTGGGATTATGATGATTTCGGATTTATTCCATTGGCTGTAGCAGGAAAATATAGATTTTCCGGATCTCCTGTTTCTATTGGGTTAGATTTGGGTTACGGATTTGCAACTAAAGACTATATGGATGGAGGTTTTTACTTCCAACCAAAAGTAGCTTATAATTTTTCTAGAGGAGAATTATACTTAGGCTATCAGGGAGTAAGCAACGATTACTCTGTAGGTGCAGTTAACCTAGGGTATAATTTCTTTTTGAAATAAATTTTTTTTAAAAAAATTAAAAAACTCCAATGTTTACATTGGAGTTTTTTTTGATATAAAGTTAAATTGAAAATATTATTTGTATTATCCAAAAAAAATATTAATTTAGCAATGTTTTAAGTTAATTTAACAATTATTAATATTATTTAAAATTACAACTATGAAAAAATTGATTTTAACAGCTGCTATTGCAGTTTTTGGGTTGTCAAATGCACAAACCTTTGGTCTTAAGGCTGGTGCTAATGTCTCTAGTATTTCAAACTTTGATGAAACAAAATCTAAATTTGGCTTCTACGCCGGTGCTTTTGTGAATGTTCCGTTAGCGGAAAGCTTTAGTCTTCAACCGGAGGTTCTTTATAATTCTAAAGGTGTGAAAGCGGAAGGTTCAGGAGATGCTAAAGTTAACTTAGATTATATCTCTGTACCGGTTATGTTTCAATATAAGGCAACACCTCAATTTTATTTAGAAGCAGGTCCTGAATTTAGTTTCTTAGCTAGTGCTAAAGTAAAAGTAGATGGCAATTCCGAAGATTTTAAAGACTTTGTCAATGGTTTTGACTTAGGAATTGGTCTTGGAGCAGGATATGATTTCACGTCAAGTTTCGGAGCTAATATAAGATATGTTGCTGGTGTTACTGATATTGCGAAAGATAATGACGGTGGCGATGCTGCAAGAAACGGTGTTTTCCAATTCGGTTTAACATATAAATTCGGAAAATAATCTTGAATTAATTTATAAAATGACCGCTCAAATTTCTGAGCGGTTTTTTTATGGAATTTTTATAATCGTAGATTTTTAGACGTCATTTTAAAATCGTATTTTCGCAAGAATAGCAAATCTAATATAATGAGCAAATCAATAGAAGAGCTGAAAAGCCTTTCCACGCAAATCAGAAGAGATATTCTGAGAATGGTTCACGATGTAAATAGTGGTCATCCAGGAGGATCTCTTGGTTGTACAGAATATTTCGTAGCACTTTATGGTGAAATTTTAAATTACAAATTACCTTTCACGATGGAAGGTAAAAATGAGGATTTATTTTTCCTTTCTAACGGTCATATTTCGCCTGTGTTTTATAGCACATTAGCAAGATTCGGATTCTTTCCGGTTGCAGAATTGGCAACTTTCAGAAAACTAAATTCAAGACTACAAGGTCACCCAACAACGCACGAAGGTTTACCGGGAATCAGAGTTGCTTCTGGTTCATTGGGTCAAGGTCTTTCTGTAGCTTTGGGCGCGGCTCAGGGTAAAAAATTAGACGGAGACAATTCTTTGGTTTACACACTTCACGGTGATGGCGAACTTCAGGAAGGCCAAAACTGGGAAGCTTTGATGTATGCTGCCGCGAAGAAAGTTGATAACATCATTTCAACAATAGATTATAACGGAAGACAGATTGATGGTGATACAGATGATGTATTGTCTTTAGGAGATTTGCATGCGAAATTGGAAGCTTTCGGATGGTTGGTTCTTGAAGAAAAAAATGGAAACGATTTGGAGGCAGTTATCGGGATTTTAAACAGAGCAAAAGCAGAAACAGGAAACGGAAAACCGGTGGCTATTCTTCTTCATACAGAGATGGGAAGCGGTGTAGATTTTATGGTGGGCAGTCACGCATGGCACGGGAAAGCGCCTAATGATGAGCAGTTGGATACAGCTTTCAAACAATTGTATTTAGAAGCACCAGCGGACTATTAATTATCAAGGATAAATTATTAATGAATGAATGATTTTTTGGTCACACAAAACTAAAAATCAAACAACAAATCATTTATCACTTATCAACCATCAACTATAAAATAATGAAATATACATACACAGAAATAAAAGATACACGCTCTGGCTTCGGAGCTGGATTAGCAGAATTAGCTGACACCAACCCCAATGTAGTCGCTCTTTGCGCCGATTTAATTGGTTCGCTTAAAATGGAGAAATTCATTGAAAAAGCCCCAGAAAGATTCTTCCAGACTGGTATTGCTGAGGCTAATATGATGGGAATGGCAGCAGGTCTTACCATCAACGGGAAAATTCCTTTTGCAGGGACTTTTGCCAACTTTGCAACATCCAGAGTTTATGACCAGATTCGTCAGTCGATTGCTTATTCCAACAAAAATGTGAAAATTGCTGCTTCTCACGCAGGGGTAACTTTGGGAGAAGATGGCGCAACACATCAGGTTTTAGAAGATATCGGAATGATGAAAATGCTTCCGGGGATGACGGTGATTAATCCTTGCGATTACAATCAGACCAAAGCCGCAACTTTAGCCGCAGCTGCTCACGAAGGACCAGTTTACCTTAGATTTGGTCGTCCTGTGGTGCCTGTTTTTATTCCGGAAGATATGCCTTTCGAGATTGGAAAAGGGATTCTTTTACAGGAGGGAAAAGATGTAACAATCGTTGCTACCGGACATTTGGTTTGGGAATCTCTGTTGGCGGCTGATATCTTGGAGAAAGAAGGTATTTCAATAGAAATCATCAATATTCATACAATCAAACCTTTGGACGAAGAAATCATCCTGAAATCTGTAGAAAAAACCGGTAAATTGGTTTCTGCTGAGGAGCACAATTACCTAGGTGGTTTGGGTGAATCTATTGCAGGAATGCTTTCCAGAAGAAGACCTACGCCTCAGGAGTTTGTAGCCGTTCACGATACTTTCGGGGAATCTGGAACGCCGGCAGAACTGATGAAGAAATATGAAATCGATGCAGATGCTGTGGTAAAAGCAGTGAAAAGAATCATCGAAAGAACGAAATAAATTCCAGATTTATATTACAATAAAGTCCACCAATTCTGGTGGACTTTATTTTTTGAGAATTCAATTTGTGTTTTTTTGATTCACATTGTAAAAATTGCTCTACTATTGCATATTAAATCTTATTCAGAAGCAGAGGATGTATAAATATTTCTTCATCATTTGTCTTTCTATCTGGTTTTGTGTTCCTTAATTCTTTAGCAATATTACAAGTAAGATTTTGATAAAAAAATTAAAGCATTTAATGAATTCAGAAATTCTTCTATTAGAAAATCTCTTTTTACAAATGAATGTATTTGATTTATAGTAATTTAAGTTTTATTTTATATTTTTTATATTAATAATTGAATATTGTTGTTTAATAAGTTTTTATAATTGATTATGTATTGTAATTAACAGTAGTAAATAAAAATATTAAATGAAAATTATCTATCCAAGGAGGAGGTTATTTTAGTAAATTATATATTAATGAATTTCTTTATTTTTGACAATGCTTCAAATTCCGGAAAATAAAATCCCCATCACAGAACTGAAAACCGAATTTGATATCCGGATTTTCATCAAAAGAGAAGATTTGATTCATCCAAAAATTTCTGGTAATAAGTTTTGGAAACTCTTTCTTAATGTCAATCATTATTTGGAGTCGAAACCTGAAAATCCTTTATTAATCAGTTTTGGAGGCGCGTTTTCCAATCACATTGCGTCGGTTTCTGCTTTTGGAAACCAGTTTAATATTCCGACAATCGGGATTATCCGAGGAGATGAATTGGAAAATAATTGGCAAGACAATCCCACACTTTCCGAAGCTTCAAAAAACGGAATGCAGTTCTTTTTTGTTTCAAGAGAAGATTATCAGGATAAAGAAAAGTTAACTCAGCAATTTTCAGAAAAATATCCACATTCATTGATTATTTCGGAAGGTGGAAGTAATGAAATGGCGGTGGAAGGTGTCCAATATATGCTGGGAAACGACACCAAAGATTTTGATTATCTTTGCACAGCTGTTGGGACGGGAGGAACAATTGCCGGAATTTCTAAGTTTGCGGAGGAAAATCAAAACGTGATTGGAATCAAAGTTGTTAAGGATGATTCGCTGGAAAACATAGTGAAGCAATGGAGTGGAAGAAGCAATTTTGAACTGATGGATGCAGATGAAAACCGATACGGAAAAATATCTGATGAAAATATCCGTTTTATAAATTGGTTTTATCAACAATATCAGATTCCGCTAGATCCGATTTACACGGGGAAAATGATCCAGAAGGTTTTTGATTTGGCGGAGAAAGGTTTTTTCCTGAAAGATTCAAAGGTTCTGGTGTTTCATACGGGTGGATTACAAGGAATAATAGGAGCCAATCAGTTTCTGAAAAGTAAAGGAAGAATTCAGATTGTTGAATATCCATAATAGTGTTAAACAAATGTTGAAAAGAATTCAGAACTCATAGCCCTGATTGCAGCGGCATCCTTTTTTGTCTTTCTGGAAAGTTGTTATGGACGACAAATCATCGAAGACAAAAAAGATATAGCGGAAAGCGGGAAATAGCTCCTTAGAAAATTAAAGTATTTAGTAAAAAATAAATATGAAAAAAGTATTAGTGATTGGTTTTATCAGTGTTTTAGGACTTGTAAAAGCGCAAACCTGGAAAACGGAAGACCAATACATCCAGAAATTTGCACCGTATGCGGTGGAAGAAATGGAGAAATATAAAATCCCCGCGAGCATCACGCTGGCTCAGGGACTTTTGGAAACAGGAGGTGGACAAAGCCGATTGGCATTGGAAGGGAAAAACCATTTCGGAATCAAATGTAAGGAAGAATGGACGGGCAAAACGATGAAACACACAGATGACGCGCCAAATGAGTGTTTCCGTGTTTATGAAGACCCGAAACAGTCTTACGAAGACCATTCGGTTTTCCTGGCAACGCGAAAATATTATACGAAACTTTTTGACCTAAATCCAAAAGATTACAAAGCCTGGGCGCACGGACTGAAGAAAGCAGGATATGCGACTAATCCGAGATATGCCTACATCCTGATTGACAAAATCGAGCGATACAAATTGTATGAATTTGATAATACTTCTAAAGATGAGGTTTATTATGCGATTTTGAAATTGTACCCGAATCTTAATAGTGATGCCGTTTTTATGGCGCAGCTAAGTCAGGAAAAGCAAAATGAGAAAGTTGCGCCACCAACCGTGAAAGTTCCTTATTCTCAAGGTTCGTATGCAAAAAAACAATCGGAAATTTCGGATCTTGTAGATGCAAATACGAATGCTGCGCTTCTTAAAAATATTCTTGTTAAAAATCATCCTAATGGCGGTTTGAAATTCTTTGTAATGCCTGTGGATGCATACATTTCTGATATTTCTAAGAAGTTCGGAATCAGTGAAAAACGTCTGATGAAATATAATGAGTTGGAAGATTCTAAACTGGCGAAGAATGATATTATTTTCCTCGAAGGCAAAAACTCATCCGGAAACAAAGAAACTTACAAAGCCGGAATTGGTGAAACAATGCACGATATTGCTCAGAAGTTTGGGATTAAAGAGAAAAAACTGTACAGCAAAAACAGGATGGATGCAGGCGAGCAGCCAAGAGCCGGACAAGTGATCTATTTGCAAAGCAAGAAACCGAGAGGATGAAATTAGTTTTTGGTTTATAGTTTCTGGTGTTTAGCCTAAATACTTAAAACAAAACACGAAATACAAAAAACAAAAAAATGTTATACCAAAGAAGTTCAGCGCTTTTTGAAGAAGCGTACAAATATATCCCGGGCGGAGTGAATTCTCCGGTTCGTGCTTTCAAATCTGTGGGCGGCGTTCCAATTTTCATGAAGTCTGCAAAAGGTGCGTACCTTACAGATGTTACATTGATTACATCAATTCTTGGGGACCGGCGATTTTGGGTCACACGCATCCGGAAGTTTTGGAAGCTTTGAAACTCCAAGCTGAGAAAGGATTTTCTTTCGGAGCTCCAACAGAATTGGAAACAGAGATTGCGAAATTTATCGTGGAAAATGTTCCCAATGTTGACCAAATCAGAATGGTTTCTTCAGGAACTGAGGCTTGTATGAGCGCGGTTCGTTTAGCAAGAGGTTATACGGAAAGAGAAAAAATTATTAAGTTCGAGGGTTGTTATCACGGACATTCGGATTCATTTCTGATACAGGCGGGAAGTGGAATGGCGACTTTTGGAAGCCCCAATTCTCCGGGCGTGACACAAGGAACCGCGAAAGATACTTTGCTGGCAGAATACAATAATATAGAACAGGTTGAGGAACTTTTCAGAAATAATCCTGAGCAGATTGCGGCAATCATCGTAGAGCCGATTGCCGGAAATATGGGATGTGTTTTACCGGAAAATCAATTCCTTCAAAATCTTAGAAAACTCTGTGATGAGAACGGGACTTTATTGATTTTCGATGAGGTAATGACAGGTTTCCGTTTGGCTTTTGGTGGCGCACAGGAAGCTTTGAATGTAAAGGCTGATTTGGTAACTTATGGAAAAGTGATTGGTGGCGGATTGCCGGTTGGTGCTTTTGCAGGAAGAAATGAAATTATGAACTGGCTTTCCCCAAGAGGAAGGGTTTATCAAGCCGGAACTTTGAGTGGAAATCCTTTGGCAATGAGAGCCGGACTCAAAACGTTGCAATTGATAAAAGAAGACCCTGATTTCTACAATAAATTAGATAAAACCACACAAACTTTAGATTTCGAAATCGGAAAAATTTTGAATGAAAAAGGAATTCGCCATAGAATCAACAGAAAGGGAAGTATGATGTCGATTTTCTTTGATGTGACCTCGGCAAGTAATTTTAATGAGGTGAATAATTCAAATATCGGTTTGTTCAATAATCTGTTTCATCAGGTTTTGGAGCAAGGCATTTATCTTCCGCCGAGTGGCTATGAGACTTGGTTTATTTCGTCCGCGATTGGCGATACAGAGATTGATAAAACGCTGGAAGCTTTTAGGAAATTTCAGTATTAGATAAAGAAAAACCTTTCCGATTTTGGAAAGGTTTCTTTGTTTTGTATTATGTTGGATTTTTCCACTCAGCAATTTAATATTAGCGGGAGTTTTTATTTGTAGTTTATTTTGTGATTTAATTCGATTGGATTATTTTCTTGCAAAATAATATTCTGTATTTCTTTATTTTTTACAGAAATATCCATTGTATTACCTTTCGGGTCGGTAAATGTCACAGTTTTCCATATTCCCATCTTTGACTTTACATCATATGGGTCATTAAAATATGATTTTGCAAGTGTTTCATATTTTTTCCAATCAATTTTTATTGTTTTCGTGCGTGCGTCAAAAATATTATCGCCTTTTTTGACTTCTATCAAATTAAATGAATAATCATTGTTTGAATCTTGAATAGAAATAATCAACCCAGGCAAACCATTGAAAATATACGGACCATCTCCAAAAGGTAATTCTGTTGTAAACCAAGCAATCCAGTTTCTTCCTCCATACGTAGTTTCTGCTTTTTGAGATTTATATTTTCCAATCATTTTTTGGTCGGAAGATATTTTCCAATCTAATATTTCCTCAATTGGAAGAAGATAATCTTTTCCCAAATAAGTTATTACTTTTTCAATTCTTTTTTGAGCAAGATTCTTTTTGACATAGAATTTGTTTTCAACGCCCATTTTAAATATTTCCTTTCCATTATTCAACTTTAGTGAATCTGCTTCTTTTTCTACTGAATCTCTAAAAATTGAAATATTATTTTTTAAATCCAAAATCATTTTCTCGGAATTAACATCATCTGGATTTTCTGAATTCAGTTTGTATTTTGTTTCGTAAATGAAACTCAATTTTTGTGAGAAGCAAAAGGTAGAAATTCCAAGAAAAAATATAATTAATTTCATTTGTGACGAGTGTTTGTTTAAACTTTCTTCTAATACAAGGATAAACGAAGTTCTAATATTTATATTTTTTAAAAGTGAAACAAAATTTTGTTTAGCCCATTGATGCGAGTATTTTGCTCGTAGTCATTCTAAAAAATGGGACACGCCAGAGAAAAGATTGATAAAACGCTGGAAGCTTTCAGGAAGTTTCAGTATTAGATAAAGAAAAACCTTTCCGATTTTGGAAAGGTTTCTTTGTTTTGTATTGTGAAATAGAAAACACTGGTGACTAGTATTAGGTTTTCCAAATTTTAACAATTTTATATTAACGATGGTTTTATTTACTAATTACATTCTCAATATTTTTATCTATTTTGACATTATTTTGTTTAGCAATATTCAGATACTTCTTAGCATTAATCTTTTCACCTAAATTGTAATAAGCAATTGCAAGAATGTAAGAAATATCACCAATATAAGGACTATTTTGTTTTTCGTACAATTCTTTAGTTTTTAAGCAGTAATTTAAAGCTTCTTTTTGATTTCCAGCATTAACAAGTGTTTGACAATTACCATAATATCCTTCTGGGTCTTGGGGTTTTAATGTTATAGCTTTTTTATAAAATTCAGATGCTTTTAAATAATTTTTATTGATTCCATAAACTACAGCAAGATTTAATATAGAATTTAAATTTTTGTCATTTAAACTATAGGACTTAAGATAATTTTTTTCTGCTTCATTTAATTTGCCTGTTTTTCTGTAAGCTAATCCTAGATTATCATAAGCATCAATATAATTTGGGTCTTCAGAAATCGCTTTTTCATAATAAACGATTGCCTCAGTATAATTTTTTTCTTGCGAAAAATCAACTCCCTTATTATAATAATCTCTGGCTTGCGCAGATTTAGTTGGATTTACAACTTCATTATGAATTACTTTATCTTGAGAATAAGAAGTAATATAAAATGTTAATAAAAAAGATGTTAAGATTAATTTAAATTTCATAGTTAATCAATTTTTTTAAGTTTTTTAGGGTAATTACATATAGCACAAAACTAATCGAAATTTTTGATATTTATAATTTTATAATCTCGATTAAAACTACGAGTTCTCCTTATTCATATCCTTAATCAATCCCAAAGCAAAATAACCAATAATCACAACTGCCAAAACAATGCAAATCCACATAAATATTGGTGTTTGCCAGAAGCTTTTTGCTTGTTCATTCGGTTTTGACTTGTCCAATTTTTCTAAATTCGAAATCGTTGCTACGGGATAATTTTTATTAAAATCAATTCCGGAATTGGCCAAATCATATTGCGGTGCAGACCAAGTGGAATCAATTTTTAAAGTGTAATTTTTATTGGATTTCAAATCGGTTAGAATACTGACAGACGACTGGAAAATATTGATTTTTTTGATTTCCAAAACCGGATTATCCTGATTGTCAATTTCTATAGTGAACTCTTTGGCGAAAAAACTTTGAACATCAAATCTGTTTTTACTTTTTGAATTGAGCTGAAAAGAAGAAATATCTTCGGCATAATTCTCAGTTGACTTTTTATAAACCCGGGCTTTATTAATCAAAATCCTGGCATCACGCAGAAAATAACTTGGCAAAGAAATCTCGAAACCAATTCCATCAATCACTTGTGGATTTTGGAAAGTAATTGTAATTCTGGTTTGTTTAAGTTTTTTATTCGTTTCAATTTTTTGAGTGAAATTTTGTAATTCAGTTTTGGACTGATTGACGGAATGACTTTGTGCCAAACCAGCTCCCAAAACATTGATTGGTAAAGAATTTTTATCAATGAAGTCAAATTTCAGAAACTTGTAATTGTTCAATGGGAAAGGAAAATCACGTTCCACAAAGTTTTCACCAGCGTCATTCAGTCCTATTACTGTTTGATTAAGAACCAATCCAAACCATTCTTTTTGGTCGTTGCTTCCACTGATATTATACTTTTTATCGACATCTGTATTAGCAATTTTCAACATCAGATTATCAAGATTCAATGAATTTTCATTGGAGATAATGATGGATGTCGCGACATTCGGAACAGCAGTTTTTGAAATTATCGCAAAGTTTTTGAAACTTGAATTGCTCGACTTTCCATTATAAATAACATAAGGAACTTCATTATTCTTGGAATCAAAAATTCTTAAAAAATCAATATTATTCTGTGACGCAGATCGAACTTCCGGTGTTAACAAAATCTGATGTAATCCGTTTTCCGAGACTTTATTGATTTTTCCCTGATAGTTTTGAGCTAAGGAAAAATTCGCTATCAGAATTGGTATTAGACTAATTAATTTCTTCATCGGTTGGGTTTTTAGTTTCTGTTTGGTCTTCCAAGTTTTCAATTTTATCCGAATGGATTTTGGTTTCATCTACAACCAGTCTTTTAATCTTTTGATAAACGAATGAAATAATCAAAATCAAAACGCCAAGTAAGATAAATGCAATGATTTTTCCGGTTTCCGATACGTTTTTGATGTCGTAAACAAATAATTTGATAATTGTAATTCCGAGTAATGCCAAGGCGATAATACGTAGCTGCTGATTTTGTTTTTTGATGCCGATAATCAGGAAAACAAAAGATAAAACGCCCCAAAGAATGGGATATCCGATTTTGATGATTTGAAGTTTTACTGCTTCGAATTTCTCATCGATGAACATTTCTTTTTCGTAGCTGTAACCTGTTTTATTAAAAGGATATTTTGCTAATTCGGTTTGAGAAATAATGTCGTTCGTAAACATCAATCCGTGAATCATCACTTCATTACTAAAAACATAAACGATGCAAAATGCGAAAATCCATAAAGCGAATTTATGATTCAGATACTTTGAAAACAGACTTTCATTTCTGAATTTAACCAAAATATAACCGAAATATGCCAAACAAATCAATAAAATGTAATGAATAAGATAAGCCGATTTTGAAGATAAATTGAGGATGAAATTTTCCGTCATTTCATTGTAAGTCAATTTGTAGAAATACGCAATGTACAGAATGATATTAATGGAAGCCAAAACAATTGAGAAACTGTTCCAAAATTTGTCTTTTAGCTTCAAAATAATATAAATCAAACCAACACTAAACAAGAAATGATACAAAACCGAACAAGACAACGCCGAATAATAGTTGGCAATATAATCTTCTGATTGATAGCTTATTTCCAGCATTCCTGTGAAATATCCAACCAGAATACTGATCCCTAAAATGATATTTCTGTAAGATGAAGGATGGAATTCGAAGCCGAAAATATCCGTGCTTTCTTTCTCTTTTTTCAATAGAATATAAGTGAAAACCAAGGAAGCCAGTGAGATAATTCCTGTGATGAACATTCGGTTTAGGAAAGGTTTGAGTTCCATCAGGTTTCCGGAATAATATTTTTCCCAATCCATTATCAAACTTCCCAACATCAAAATCTGAACTATAATGGCGCCTAATTTGAAGGTTGAAATTTTTGATTTTTGTGACAGCCAAAATAATAAAATGGCTTCTCCAGCCCAGAATAAGGTGATGTAATTTCCTTGAAACTGAATTGGTATTGCTAATGTTACGAAGGTTAAAGTCAGTCCTAATAAAAGGTAAATTGCATTTTTGTCCAACCCGAATTTTCGGTATAAAAATATCGCATAAACCAAATTATACAAAGCCAGTGCAACTGTAAACAAACCTTTATATTCTGGTTTCCAATTTTCTATAATGCTGATTCCCATTCCGAAATAGAAAAAGGTGTTGGCAACCATTATGAAATATTCCAGCTTCGTGAAAGTGCCCTTGTTTCTTAGATTATTGATAACTGTCGCGATGCTAAAAATAATGTAAAAAACTGTGGCGAAAAACAATGCGCCACGATATGGCAATTTATCATCGTAAAAGCCTTTCCCAAACCAAGCGGAGAATAATAAACAGCTGAAAATGAAAGCTAATAATGTCACCAGATTCCATTTTTTGAAGTAGGCAATCAGCAACATTCCGATGTTTAGAATCGCAATGTAAGTGAAGAGAACTTTATAATTTCCTTCGCCTGTGCTGATCATAAACGGAACGGCAAAACCGCCGATCAAGGATAAAATTGCCAATTCTTTCCGGTCATAAGAAACAGAAACAAAAACGCTGAAAATGGTAATTACAACCATAATGATGAATGCCACAGTCTGACTGAACAGATGATAATCGTGGAACGCAATCCCAATCGTGAGATAAAAAATACTGATTGCTCCAGCCACAAAAACGGAACTGAAAGCCGCATAATTTTTCCTCAATCGATGCGCGACACCCATCACCAAAGCTCCTGCTAAAACGCCGATTCCCACACGTGCCGGTTCATTGATCCAATCTTTATCAATCGCATATTTCACAAAGAAGCTGATTCCTAAAACCAAAATCAGAATCCCGATTTTGTTAATCAGATTTTCTCCGATAAATTTCTCGATGTCCGGATTGTTTTCTTTGAAGTTTTCCAGCCACGATTTTTTGGGAGGCAGAACTTCACGAACTCTGTTTTCTGCTGAGAAAGCTGCTTTTTGCTGTGGTTGAGGAAGTTCTTCTACTACAATTGGCGAAATATCTTCAACGATTTCTGGCTGAATCTCTTCTTCCAAAATATTTTCTTCTTCGATGATTTCGGGAGTTTCCGTAGCAGGAATTATTTCTTCCGGTTTTATTTCTTCTTTAATTATTGGGATTTCAGGCTGTTCGGAAGTTTGAGGTCTGATATTAATTGCAGATTTTAAATCATTGATTTTATCCTGAAGCTGCTTGATTGATTCTTGTGTCGAATTGAAATTGGAAGTCGATTTGTTGTGAATGATAATCACAAAAACCAAAATGAGTAATAGTAAGAATATTTCCATAAAAAGTGTTTTCTGTTAACAAATATAATGAAATAGAGTTTGTTTTTTATTAGAGAAGGAAATATGAGACCAATCTTGGATTTAAAAACAAAAGAGACTTAACATTTTTGCTAAGTCTCTTTCCTGATATGAAGAAATTTTATTTTTTAATCACTTTTTTCGTGATTGATTTCCCGTTAGTTAGGGTTACATTCAGATTGTAAACACCTTTTGGAAGATTCGATAAATCAATTGTTTTGGAAGTAGATTTTAGTAAAGTTTTTCCAGTGAAATCTAAAATCG
>Ga0308157_10006531_pt1 | contig 13945 bp, 13 predicted proteins | sample PhyBR1_FD_201035 | JGI IMG/M metagenome (GOLD analysis project Ga0308157, IMG submission 201035) | Phyllosphere microbial communities from UC Gill Tract Community Farm, Albany, California, United States - DLSLB.R1 | ecosystem: Host-associated > Plants > Phyllosphere > Unclassified | place: USA...
CGTCGTGACCTTCGGCGGCGCGGCCAGCCTGCTGGGCACGGTGGTGTCGGCCTTCGGCATCGCGCAGACGCAGTCGATCACCGAGTTCTTCCTGGCCGGCTCCATGGCCAAGGTCATCACGCTCTCGCTGATCGTGCTGATCCTCATGGTGCGGACGCAGGGCCTGTTCGCCTCCAAGGTACGCCGCTGAACCGCGGCGCTTCCGATCCTTTCGCCCCTACCGGAGTCTTCCCATGAACGCCCTCAAAGCCTGGGTCCAGCGCTACCAGCTCGCCAGCCTGGTGCTGCTCACCGTGCTGCTGGCCGTGGTGCTGCCGCTGGCCCTCGACGTCTTCCGCCTGAACCTGGTGGGCAAGTACCTGACCTATGCCTTCGTGGCCATCGGCCTGGTGATGGTGTGGGGCTACGGCGGCGTGCTGAGCCTGGGCCAGGGCGTGTTCTTCGGCCTGGGCGGCTACGCGATGGCCATGTTCCTGAAGCTCGAGGCCTCCGACCCCATCAGCACCAAGATCCAGTCCACCCCCGGCATCCCGGACTTCATGGACTGGAACCAGATCACGGCGCTGCCCGCGTTCTGGGTGCCGTTCAAGAGCCTGCCGTTCGCGCTGGCGGCGGTGGTGGTGGTGCCCACGCTGCTGGCCTGGATCGTGAGCTTCGCCATGTTCAAGCGCCGCGTGGGCGGCGTCTATTTCGCCATCATCACGCAGGCGGTGGCGCTGATCTGCACGGTGCTCATCATCGGCCAGCAGGGCTACACGGGCGGCGTGAACGGCATGACCGACCTGAAGACCCTCTGGGGCTGGGACACGCGCACCGACAGCGCCAAGGTCATCCTCTACTACGTCTGCGTGGCGCTGCTGGTGGCGTCCATCGTGCTGTGCCGCTACATCCAGACCAGCAAGCTGGGCACGCTGCTGCTGGCCATGCGCGACAAGGAAGACCGCGTGCGCTTCTCGGGCTACGACGTGGCCAACTTCAAGGTCTTCACCTTCTGCCTGGCGGCGGCGCTCTCGGGCATCGGCGGCGCGCTGTTCACGCTGCAGGTGGGCTTCATGTCGCCGAGCTTCGTGGGCATCGTGCCGTCGATCGAGATGGTGATCTATGCCGCCGTGGGCGGGCGCATGAGCCTGGTGGGCGCGGTCTACGGCGCGCTGCTGGTGAATGCGGGCAAGACGTACTTTTCCGAGAGCTTCCCGGACCTGTGGCTGTTCCTCATGGCGGCGCTCTTCATCGGCGTGACCATGGCCTTCCCGATGGGGCTGGCCAGCCTCTGTGAAGAGCGCATCGTGCCCTGGTGGAAGGGCCGCCGCGAGGCCCTGCGCCGCGCCGCCGTGCCGCCGCCCGTGCCCTGGCCCAACGCCGCCGCCGATGCGCAGCCGCCAGCGCCCGCCACCGCCCCGTCGCACCCCGCCGCGCCGCTGCCGCCAGGCACGCGCCAGCAGGGCGTCTGAACACGCACACCGCGCAGGAGCCCCTTCATGAGCAACACCTACTTCGCCCTGGCCGTGGAAGACCTCACCGTCTCCTTCGACGGCTTCAAGGCCATCGACAACCTGACGCTGTACGTGGACAGGAACGAGCTGCGCGTGATCATCGGCCCCAACGGCGCCGGCAAGACCACGCTGCTCGACCTCATCTGCGGCAAGACCCGCGCCACGGGCGGCAGCATCAAGTTCAAGAACGAGGAGCTGACCCGCATGGCCGAGCACAAGCGCGTGCGCCTGGGCATCGGCCGCAAGTTCCAGACGCCGTCGATCTACGAGAACCTGTCGGTCTTCCAGAACCTGGAGGTGTCCTACCCCACCGGCCGCACGGTGTTCGGCGCGCTGGCCTTCCGCTGCACCGATGCGGTGAAGGAGCGCGTGCAGGCCGTGGCGCAGGACATCGGCCTGGCCGACCGCCTGGAAACCGAGGCCGGGCTGCTGTCGCACGGCCAGAAGCAGTGGCTGGAGATCGGCATGCTGCTGATGCAGGAGCCCGAGCTGCTGATGCTGGACGAGCCCATCGCCGGCATGAGCGCACGCGAACGCGAGCTGACGGCCGAACTGCTGGAGCGCATCTGCCGCAACCGCGCGGTGATCGTGATCGAGCACGACATGGAGTTCGTCAAGTGCATTGCGCACAAGGTGACGGTGATGCACCAGGGAAAGATCCTGGCCGAGGGGCCGATGGACAAGGTGCAGGCCGACCCCAAGGTCATCGACGTCTATCTGGGGCATTGACCATGCGGCGCGAACCTGATCCAGAGCGGCGGCAGGCCCCCTGCCAGTCCCAGGCCCGGCACGGCAGAGCGCTGAACCGGCCGGGAGTGCCGGGTAGCCCCTGCAGCGAAGTCAAGGAGGAGGCGAAGCCGGGGGACATTCGCGGAAGGGGCCACCCGGCGGTCCCGGCCCGTGCGCAGACCTCGCGCCTGTCTACCCCCTCAGCCTTTGCACCCGCCACCACGAACGCCATGAAGCCAACGGACGTCCCAGGAGCCATCCCATGCTGAAAGTCACCGACCTGCACGTCGCCTACGGCCAGAGCGAGGCGCTGCACGGCATCTCGTTCGAAGGCCATGCCAACGAGACCGTCGCCATCATGGGCCGCAACGGCATGGGCAAGACCACGCTGTTCAAGAGCCTGATGGGCGTGCTGCCCACCAAGAGCGGCAGCATCCGCGTGGCGGACCAGGAGGTCACGCGCGACGAGAGCTTCCGCCGCGTGGCCAAGGGCATCGCCTACGTGCCGCAGGGCCGCATGATCTTCCCCACCCTCACGGTGGAGGAAAACATCCAGACCGGCCTGGAGAACGCGAAGGAAAAGCGCATTCCCGACGAGATCTACGCGCTCTTCCCGGTGCTCTGGGACATGCGCCGGCGCAAGGGCGGCAACCTCTCGGGCGGGCAGCAGCAGCAGCTGGCCATCGCCCGCGCCCTGGTCACCGACCCCAAGGTGCTGCTGCTCGACGAACCCACCGAAGGCATCCAGCCTTCCATCATCAAGGACATCGCGAAGGCGCTCAACGAGATCCGCAGGATGCGCCAGCTCACCATCGTGGTGTCCGAGCAGGTGCTGAGCTTCGCGATGGACGTGGCCGACCGGCTCTTCGTCATCGAAGGCGGGCGCCTGGTGCACGAGACCACCCGCGCCGACACCGACCAGCAGCGCATCAAGTCGTACCTCTCCGTCTGACCACCACCACCCCAAGGAGCCTGCCATGACCGACACCCTCATCAAAGTCGACCTCACGAAGTTGCCCACCGAGAACGAGAACATCCACAACCGCTGGCACCCGGACATCCCCATGGCGTGCTGGGTCAACCCGGGCGACGACTTCATCCTGGAGACCTTCGACTGGACCGGCGGCTTCATCAAGAACAACGACAGCGCCGACGACGTGCGCGACATCGACCTGACCACCGTGCACTACCTCTCCGGCCCGGTGGGAGTGAAAGGCGCGGAGCCGGGCGACCTGCTGGTCGTGGACCTGCTGGACATCGGCGCCAAGCAAGACAGCCTCTGGGGCTTCAACGGCTTCTTCTCGAAGAAGAACGGCGGCGGCTTCCTGACCGAGCACTTCCCCGAGGCGCAGAAGTCGATCTGGGACTTCAAGGGCATGTTCACCAGCTCGCGCCACATTCCGGGCGTGAACTTCGCGGGACTCATCCACCCCGGCCTGATCGGCTGCCTGCCCGACAAGGCCATGCTCGATCAGTGGAACGCGCGCGAGCAGGCGCTGATCGACAGCGACCCCACCGCGGGCCTGGCCAACCCGCCGTCGCCCGGCACGGCCCACATGGGCAGGATGACCGGCGAGGCGCGCGACAAGGCCGCCGCCGAGGCCGCCCGCACCGTGCCGCCGCGCGAGCACGGCGGCAACTGCGACATCAAGGACCTGTCGCGCGGTGCGAAGGTGTACTTCCCGGTGTACGTGGACGGCGCCGGCCTGAGCGTGGGCGACCTGCACTTCAGCCAGGGCGACGGCGAGATCACCTTCTGCGGGGCCATCGAGATGGCCGGCTGGGTGCACATGAAGGTCACGCTCATCAAGGGCGGCATGGCCAAGTACGGCATCAAGAACCCGATCTTCAAGCCCAGCCCCATCGTGCCCACCTACAACGACTACCTCATCTTCGAGGGCATCTCGGTGGACGAGACCGGCAAGCAGTACTACCTGGACGTGAACGTGGCCTACCGCCAGGCCTGCCTGAACGCCATCGAGTACCTGAAGAAGTTCGGCTACAGCGGCGCGCAGGCCTATTCCATCCTGGGCACGGCGCCGGTGCAGGGCCACATCAGCGGCGTGGTGGACGTGCCCAACGCCTGCGCCACGCTCTGGCTGCCCACGCAGATCTTCGACTTCGACATCAATCCCACGGCCGCCGGCCCGCAGAAGATGCTGGACGGCAGCATCGACATGCCGCTGTCGCCCGACCTCGCCTGAAAGCGCCGCGCCCATGCCGACCTACGACTACCAGTGCCCCGCCTGCGGCGGCTTCGACACGCTGCGCAGCCTGGCGCAGCGCAACGAGCCCGCCGCCTGCCCGGTGTGCAGCGCGGCCTCGCCGCGCGTCTTCGCGAGCGCGCCGCACCTCGCGTGCGTGAGCCCGGAGCAGCGCCGCGCCCACGACACCAACGAGCGCGCGCGCCACGCGCCGCGCTCCTCGCGCGACACCGAGGCCGGCAGCTACGGCCGCCTGCGCCACCCCGCGGGCTGCGGCTGCTGCAGCGGCGGGGGTGGCGGCAAGCGCAGCGCCACCGTCACCGCGCCCAACGGCGCCAAGGCCTTCCCGTCGAAGCGGCCCTGGATGATCAGCCACTAAGCACCGGGCCCGAGCCACCCTTTCGTCCACCGACCCCTCTTCCCCTGGAGCCCACGCCATGATCCACGGCGATATTTCGAGCAGCGACGACACCGTCGGCGTCGCGGTCGTCAACTACAAGATGCCCCGGCTGCACACCCAGGCCGAGGTGCTGGACAACGCCCGCAAGATCGCCGACATGCTGGTCGGCATGAAGTCCGGCCTGCCGGGCATGGACCTGGTCATCTTCCCCGAGTACAGCACCCACGGGATCATGTACGACCGGCAGGAGATGATGGACACGGCCGCCACCATCCCGGGCGAGGCAACGGAGATCTTCGCCGCCGCCTGCCGCAAGGCCAGGGTGTGGGGCGTGTTCTCGCTCACCGGCGAGCGGCATGAAGAGCACCCGCGCAAGGTGCCCTACAACACGCTCATCCTCATGAACGACCAGGGCGAGATCGTGCAGAAGTACCGCAAGATCATGCCGTGGACGCCCATCGAGGGCTGGTACCCCGGCGACCGCACCTACGTCACCGACGGCCCCAAGGGCCTGAAGATCAGCCTCATCATCTGCGACGACGGCAACTACCCCGAGATCTGGCGCGACTGCGCCATGCAGGGGGCCGAGCTGATCGTGCGCTGCCAGGGCTACATGTACCCGGCCAAGGAGCAGCAGATCCTGATGAGCAAGGCCATGGCCTTCGCCAACAACAGCTACGTGGCGGTGGCGAATGCGGCCGGCTTCGACGGCGTGTACAGCTACTTCGGCCACAGCGCGCTGATCGGCTTCGACGGCCGCACGCTGGGCGAATGCGGCGAGGAGGAAATGGGCGTGCAGTACGCAGCGCTCTCCAAGCACCTGATCCGCGACTTCCGCCGACACGGCCAGAGCGAGAACCACCTGTTCAAGCTGCTGCACCGGGGCTACACGGGCCTGCTGAATTCAGGGGACGGCGACCAGGGCGTGGCGGACTGCCCCTACGGCTTCTACCGCCAGTGGGTGACCGACCCGGCAGCCGCGCGCCGCACGGCCGAGGCCGTCACGCGCGCTGCCGTGGGCACGGCGCAATGCCCTGTCGACGGCATTCCCCACGGCGGGGAATAGACCGGGCGCATTTCCCGCGCCTACCGCCCCCGGGGCGAATAATCGCTCTCGACCCAGGCCAGCGCGCTGGCCTGGCTGAGCTTGTAGTTCGCTTCCACGCGCGCCTCGCCCAGCAGCTGGCCGGCGTCGTCGTGGGCCGTGAGCACGGCGTACGGATATTCCTCGTCGGGCACGATGCGCAGCGCCACGCGCACGAGCTCGTCGCCCGCGCCCACCGTCACCGCCTTGTGCAGCTGCGCATGCAGCTGCTGCTCGTGGCGGCGCAGCACTTCCGACGCGGTCTTGACCAGCGTGTGGAAGGCCGCCACGTCCAGCGGCTTGGGGTTCTTCTTGTCGCGGCCCATCGTCCAGGGGCCGACCAGCGCCGGCTCGGATTCGCCGCGCAGCGTCATGGACACGGCCCAGCCGTCGTCGTCTTCGTTCTTGATCACTTCGGCCGTCCAGCGCTCGTCGCGCCAGAGGCGCGCTTCCTGGATGGGTGCGTCGCCAGGGGTGTCGTGTGCCGCCTCGTCGGCGGATGGCAGGGTGGAATCGTTCATCGCCCGATTGTCCGGCACGGGGGCCGGCCGCCCCGCCGGCCTCAGCCCCGGCCTGGCCGGCCCGCCGCAGGCGCCTGCGTCACCAGCCAGATGCCCCAGCACACCAGCACCAGCGCGATGGCGTTGCGCCATTCCAGGATGCTTTCGCCCAGGAAGAGGGCCGACAGCAGGGCGCCGAACACCGGGATCATGAAGTTGAACGCGGTGATGAGGCTCACGCGGTTGTGCTTGAGCAGCAGGCTCCAGATCGAGATCGCCAGCGCCGACAGCACCGCCATGTAGACCAGCAGCGCCGACGAGGCCGGCGTGACGTGCCCGAGCGAGCCGCCCAGCGCGTAGCCCGCCGCCAGCAGCACGCCGCCGCCCACCACCAGTTGCCAGCCGGTCATGGCGACCGGGTCCATGTGCTGCGAGATGCCCTTGCCGTAGATGCCGCCTACGGCCAGCACCAGCGCCGCGATGACCACGAAGCCTTCGCCCAGCAGCGTGAATTCCACGCCCGTGAGCGCGCCCGCCCAGCCTCCCCCCAGGCCGCCCAGGTTGACCACCATCACCCCCACGAACCCTGCGGCGCAGCCCAGCGACTTGCGCCAGGTGAGGCGGTCGTTGTGATAGAGCCAGTGCGCCATCAGCACGCTGAAAAACGTGCTGGTGGCGTTCATGATCGAGGCCTTGACGCCGGTGGTGTGCGCGAGGCCGATGTAGAAGAACACGTATTGCACGCTGGTCTGCAGCAGGCCCAGCACGACGAGCTGGCGCCACACCGAAGGCGGCCAGCCGCCCAGCCGCCGGCCGGTGGCCGCGCCCCAGGCCAGCAGCATCAGGCCCGCGGCCAGGAAGCGCCAGCCGGCGAACACCAGCTTGGACGGGATGTCGTCCCCCGCGATGCCCAGCAGGGCATAGCCCGACTTGATGGCCGGGAACGAGCTGCCCCACAGCAGGCAGCACAAAAGGGCCAGCAGGAACACCGTGCCGCGCCGGGTGAAGACCGTGGAAGCGGCAGCAGCGGCGGTGGCGGCGGCAGGGGCCGGTGACGAGGGCGGGGCAGGGGCGACGGAAGAGGACACGGGCAGGCGCTTTCGGCCGGGCACACAGGCCCGGGGTAGGAGCATTCTAGGTAGTTGTACGACAACTGGCTGCGCCCACACGCGTCAGCCTGCTGCACGGAATCCCCGCCCCGAACGATCCGTCCGTTCACTATTATTTTGATAGCCATATAGCCATATATACCAAGCGCAGGAGCCCGATTTGACGCTTGATTTGGGGTAGTCACCCGCGGTTACGCACTGTGGCACCATGCGCCCGCCCAAGTCCCCCTCTTGCAATCGCCTTCGCCCTGGCCATGTCTCAACCTCCCCCAAGCCCCGGTGGCGACACCGCGTGCGACCCCGCCCGGCGCCCCGCCACGCCCCCTCCGCCGCCGTCCGCAGCCGCCACTGCGCTGGCGCAGGAGCCCCCGCCGTTCCCGCCACTCGCGCAGGCCTGGCGCTTCTGGCTCAAGCTCGGGTGCATCAGCTTCGGCGGACCGGCCGGGCAGATCGCGCTGATGCACGAGGAGCTGGTGGAGCGGCGGCGCTGGATCTCGGAGCGGCGCTTCCTGCACGCGCTCAACTACTGCATGCTGCTGCCCGGCCCCGAGGCGCAGCAGCTGGCCACCTACATCGGCTGGCTGCTGCACCGCACCGGGGGCGGCATCGTGGCCGGGGCGCTGTTCGTGCTGCCCTCGCTGGTGCTGCTCATCGGCCTGTCGTGGCTCTACATGGCGCATGGCGACGTGCCGGTGGTCGCGGGCGTGTTCTACGGCATCAAGCCCGCCGTCACCGCGCTGGTGGTGCAGGCCGCCTGGCGGGTGGGCGGGCGCACGCTGAAGAACGGCTGGCTCTGGGGCATCGCCGTGGCGGCCTTCGTCGCCCTCTTCGCGCTGGAGCTGCCGTTCCCGCTGATCGTGCTGGGCGCCGCGCTGATCGGGCACCTGGGCGGCAGGTTCGCGCCGCAATCGTTCATGGCGGGCAGCGGCAGCAGTGGCGGCGGCGGCGCGGGGCAGGGCGCTCCTGCAGCGCGTCCCGCCCTCATCGACGACGACACCCCCACGCCGCCGCACGCGCGCTTCAGCTGGCCGCGTTGCCGCGCCGTGCTGCTGTTGGGCGGCGGCCTGTGGCTGGCGGCCATGGCCGCACTGGTGGCGCTGCAGGGCTGGCAGGGCACGCTGACGCAGATGGGCTGGTTCTTCACCAAGGCCGCGCTGCTGACCTTCGGCGGCGCCTATGCCGTGCTGCCCTATGTCCATCAGGGTGCGGTGGAGCACTTCCACTGGCTCACCGCCACGCAGATGATGGACGGGCTGGCGCTGGGCGAAAGCACGCCCGGCCCGCTGATCATGGTGGTGGCCTTCGTGGCCTACGTGGGCGGCTGGACGAGCGCCGTGTTCGGCCCGGGCGCCCTGCCGCTGGCCGGCGCGGCGGCCGCCATCGTGGTGACCTTCTTCACCTTCCTGCCCTCGTTCGTGTTCATTCTGCTGGGCGGACCGTTCATCGAATCCACCCATGGCCAGCTGCGCTTCGCCGCGCCGCTCACGGCCATCACCGCCGCCGTGGTGGGCGTGATCGTCAACCTGGCCGTGTTCTTCGCCGTGCATGTGCTGTGGCCGCAGGGCCTGGGCGGGCGCTTCGACACGGCCAGCGCCGTCATCGGCGTGCTGGCCGGCGTGGCGCTGATGCGGCTGAAGTGGGGCGTGCTGCCGGTGCTGGCGCTGGCGGGGCTGGCCGGCGTGGGCTGGCGGATGCTGCTGGCGGGCGGCTGACGGCCCCGGCCCCGGCGGCCGCCGTGGCGGCGGCGGCACCCACGGCGGGCCGCAGCCGCGCCACGAACTCCCGCGCCGCCGCGCTGCGCGAAGCGCCCCGGCGCCACAGCACGCCCGCGCGGCGCACGGTGGCGGGGTCGGTCAGCGCGATGGCGCGCATGCCCGGGCCGGCCTGGCCGGCAGCCCGCTCGGCCGCGATGGTGGCCAGCGGCCCGCTGCGGCAGGCATGCAGCAGCGCGTCCACCGATTCCATCTCCACCCGCACCAGCGGCGCGATGCCGGCCTGCGCGAAGGCCGCGTCGATCATGCGCCGCGTGGCGAAGCTCTGCGGCAGCAGCGCCAGCGGCACGCCGGCCAGTTCGCGCAGGCGCAGGCTGCGGCGGCGCGCCAGGGGGTGCCCGTCGTGCACCACCAGCTGCAGCCGCTCGTCGAACAGCGGTTCGGCCTCGATCTCGCTGCGGTGCGCGGGGTGGAAGGAGATGCCCACGTCGAGCCGGCCGGCGATGAGCTGCTCTTCGATCGGGCCGCCCCGCAGATCGCGCACCACCACCTGCACGCCGGGGTAGGCCGCGCTGAAGGCGGCCACCGCGTCGGGCACCAGGTGCGTGAGGAAGGTGGGAATGACGCCCACCGTGAGCGTGCCGGCCTGCAGCCCCGCCATGTCGGCCAGCGCCATGCGGCCGGCTTCCAGCTCCTGCAGCGCGCGCGCCGCGTGGCTGCGGAAGGCCATGCCGGCCTGCGAGAGCTTCAGCCCCCGCCCCAGCCGGTCGAAGAGCGGCAGGCCGAGTTCGGCCTCCAGCTGCCGCAGGCCGTGCGACAGGGTGGACTGGGTGACGAAGAGCGCGTCGGCCGACTGGGTGAGGTGCTCGGTCTCGGCCACGTTCAGGAAATAGCGCAGCTGGCGCAGTTCCATGCAAGCCTCCTGATGGGGGAAATGGGTGGAGCGTCCACCATTCGATGCCATCGAACGATGCGTCCCATATATATCATTGGAACACGGGGTGGCCTGGCGATAAGGTGACCCACCATGACCACCTCGCTTCCTGCCGGCCTGCGCATCGAGCGCATCGAGGCCCGCATCCTCGACATCCCCACCATCCGGCCGCACAAGTTCTCGTTCGGCGCCATCCACCGCCAGAGCCCGGTGGTGGTGCAGCTGTGGCTGGCGGGCGGCGCCTGCGGCTTCGGCGAGGCCGCCACCATCGGCGGCCCGTCGTGGAACGAGGAATCGCCCGAATCCATCCTGCACGCCATCACGCAGTACCTGGGCCCCGCCGTGGCCGGGCAGGACGCGGGCCGCTTCGAGCAGTTGCTGGCGCGCATGGACGCGGTCTGCAAGGGCAACCGCTTCGCCAAGAGCGCGGTGGAGATGGCTGCCATCGACGCCGTGGCGCGTTCGCTGGGCCTGCCCGCCTGGCAGCTGCTGGGCGGCAAGCAGCGCGAGAGCCTGCCGCTGGCCTGGACGCTCGCCAGCGGCGATTCGGCCCGCGACGTGGACGAGGCCGAGCGCATGCTGGCCGCGCGCCGCCACCGCATCTTCAAGCTCAAGATCGGCGCGCGTGCACCGGCGGACGACGTGGCCCACGTCACGCGCATCGCGCGCGGCCTGGACGGGCGCGCCGACATGACGGTGGACATCAACCAGGCCTGGGACGGCAACACCGCGCGCCGCTACGTGCCGCAGCTCATCGACGCAGGCGTGAGCCTGATCGAGCAGCCCGTCGCGCAGTGGAACGTGGAGGCGCTGCGCCAGCTCACCGCCGGCCTGCCCGCCGGCGCGCTGGTGATGGCCGACGAGACCGTCTGCACGCCGCAGGACGCGATGCTGCTGGCCCGGCAGGGCGCCTGCCACGTCTTCTCGCTGAAGGTGGCCAAGCATGGCGGCCTGCTGCGCACCCGCGCCGTCGCCGCGGTGGCCGAGGCGGCCGACATCGGCTGGTACGGCGGCACCATGCTGGAGACCTCGCTCGGCAGCGCCGCGTCGGCCCACGTCTTCGCCACCCTGGCCGGCACGCACCACAACTGCGAGCTGTTCGGCCCCCAGCTGCTGGTCGACGACATCGTCGCCGCGCCCATGGAGGTGCGCGACTTCGCACTGCAGCTGCCCGACGGCCCCGGCTTCGGCGTGGAAGTGCTGCCCGAAGCGCTGCAGCGCTTCGACCGCGCCCGCGAAGGGCTGGCCGCGGTGCACGTGGACATGGGCCGCCACACCGCGGGCGCCCCGGCGCCGGCCGGCCCGGCCCCGGCCCCGGCCCCGACCCCGGCCCACGCACCCACGAACTGAGGGCCGGCGGCACGGCAGCCGCGTCCCCCTGCAAAACAAATCAACGACCCATCCCTCTGGAGACAAGCACCATGGCCCCGTTCATCACCCCCGATTCCCGGCCCAGCCGCCGCCGCACCCTGGCTTTCGCAGCCGGCGCGGTCGCCACCGTCGCTGCGGCAGCCTTCCTGCCCGCCCCGGTCCACGCACAGCCGGCGGACGCGGCGGCCTGGCCCGCCAAGCCCATCCGCTGGGTCGTGCCCTTTCCGCCCGGCGGCGCCATGGACGTGATCGCCCGCACCCTGGGCGAGCGCGCCGGCCGCGCCCTGGGACAGCCCTTCGTGATCGAGAACCGCCCCGGCGCGGGCGGCAACATCGGCGCGGACGCCGTGGCCAAGTCGCCGGCCGACGGCTACACCATCATGATCACCTCCATCGGCATGGCGACCAACAAGGCGCTCTACGCCAAGCTCAGCTACGACCCGGTGAAGGACTTCGCGCCCATCAGCCTGCTGGCCGTGGTGCCCAACGTGCTGGTGGTGAATGCCAACAGCCCCGACAAGACGGTGGCCGACGTGATCGCGCACGCCAGGCGCGATCCGGGCAAGCTCACCTACGCCTCGGCCGGCAACGGCACATCCATCCACCTGGCGGGCGAGGTGTTCGCGTCCATGGCCGGGCTGAACCTGCTGCACGTGCCGTACAAGGGGAGCGGTCCGGCCGTCACCGACATGCTGGGCGGGCAGGTGGACCTGATGTTCGACAGCATCACCTCGGCCGCACCGCACATCCAGTCCGGCAAGCTGCGCGCGCTGGGCGTGACCAGCGCCAGGCGCTCGGCCACGCTGCCGGGCGTGCCGACCATCGCCGAAGCGGGCGTGCCGGGCTACGAGGTCTCGCCCTGGTTCGCGGTGTTCGCCCCGGCCGGCACGCCCGCGCCCATCGTGCAGAAGCTCAACACCGCCCTGCTGGACGCGATGAAGCAGCCCGACACCCAGGCCCGCTTCGACGCCATCGGCGCCCAGCCCATCGGCAGCACGCCCGCCGAGCTGGCCGCCCATGTGGACAAGGAAATGGCGCGCTGGGGCAAGCTGATCAAGGAACGCAACATCCGCATGGATTGAGCGGGGGCGGGCGTGGGCGGGAGCGCCTGGCGCCGGCCCCGGTGGGCTGTCCGACAAGCGGGAGAGCCCCCCTCCGATGCGCGCGCAGCCGTGCGGCGCCGACACTCCGCCGGATGAAATTACGAGCCTCCTGCACCCTCACCCTGCGCGTGTCGCATCCCACGCCCGTTGTGGCCATCCTCCGGCCGCGCAGCGGCACCGCCCAGTGGCTCGAACACGAGAAGTACAGCCTGGAGCCCTGGGTCCCGTGCTCCGAATTCGTGGACGCGTTCGGCAATCTCTGCCAGCGCTTCATCGTCGCGCCCGAGGGCATCCAGGTCGGCGTGGAGATGACCGTCATGGTCGAAGACCAGCTGGCGGTGGATGAGGAAGCCGCCTGGGTGCCCGTGTCCGAACTGCCCGACGAAGCGCTGGCCTACCTGCTGCCCAGCCGCTACTGCCCCAGCGACAAGATGGAGGAGAAGGCCTGGGAGATCGTGGGCGACCAGCCGAGCGGCTACCGCCAGGTGGAGGCCATCCGCGCCTGGATCCACGAGAACATCCGCTATGCGTACGGAACGAGCACCTCTACCACCGACGCCTGCGACACCCTGGCCGACCGCACGGGCGTCTGCCGCGACTTCTCGCACCTGGGCATTTCGCTGTGCCGGGCGCTGAAGATTCCGGCGCGCATGGTGGTGGGCTACCTGCACGAGCTGGACCCGATGGACATGCATGCCTGGTTCGAGGCCTATGTGGGCAACCGCTGGTACACCTTCGACGCGACGCAGCCCCAGCCGAAGGCGGGGCGCATCGTGCTGGCCTACGGACGGGACGCGGCCGATGTGGCGTTCATCTCCGACTACGGCAAGCGGCCGCTGGAGATCACGGCGATGAGGGTGGAAGTGAGCAAGGTGTAGGCCCGCGTCGCAGGGCCTTCGGCCGGCGCCGGCCCTGCCGTCACGGCAGGCTCAGATCCATCCCCAGATGCCTGGCCAGCGCGAACGTCAGCCACAGCAGCAGCGCGAGCGCCACCAGGAAGGCCACGCCCAGCTTGGCGGCGGTGATGAGCAGTGCGCGCTTGTCCGTCCTCTTCTTGTCCTGGTCGTAATGCCATTTGACGGCGAAGAACATGCAGGTGCCGAAGACGAGCACCTTGAACGTCACGAAAACTACCGGGATCCAGTCGATCATGGGATGCGAGGCTCTGTGAGGTGGGCAGCGGGGAAGGGGACGCCGTGAGGGCGGGAATGCCCCAGCGGGCCAGCGCCGCTGCGGTTTCGTGACATGGTACGGAGAGGCAAGATCCATACATTGCCAGACAACGACGCCAGCCAGCCACCCATCC
>Ga0308157_10006533_pt1 | contig 13942 bp, 14 predicted proteins | sample PhyBR1_FD_201035 | JGI IMG/M metagenome (GOLD analysis project Ga0308157, IMG submission 201035) | Phyllosphere microbial communities from UC Gill Tract Community Farm, Albany, California, United States - DLSLB.R1 | ecosystem: Host-associated > Plants > Phyllosphere > Unclassified | place: USA...
CAGCCGTGTCGACGAGAGCGTTGAGGCGATCGGCGATGTCGGTCACGCCTTCCAGCGTGAACCAGCGGTCGGGCGCGACGAACGGGTCGATGACCGTCTTCAGGCCCACTTTCGCAGCAGCCTCGAAGACGACCTCGGGGGCCGGCGTCGGGATGGAGCCGTCCGGCGTCCACAGCTCGTCGGAGAGCAGCGGCGCGTGACCGGTGGGCGAGGCCAGGCCTGACGCGTCGAGCGCGGCGCGGATCTCGTCAGGGCGACGGACGAAGTCGAACGCCTCGACGTTGCGAAGGCCGATCGCGGCGAGCTTGTCGAGCGAGCCTTCCATGTCGGCGGAGAACTCCGCTGCGAGTGTGTACAGCTGAACCGAGGTTTCTGGCAGGGCCACGATGACCTTCCTTGCTAGTGAGAACGAGGGGCATCTTCGCTGCCCTGCGGCCAGGCTAGCAGAAACCTCCATGTGGAGGTATCTATTTCTCCGCAGATCCCCAGACCCGGTTCCGCATCGCATCCCGCGCTGGTATGACACGGATCTCATCCCATGGCACGATGACACGACCGTCGTGAGCGACGACGCTGGAATCATGCCCTCCGCATCTCCCGCACAGAAGACTCCGACCGGCCCCTTCCCCTCCGTTGCCTACCGCTCGCAGGCGGGCGGCGCGTCGTTCGGCGCGCTCGCCTACGCCGCCGGCACCCTCGTCCAGATCGGGACGCGGTCGACCCCGTACGTCAGGAGTCTCGATCTGTCGACCGGGTCCGATCTCGGAGGCCGGTCGCGATGACCGCGCTCCGACACGTCGGGATCGGCGCGCTAGCCGTCGTGCTCGCGATTATCGAGGTGCTCGCGCTCGTTTTCACCGCGATCGTCATGACCCTCGTGGTCGTCGTCGCGTTCATCGTGCGGGCGTGCGCCGATGCGTCCGAGCGCCGGCGGCTCCGTCGCGGGCGCCGCGCGGTCTTCGTCGCCGCCTGAGCCCGACGTGCCGCAGCTCCTGTTCGCGTCCGGCGGCGAGCGCTGACGCCGGCGTCATGTCATCCGACGCCGCGGGCTATCCTTCGAACACGACCTCGCCGCCGACGACGGTGAGGACCGTGCGCATCGTGACGAGAGCGGATGCAGGCAGCGAGAACGGGTCGGCGCTCGCGATCGCGAGATCCGCGCGCTCGCCGACGCGGATCCGCCCCGGCTGACCCAGCACCAGCTCGCTCGATCCGCTCGTGTAAGCGGCGAGCGCCTGTTGCAGAGACAGCGCCTGGTGCTCGGCGTCGAGCGTCTGCGGCTGCGCTCCGTCGGGCATGGCGGGAGCCTCGACACCCGGAGGAAGCGGCGCCCACCGGTTCACGGTCACGTGGATCGCCAGCCACGGATCCGCGGGAGAGACCGGCCAGTCCGACCCCATGGCCAGGGCCGCGCCGGCATCCGCCATCGTGCGGAACGGGTATCCGGTCTGCATCCGATCGTCGCCGATCAGCCCCGCCAGGAACGGATCGGGCGAAGCCCACAGTCCCTGGATGTTCGCGGTGATGCCGAGCGGCCCGAAGCGTCTGGCGTCGTCGGGCTGCACCATCGACAGGTGCGCGATGTGGTGTCGCGGGCCCGCGCCATTGATCGCTCGCGCCGACTCGATCGCATCCAGAGCGACACGGATGCCGCGATCGCCCATGATGTGCAAATGCAGCGCGAAGCCCGCGGCGTCGAGCTGCTGCACGAAGTCGCGGATCACCGCCTCCTCGAAGTGCAGGCTTCCGGCAAAGCCGTCGCTGTGGTCGCAATAGGGCTCGAGCAGAGCGGCCGTTCTGCCGTGCGGGACGCCGTCGATCATCGCCTTCGCGGTTGATGTGTCGAATCCCGCGCCGGCGTTGCGCTCCCGCAGTTCCACGAAGCGCGCCACCAGCGCCGGCACATCGTCCTGCTGCAGCCCGGGGGCGATCCACAGCGCGCCTGAGGTGAGGCTCTTGAGCGTGCCGTCGGCGATCGCACGCAGGTAGCCGCCGGTGCAGTCGGCCTTGCCGTTGTAGACGCCCAGGATCGCCTCGTGCCATCCCGAGACGCCCAGCGACCACAGGTGCTCCTGCGCGTTGAGCAGTCCCGCATGGATCTCCTCGTCTGTGGCGGCCGGTATCACCCGGCCGACGAGCTCCGCCGCCGTCTCGTTCAGATATCCGCTCGGCTCGCCCGTCTCGTCGAGGTGGATCTCGCCGTCGTGAGGCTGCGGGGTGTCGCGGGTGACTCCGGCGAGTTCGAGCGCCTTCGAGTTGACCCACAGGGTGTGGTGCCCCGCATCGCTCAGCGCCACGGGCCGGTCGGGGACGATCGCGTCAAGCTGGTGGCGTGTCGGCGCGGGGAAGATCTCATGGTCCCAGCCGCCGCCGGTCAGCCAGTAAGAGTCGCTGCTCGCCGCCGCCTCCCGGATCAGCGCGAACGTCTCCTCCGCGCTGCGCGCCGGCGTCAGGTCCAGGCTCATCCGCTCGACACCGGCGAACGCGGCATGGACGTGCGCGTCGACGAACCCCGGATGGATGAGCCCGTCCGCAGCGTTGACGACGCGGGTGCTGGCGCCGATGAGGGCGCGCACGTGCTCATCCGAGCCGACGCGCACCACGCGATCGCCGGACACGGCGACCGCGGTGCTCTCTGTGAGCACGGCGCCGTCGAACACGCGGCCTCCGACGATGACGAGATCTGCGGATGCGGTCATGATGTACGGCTCCAAACTCGGGTGGAAGGACATTCTGTCTGTCAGATCAGGCGGAACACGCGGATGATGACGAAGCCCGGCTCGGCGCGTGCATAGCCGATGAACTGGGACTCTGTGAGCCAGGCGAGCTCGGGATGCTCTGTGCGGAAGACGAACGCCGTCCGATAGTACAGATCCTGTTCGGCGACCTCCTCCCCCTCCACGAGCCGCTGGAACGTGCGCTCATCGGCGCGCCAGATGCCGCGGTTGACCACCTCGACTCCGGCCGTGCCGTCGGCCACCTCGGCCGCGATGACGTAGCGGGCGTCGAGCGTGACCATCAGGCCTCGTCCGTTCCACCAGTCGCCGCCGGAGTCGAGCACCGCACCGCGCAACCGGGGTCCGTCGACGGTGCCCCCGGAGACCCGCGCGAAGTGCAGGCCCTCTCCGGGAACGCCGCCGCCCAGGGGCAGCGCGTCCTCGACGCGGCAGCGCAGCTCGAAGCAGTATTCGAACGCGGGGTTCATCAGGGGCTCGGGCATCGGCTTCCTCCTGTCATCTCGGCACGATCGTGCTGCGGGTCACCGCGGGCATCGCCTGCGTGCGTCCGAGTCGGCGGCGGCGTGGCGCCCATCCCTCGCGCGGAATCGAGTCGAGCAGGATCTTGGTGTAGTCGGCCTGCGGACTGTCGAGGATCTCGGCAGCGGTCCCCCGCTCCTCGATGACCCCCTGTCGCATGACCACGACATGGTCGCACAGCCGGCGAATCACCGTGAGGTCGTGCGTGATCATCAGCAGCGCGACGCCGGTGTCGCGTCGGATTCCGTCCAGCAGGGTCAGGATCTCGACCCGAGTGGTCACGTCGAGCGCCGAGACGGCCTCGTCCAGGATCAGCAGCATCGGCTCGGCCGCCAGGGCGCGCGCGATCGCGACACGCTGCCGCTGTCCGCCGGAGAGCGCACGCGGCCTCACGTCCAGCAGCGCCTCGTCGAGCCGGACGTGCCCCATCAGCTCGCGGATCCGAGCGGCGATCGCGTCGCGGCCCGCCGCAGGGCGGTGCACGCGGATCGCCTCCGCGAGGCACTGCCGGATGCTCTGGCGCCGGTCCAGCGATTGATAGGGGTCCTGGAACACCATCTGCGCGATCTTCGCACGCGCACGCCGTTCACGTCCGCCGCGCGCCGGCACGCCCCAGTCCTGCCCGGCGACCATGACGCTGCCGCTGTCGGCGCGCTCGAGTCCCAGCAGCACCCTGGCCGTCGTCGACTTGCCCGAGCCCGACTCCCCGACGATTCCGAGCGATCCGCCCGGGTCGAGCCGCATCGACACGCCGTCGACTGCCACGAGGGTCTCCCGCGCACCGCCGGCCGATCGCACGGCGTAGGTCTTGCGCAGCTCCTCGATCTTCACGATCGGCTCAGCGGCGACATGCTCCGCCCTGATCGGAGGCGCTTCATCGAGCGACGCCGCCATCAGCAGCCTGGTGTAATCGTCCTTCGCATCGCGGCGCATCGTGGCGGCAGTCAGAGTCTCGACGATGCGCCCGTGCTGCATGACGTCGACGCGGTCGCAGACCGCCCCCGCGAGAGCGAGGTCGTGCGTGATGAAAAGCAGCGCCAGGTCGCGGTGCGCACGCAGGTCGGCGATGACCGCCATGACCTCCTCCTGCGTCGTCACGTCCAGCGCCGTCGTGATCTCGTCGGCGAGAAGGATGTCCGGATCCATGGCCAGGGTCGCCGCGATCATGACCCGCTGAAGCAGGCCTCCGGACAACTCGGACGGATGCTGCCGCATCCGCCGGCCGGGATCGTCGATGCCGACCTCATCCAGCAACTCGAGCGATCGCGCATATGCGACCGACCGCTTGTCGCCCGCCACATGGATCATCGCCTCCGTCATGAAGTCGCCGATCGTGCGCAGCGGGTTCAAGTGCGCTCGGGGCGTCTGAAAGACCATGCCGATCCGGCGCGCGCGGAGCTCGCGCAACGCCCCCGCGCTCATGTCGCCGAGATCGCGACCGTCGACGCGGACCGAGCCGCTCGTGGTGAAGCCCTCGGGGAGCAGACCGGCGACGGCGCGCACCGTCAGGGTCTTTCCCGACCCCGACTCTCCCACGAGTCCGCGCGCCTCCCCGCGCTGCACGGCGAGCGAGCTGCCGAAGACCAGCTGCCGGGGGCCGTCCGCCCCCGGGGCGAAGATGTCGAGATCCGCGATCTCGAGTACAGGAGCGCTCATCTGTCCTTCTCCTCCGCCCAGGCGGTGACTTTGGCGCCGACTATGCCGACCGCCAGCACGGTGACGACGACAAGGATCGCCGGGAACACCGACTGCTCGGGCGCACCGGCGATGATTCCCGCCTGACCGGCGGCGATCATGGAACCCCAGTCGGGGGCGGGCGGCTGCTGCCCGAGGCCGAGGAACGAGATCGCGGCGAGGTCGAGCATCGCGTAGCCGAAGCCGATCGCCATCTGCGCGGCCACGATCGGCACCAGAGCAGGCACGAGGTGACGGAAGCAGATCGCCGCGCTTGAGACGCCCTGCACCCGCAGCGCAGCCATGTACGGCTTGCCGAGCTCGCGAGCCGCTGCCGTCTGCGAGAGCCGGGCGACCACGGGGATGTACGCGATCGACAGCGCCACGACGGGTGCCATGAGTCCCTTGCCGAACAGCGCGACGGCTAGCACGGCGACCACCAGGCCGGGAATCGCGAAGATCAGATCGACGATGCGGGCGATCACCCCGCTGACCCAGCCGCCGAACCAGGCGCCGGTGAGCGCGAGCGTCACGCCGAACACGGTCGACAGGACCACGACGACGACGGGAGCGAAGACGCTGGCCTGCGCGCCGACGAGGGCGCGGGAGAAGATGTCCCGCCCGAGGTCGTCAGTGCCGAACAGATGGGCCGCGCCTGCCACGCCGTTGACCGGACCGGTGTACAGCTCGTAAGGATCGTACGGCGCGAGCACCGTGCCGAAGAGCGCCAGGACGGCGATGACGGCAAGCACGGTGAGGGCTGCGAGAGACAGCCAATCGTGCTTAGCCGCACGCCTGGCGACGGCGGGCACAGCTCCTTGAGCGATCTGAGCGATGCTCATGTCCGGCTCCCCCCGGTGACGCTGGTCGGGTCGATGAGAGTGCTGACGAGATCAGCGACCGCGTTGAGCACCACGAAGATGGTCACCAGCAGGATCGACACGATCTGCACGACGGGCAGATCAGAGCGCGCCGCCGCCTGGACGAGCAGGGATCCTATGCCGCCGAGCCCGAAGGCCACCTCGGCGATCGCCGACGCGGCGAACAGCCCGGCGATGGTCGTGCCCGAGATGGCCAGAATCTGCGGCGACGCGTTGCGGAACACGTGGACGCGGAAGACCCGACCGCGTGGGATGCCGCGTACTCGCGCGGTGTCGACATGCTCGGAGTCCAGCTGCGCGATCAGTGAGCTTCGGGTGACGCGGCTGACGTACGCCAGGAAGAGGACGGCGAGCGAGACCGCGGGAAGGATCAGATGCCACAGCCGATCCCAGCCTCCGCCGGCGGCGCCGTAGACGGGGAACCAGCCGAGCGACACCGCGAAGATCCAGATGAGCAGGATCGCGATCACGAACGTCGGAAGCGCCATGCCCAAGGACGTGAGAAGTCCCACGGCGCGGTCCACGACGCGCCCCTTGGTGGCGGCGAGGATGCCGGATCCCACTCCGAACACGAGGATGATCACGACCGTCAGCAGCACGAGCTGCAGGGTGAGGCCGAACCGTGGACCGATCAGCGTCATGACGTCGGTCTTGTACACGAACGAGCGCCCGAAGTCTCCCTGCAGCACCCCGACGAGCCAGTGCCAGTAGCGGACCCACACCGGGTCGTCGAGATGGTACTCGGCGCGGATCTGATCGATGAGCTCGGGGGTGGGCTTCGCGCCGCCGGCCAGAGCTGCGATGGGATCGCCGGTCAGCAGAACGGTCGAGAAGACCGCGATGCTCGCGAGGACCAGCGTCAGCAGCAGCCCGCCGAGTCGGGCCAGAAGTGTTCGTGTCAGGACACTCACGATCCGCTCATCGCTTTCCGCCGAGGTGCAGAGCCCACGGGCTGCTGTACACAGCAACAGAGGTCGTCACACCCGTCAGATGCCGGTTCAGGTAGGTGAGCTGATACGTCCCCGCCAGGGTGATCTGAAGCATGTGTGGCGCGAAGACCTCCTGCGCGGCGACGAACTCGTCGGCTGCTGTCTTCGGATCGGTCGCGCTGCGCGCGGCCATCATATGTTGCGTCACGGCGGCGTCGTCATAGCCGCTCCAGTTGAAGATCCCGCCCGCTTCCGCGGGCAGGACGAACAACGACGGGTAGCCGAGCACGCCCGGGGTCTCCAGGTACCCCTGGGTGGCCACGAAGTCGATGCCCTCCCGCTGGCTCGGGTCGTAGAACATCGCACCGAAGTCCGAGGCCTGCTTCTCATCGATCTCGATCTTCAGCCCGATCTCCGCACCGGCGCTCTGGATTATCGCGGCCGTCTGCTGGAACTCCTTGGCGCCCGCGGGCACCGCCACCACGAGCGGCTTGCTGACGTCTTCACCGCTCTCTTCGACGAGCTTCTTCGCGCCCTCGATGTCGACCTTCGGTGTGGCGAGCGCGTCGTAGGCGTCCTGATAGACGCTTGCCTCGTCCATGGCCGAGAACGAGAACGGACCGACCACGGTCTTCTGGACGTAACCGAGCCCGTTGACGACCGTCTTCAGATACTGCTCGCGGTCGATCGCCATGCTCAGCGCCTGGCGGATCTTCGGATTCGCCCCTGCCCCGGTCGCCGATGCAGGTCCGAAGCTGTAGGACGCCGTGGAATGCCCGACGGTGAGCGCACCGGCCCCCTCGCCCTCGAACGCGGCGCGTGAAGCCGGCGGCACGTTGAACGCTCCGTCGATGTCGCCCTGCGTGAGCGCCGTGGTCAGCGTCGAACTGTCGCTGACGAACGTGTATGTCATCTTCTTGACGAGCGGAGCACCGCCCCAGTAGTCCTCGTTCGCCGTGGTCACGATCTCGCTGCCCGGCTTCCATCCGCCCTTGTCGAGCTTGTAGGGTCCGGTGCACATGAGGCCGCCGTCGGCGGTGCCGAGCGCATCGCCGGCTGAGTCGCCGTACGCCTTCTGCATGACGGCACCGCCTTGGCCGGCCAGCGCGTCGCGGAACGTCGTGTCCGGGGCGATGAAGTGAACGGTGACCTCGTGCGGACCCGTGGCGACGATGCCGGCGGCGGGGTCCGGCACGACGAGCGCGAACGCGCTGTACCACTGCGACGCCGGGTTCATGCTCTGGCGCAGGCTGTACACGACGTCGTCGGCCGTGACCGGCGTGCCGTCCCAGAACCTCACGTCGTCGCGGAGTTCGATGACGAAGGTGACCGGGTCGACGAACTCGGCGCTCTCCGCGATGCCGGGCTGCACCGAGAAGTCCGGCTGCAGCGACAGGAGGTTGTCGCACAGATTCGGGATGATCAGATTCGCCGACGACGCCGGACTCAGAGTCGCCGGCTCACCTTCGACGATCGCCCAGGTCACCTCTTCGACGGGCTCGGTGCCCGCAGGCAGCGAATCGACCAGGGTGGAGTCGGCGTCGACGTCTGGGGTGCCGCCGTCCCGGGGTGCACAGGCAGTGAGGGCGAGCGCGGCGACGCATGTCAGCGCGACCACCATTCCGGTTCTCTTCATGGTGCTGTTCCGTTCGGGTTGAAGGGTGGGGGTCTCGGGTGATCAGGTCAGGAGGAACACGCGGATGCAGACGGCGCCGTCTTCGTCGCGAGCGAGGCCGACGAATTGGCTCTCGGCGAGCCAGCGGTGCTGAGGAGCATCCGTCTGGAACACCGGGGCGGTTCGGAAGTAGAGGCCGGGATCGTCCTCGGGGACGTCCTCCCCCGCCTCCATCCGGCTCCAGACCTCTGGAGTCGCGCGGAAGTAGCCGCGGTTGAGGATGTCGATCACCGCTCCGTCCGCCGCCTTGATCAGGTACCGCGCCTCAAGCTGCGCGGTGCCGAACCGCTCCACGGCCCAGTCGCCGCCGCCGGACAGCACCGTGCCGGAGAGCCGAGGTCCGTGGACGGTTCCTCCGGTGACCGGCGTGAACGACAGCTTCTCCTCAGGGCCGCGCCCGATGTGCAGATCAGGAGCGATCTCGGCGCGGATCTCGAAGACGTACTCGAGCGAGGGCTCGATCATGGCAGATTCCCTTCGAGAACGGTGAGAGTGAGCGAGAAGGCGCTTTCGCCGCCGATCACGAGAGTCTGCAGGTTCGTCCTGGTGTCCCCCCATGCCCAGGGGTCCGCCCCTGTTCCCGGTTGCGGGAGGAACTCGGGGTAGTCGCTGCTGGAGACATGGATGCGGAGCCGGTGCCCCGTACGCAGCCGATAGCCGATCTGGCCGAGATCGATCTGCAGGGTCTCTGCAACGGCAGCATCGTGCAGCTGCAGTTGACCGCGGGCGATCCGCAGGGCACTGCCGTCGGGTGCGACGTCGAGGAGCCGGATGAAGCAGTCCATGACCGGCCCGTCGGAGCTGACCCTGACCCGAGCGGTCACTGGGCCTGCGAGATCGACGTCGGCCTCGAGGACGGGGCCGTCGAAGCGGAGGACGTCGGCGCGCTCGCCGACCGGCGCCTCATCCGGAAGGGCGAGAAGAAAGGCGAACGCGTCAGGCGCGCTGGAGGGCACCAGGTCATCCGGATCGTGAGTCCACTGGCGCGTGGTGACGGAGTCGGGGCGTACGTCGGAGAGCTCTCCTGCGGCCGTCGCGTAACGGGTGACGCTGCGCGCCCCTTCCGGGGGCCAGGTGCTGCTCTCGCGCATCTCGGTCGTTCCGGCGAGACTCCAGGTGACTCGCGGAATCGCGGTGGCTGAGCCCTTGCCGCGGACGAACACCTCGAAGAACTCCAGGGTCGGATCGAGCGTGCGCGGAAGCAGCGCCCGGATCTGCTCCTCGGAGCGCTCCATGACCCGATCGATCGGCTCCTCGTCGAGCCGGAAGCTCTCATGGTCGATCGGCTCGATGCGCAGGTAGTGGTGCGCATCCCAGTTCGGATGCCGTCTGATCGTCTCTACATCCGCCCAGGAGAGCGGTGCGCAGTTGTCCCACCACCCGATCGTGTGCAGCGTGGGGACGGAGCGGCCGGCGAAGGGGCTGCCCTGCGGGAATCGGGGAAGCAGGACCTGATGCGGATACCACTGGTCGTACGAGAGTCCGCGCCGACCCATCTGATCGATGAACTCCTCGGCCTGCGCGGCGAAATCGCGGCGCGACCAGTCCGGCTCCCAGTGCAGCGCGTCGTTCTCGAAGAACTGCGTGAGCGGGTACATGTAGGTCACGCCCCATTCGACCCGCCTCGTCCGCGCCGTGTCATCTCGGCGCACGGGCTCGCCGAGACGGGTCCCGGTGACGCGCGGTGAGATGGCCTTCAACGCGGGATGACCGCTGGCGGCCGCCGCCCACTGCGTGTAGCCGTAGTAGCTGTCGCCCCACATGGCGACCCGGCCGTTCGACCAGGACTGCTGCGTGATCCACTCGATCGTGTCGTACCCGTCGTCGACCTCGTTCACGAAAAGAAGCGCGTCGCCTTCCGAGCGGAACTTGCCCCGGACGTCCTGCGCGACCACACGATAGCCGTGTCGGGTGAAGTACTCGGCCACCAGGGGGATGAAGCAGTACACGCCGGATTTGTCATAGGGCAGCCTGATCAGGATCGTGTCGCCGGGCAGGGCATCCGTTTCCTCGCCGACGGCCGGGAGATAGGCGTCTGCTGCCAGCAGAACCCCGTCGCGGGCACGGATCCTGACCGCGCTCGAGAGTGGGCTCTCGGGCGCTGGGGGGATGCGCAAGACGTCGTGCATGTCACTCCTTCGAGACAGTCGCGACGGGGATTCCTGCGCGATGAGAGCCACGGTAGAGACATGCCAATTAATAGTCAAGTCCGACTAGACTAGAATTTACCTGGCCGTTACAGTTGCCTGAATCCCGCAGCCAGCCGCCGATAAGGAGAACACCGTGGCCCGCCCCTCCATCGCCACCGAGCGCAGAGCGCAGATCATCGACGCGACCATGAGCACGATCGCCGAACACGGCATCCGCGGGACGACGCTCGACAGGATCGCCGACGCCGTGGGCATGTCACGAGGGCACGTCCGCCACTTCGTCGGCAACCGAGACCGGCTGCTGCTCGACACCGCGATCGCCGTGTTCGCCGATGACACGGGCACCGTCGGCTCGATACTCCCTTCCGGCACGCGCGACATCGAAGACGCCCTCGACTATCTGTTCGGCCCCGAGTTCAACTCGCCCGACCGCGAGAACGCCGTGGTGCTCGGCCTCGTCGACCTGTCGCGCACCACTCCCGCCATCGCCGAGGTGCTCACCACGGCATACGGCGCGACCAGAGAGCAGCTCGCATCGCTCATCGCCGAGGCCAAGCCCGACGCTTCGACGGACGCATGCACGACCGCGGCATACGGCCTGCTCACGTCGGCTCTCGGATCCGTCTTCCTGAGCGATTTCGACGGCGACCCGACACGCTTGCGACGAACCCGGGCAGCGGCTGAAGCACAGCTCTCCATTCTCTGAGGAACCGGTGCCGCAGTCGCCGATGCTGCATCCAGCCGACGCCCCGCCGACGGAGCGCCGATCTGCTCATCGCGATGGTGACCGCGGATGCCGGGGAGCACGCCGACGGCGGCGGCAGCGGGGACGACGCCGCGTCGCAGAACTCGATCATGCCTGCGGTCCGGGCCGCCGATACCCAGCGCGCGCCGCTGATCAGCGCGCAAGCGGATGCGATTCCTTCTGGACCGCCCGCGGTGCACTTCGAGTGGGGCTACGCATGCTGATGGCCGGCACCCCGGTACCGTCACGGTGACGTGAGTTCAGACGCCCCTCAGTCCAGGTCGGACGCCTTCGCAGCCGAATCGAAACGACCCCGGGATACATCCCTGATCAGGACTTCTACTGCGGAGACGAGGGGATTTGAACCCCTGGTTCCCGTAAGGGAACTCCACCTTAGCAGGGTGGTGGGCCCCATTGTCGCTGACGTCGTGCCCGCCTGCCCGCTTGGCCGGAGATCGCCTGGCATCCGCGGAAACATGCGGATCTCCGGCCATTCGACGCCGTCCCTCGCAGATCTCGCCACACTCGCGATGCACTCCGAAATCGCAGCACTCGGGATGCTCCGGACACTTTTGGGACACCCGGAGATGGCCTATGCGCGCCGCTGACCCACGCCCGGAGCAACTGGCGGATCCGCCGCACCGGTTCGCGCTGAGTCCGCACGATTCAGTCCACTGCGGGCGACCTCTCCGATCACCAGGAGAGGACTGCGAGCCCAGCAGCCACAAGAACGTGGAGCGCCCGGGACCTACGATGTGAGTGTGGCAACGTCTTCCAAGGAATCCTCATCACGCGGATCTCACCCCTCACCCCTAGGAGCAGGGCGGATGCGAGAGTGACCGATGTCGCGGCGATCTATGACGATCTCGTTCGTTTCGAGACGATCCTGTGGGGCGCGGTAGACGCCAGATTGCGGCGCGACTGCGACCTGAGGCTGACCTGGTTCGAGATCATGCAACTCCTCCATCGAAACCCCGGCGCACGAACGCAGGATATCGCCGACGAGTTCTCGATCACAGTGGGAGGAGTGAGCAAAGTCATAGACCGCATGGTCGATGCCGATTACTGCCGACGGTCACCGAACCCCGCTGACGGTCGTTCGGCCCTGATCTCACTGACGGCGGAAGGCATCCGGAAACTGGAGATCGCGCGTCCGGTGTTCGAAGAAGAACTCGAGAAGCGATTTCGATCCGTACTCGGCCCCGCCGAACTCGCCCGGCTCGCCATCGCACTGAAGCTGCTGCGCGTCAGCGCTCAACACCGCGACGAAGTAGGCAACGAGTAGGGCCTGCGCGACAAAGCCCTGCCTCGGGTCCAGTTTCGAAACGGGACCCGAGGCAGGGCTCGAGGTCACGCCGGTGACGGCATCGAGTAGACGCCGAAGTGGTGTCCGTCGGCGTCACGCAGGCGCGCAAAACTCACACCGGCGGCGTCCACAACGGGCTCCATCGTGACGGTACCGCCAAGACTCCGAGCCTTCTCGATGGTCGAAGGAACATCCTCGACCAAGACGTAGAAGACGGCGTACTCATCGGAGGAGTCCGCGTGTTCGAAGATCCCCCCCGTCGGGCCAGGCGCTCCGGGAGTGACTGCGGCGTGGTAGTTGACACCCTCGAGATCGGTGTTCAAGCGGAACTGCCATCCGAAGAGTTCACCGAAGAACTTCTTCACGTCATCTGGCTTGCCACTGCCGATCTCGAACCACGATACGGATCCGATAGCGGGAGCATTCATGTTTCCTCTTCTCGTTTGGAGCTGATCGTCTGACCACCATACGGGATTTAGTTGACAAAGAATATAACTAGGCTATTTCGACCGGGTAGACTGGGCGGATGAGGCGACGAAAATGGTGAATCAGGAAAGCTCGAAGTCGACGGATGCCGGCGCCGTGCGGGTGCGAGGCGCTCGCGTGCACAACCTGAAGAACATCGATGTCGATATTCCGCTGGGCAAGCTCGTGGCCCTGGCCGGAGTATCCGGCTCGGGTAAGTCCTCGCTCGCCATGGGTGTGCTGTACGCAGAAGGATCCCGCCGGTACATCGAGGCTCTTTCCACATACACCCGCCGTCGCATGACGCACGCGACGAGAGCGACTGTCGACTCGGTCAGTCATATTCCCGCCGCTCTCGCGTTGCGACAGCGGCCAGGGATACCTGGGGTGCGCTCCACCTTCGGCACGTCGACGGAGCTTCTGAACGTCTTGCGAGTGATGTTCTCACGGCTCGGCTCACACCTTTGCCCCAATGGACATCGCCTGGCGCCCACCATCGACGTTGCTGCCAACCTCGACCTGGTGTGCCCAGTCTGCGGAGCGACCTTTTACCCTCCGGGGGCAGAAGTGCTCGCGTTCAACTCCGACGGCGCCTGTCCGACGTGCTCTGGCACCGGGATCGTTCGAAGAATCGATGACGCGACACTCGTTCCCGATCGGTCGAAGAGTATCGAGCAGGGAGCCGTCGCACCGTGGGGGATGTTCGGGCTATCGGTCATGCCGCAGGTCGTGGCGGAGTTCGGCGTCAGAACAGATATTCCCTATTCCGAACTCACCGCCGCTGAGCATCAGATCGTTCTGAACGGCCCCGCGGAGAAGAAGCACATCGCGGTGCCGTCGAAGAACGGCAAGCTCTTTGA
>Ga0308157_10006535_pt1 | contig 13928 bp, 14 predicted proteins | sample PhyBR1_FD_201035 | JGI IMG/M metagenome (GOLD analysis project Ga0308157, IMG submission 201035) | Phyllosphere microbial communities from UC Gill Tract Community Farm, Albany, California, United States - DLSLB.R1 | ecosystem: Host-associated > Plants > Phyllosphere > Unclassified | place: USA...
GCCCCGTCGCAATTGCCGTAAACACCCGTGGTAGAGCCATATACCAGCGCCTTGGGCAAGCGCCCCTGGCGCAGTACACGCACCACATGCGCACTGCGCGTATCAAAGGCCCCCTGCCCCGGCGGAGGTGCCATGTGAATGACGCGATCCGCCAGCCCGCGCAAACGGCGCAGGCTGGGCAGATCATCCAGATTCCCGACCAGCGGCGTTATGCCCAGCTGGCGCAACGCCGCGGCTTTCTCGGGCGACGACGTCAACGCCAGCACCTTGGGACCGTGCTGGCGCGTCTGCGCCGCCACCGGCTGCAGCGCCTGTGCAATACGCTGGCCCACATCCCCACAGCCAATGATGAGCACACGCGTTCGGCGAAACCTTGCTGGCAAAGCACCGCGCGGGATTTGGATTGAAGGCAAAATCGGGTATCCCCATTGAATACTGTTGTGCAACGGGCCACTTTGTGCAGCCCATTGCCTGTGCTGCGCCACGCCTGCCCTGCAGGTCAGCGCACATTGAGAAACCGCCAAGGATAGCTAGAAGATGACCGCCCCCGCATTCCAGATCACCGTTGAACCCAGTGGTCGCCAGTTTTCCGCCAGCAGCAGCGAGACCATTTTGGCTGCAGCCATCACTGCCGGCGTTGGCCTGCCCTACGGTTGCAAAGACGGAGCCTGTGGCTCATGCAAATGCAAGAAACTCAGCGGAGAAGTCACGCACGAGAGCCACTCCGACAAGGCTTTGACACCCGCTGAGCTGGAGGCTGGCTTTATTTTGACCTGCCGCGCAACAGCACACACCGATGTGGTGCTGGAGTCGCGTCAAGTCACTGACGCCCACGCTTTCCCCATCAAAAAAATGCCAGTGCGCGTGGCCGCTTTCGAAAAGCTCTCGCACGACGTCATGCGCGTTCAGCTGCAATTGCCCGCCAACACCGTGTTCCAGTATTTTGCGGGCCAGTACATTGAATTTATCTTGCGCGACGGAACACGCCGCGCCTACTCCATCGCCACAGCGCCCCATGTGCAGGAAACGGCTCCCGGTATTGAACTGCACATCCGCCACATGCCCGGCGGGGTGTTCACCGACCATGTGTTCGGTGCGATGAAGGAAAAGGAAATTTTGCGCACTGAGGGCCCTTTTGGCAGCTTCTTCCTGCGCGAAGACTCCGACAAGCCCATGGTGTTCCTGGCCTCTGGCACCGGCTTTGCCCCCATCCAGGGTTTGCTGACACACATGCAGCACAAGGGCATTACCCGTTCTGTCAGCCTGTACTGGGGCGGTCGCCGTCCAGAAGATCTGTACCAGGATGCATGGGTCAAGCAACTGGCTGCGCTCATGCCCAATCTGCGCTACGTGCCTGTCGTGTCAGATGCTCAGCCCACAGACAACTGGACAGGCCGCAGTGGCTATGTGCACCAGGCGGTGCTGGATGACTTTGCTGATCTGTCGGGCCATGAGGTCTACGCCTGCGGCGCTCCCGTCATGGTGGATTCGGCCCGTACCAGCTACACCAGCCAGCGCGCTCTGCCAGAAGAAGCGTTCTTTGCCGACGCATTCACCAGCGCAGCAGACAAGTAAACGCGGCACTGCCCGCACGAGGCCGCCTTGCGCGGCCTTTTTTACGGCTGCTTACAAAGCCCTGTACTGGACAAAAAAATCTCTTGGGTGTACCACGCACAAAAAATGCGCACTCGCAACAGACACGCCGCATTCTTCAACGAAAAAAGCGAATCACGCTGCAAATACCTCGAACTCAGCGCATACCCAAGTCCATCCAGACGAATCTTGCACAATACTTGCCATGAACCGTCGAAACATCTTGCTGTCCTCCGTTGTCTGTGCCGTGGCACTGGCATCTCCCTTGGCTCAAGCTGCTGAGCAGCCCATCCGCCTGATCGTGCCTTATGCACCTGGCGGCCCGCTGGATGTCACATCCCGCATACTGGCTGAGCGCGTGCGCGATAGCCTGGGCACCGTGATTGTGGAGAACAAGCCCGGAGCGGGCGGCAACATTGGAGTAGATGCCATTGCCAAGGCGGCTCCAGATGGCAAGACCATCGGACTGGCCGCTGTAGCCACCCACGCCGTCAATCCATGGCTGTACAAGAAGCTGCCTTTCGATGCTGATAAGGACTTTGCAGCCATCACACAGATGGTGCGCGTGCCCAACGTGCTGGTGCTCAATACGCAAAAGGCCAAAGAGCTGAACATCAACTCGGTCGCAGACCTGGTTGCCTACGGCAAGGCCCACCCCGGCAAGCTCAGCTATGGCAGCGGCGGCAATGGCAGTGCGGGTCATCTGGCTGGTGAAATGCTGCAGCAGGGTCTGGGCTTTACAGCCGTACATATCCCTTACCGCGGTGCAAGCCCAGCCCAGCTGGCGCTGCTGGCCGGTGAGGTTGATTTCAACATCGACAACCTGGCTGCTGCATCCAGCAACATTCAATCGGGCAAGCTCAAGGCTCTGGCCGTCACCACGCCCGACGAAAGCAAGCTGCTGCCCGGCGTGCCTCCACTGTCCAAGAACATCAAGGGCTTTGCCATTGACACATGGTGGGGCCTGGTCGCACCAGCGGGCACACCTGCCGATGTACTGGAAAAACTCAACAAGGCATTCACTGACGCCCTCAAGGACCCCGAAACGCAAAAACGTTTTGCCTCTTTGATGGCCGAACCCGTGCCCACTACGCCCAAAGAGTTCCAGGCATTCATGGCTGCAGAACGCAACAAATACGGCCCTGTGGTCAAGGCCTCAGGCGCCAGCGTTGATTGATATCACGGCATGCCGCATGCTGTTTTAAAAGGCACCTTCGGGTGCCTTTTTCATGTGCAAGCACAAATCGCCGTCGCTTTCAGGCTGCCCGCCAATCCCCTGCACACAGACAGTCAGTACTTACCCGCAGCCGCTACGTGCAAAGAACAGCTGCGCTACAAACAAGTGGCCATGCATTGAGATAACTGCGCTTGACGCAGGTTTGTGATTGACCCCGGGAGGAGACCACCATGCCCAAAATCCGCTGCAGCTACCAGCTTCACATCCAGTTGAGCGAAAGCAAGCCCGCCATCTGGCGCCGCCTAGTCGTGGCAGACAGCACCAGCCTTGCCCAATTGCATCGCACCATTCAGGCAGCCATGGGCTGGGAAAACCGCCACGGCTACGCTTTTGAAATTGCGGGACAGCGCTACGGCCAGCCCAATGCCGACTTGCCCGAAGACCCCACCATGGATGCGCGCCGCTACACCCTGAGCCAGCTGCTGCAAGGCCAGGCCCTGTCAGTGCGCTACCTGTACGACTTGAACGCAGGCTGGCAACTGCGCATCAAACTGGAGGCCTGCACCCCCATTGGCAGCCCTGAAGCCTTGCACAGCCTGCCCATTTGCCTGGGCGGGCGCAACGCATGTCCACCAGAAAACTGGAGCGGCGGCATGTCCGCATTTACAGATTTTGTGCAGGCTATTCAAGACAAGCAGCACCCGGGCCACCATGCAGCATTGCGCCTGCACCCAACTGATTTCGATGCCAAGCTTTTTGATCTGCCAGCAGCACAAGCCCGCATTCACGCCTTGCAGTTACTGCGGCCAAGCACATCGGCAGCAGTTAAGCCAGAAACCGCATTTCTATAGAGACTTTTCAAAATAAAGAGCAGCTAGCGCAGGCGGTTAAAGGCTTTCGAAGGTCAATGACTTCAAAGGTGCCAAAAACAAAGCGCCATCTGCTCTTTTTTCAATCATTTCAAACGGTTATCCAGCGCAATTGCACATGTTTTATTGATCCGCGTCATGCCTGAATACAAAATGCTCTCCGTTAGCTCGGAGAAAGTTTGAATTTCACAAAAGTCTGAAAGTTCAGGATCACAATATCGGCCAACTGGACAGTTAGACCCGTTCTAAGGTTCGTGACTGCCGAGCAACTCTCTCTTCACAACGATTTGTTTCGTAAGGATTTGCGCTATGAAAAAAACTCTGATGACGCTCGCCCTGCTGGCTGCTGGTGGCATTGCTGCTCCAGCTATGGCTGCTGACTGCGCTATTACCGTTGAAGGTAATGACCAAATGCAATTCAGTGTGAAGAACATTGAAGTGCCCAAGTCCTGCAAGAACTACACCGTTACCCTCAAGCACGTGGGCAAGATGCCCAAGTCCTCGATGGGCCACAACCTGGTACTGACCACCGCAGCTGACGCCACCGCAGCTGCTGCAGATGGCATGAAGGCAGGCGCAGCTGCTGACTATGTCAAGGCTGGCGACACCCGCGTCATCGCACACACCAAGGTCATTGGTGGTGGTGAATCGACCCAGGTTGTGATCGATGTGGCCAAGCTCAAGGCTGGCACTGACTACACCTACTTTTGCTCTTTCCCTGGTCACTCCTTCATCATGAAGGGTGCGCTGAAGCTGGGCGCTTAATCCACGCTGACCGCCGGTGCATGCGCCGGCATCTCTTCAAAAAGCCCCGGGCATTGCGCCCCGGGGCTTTTTTGTTGCCTGCCTGGCTCCAAGACTTCTGTGTTCGATAAACACCTGTGACCTGCGCACATGCAATCTCTCGACAGCTCACCGCTAGCATGCGGCAGCGATCACCCAACAACACACCGAGGAGCCAGCGCATGGACCACACAGCACACCAGACCCCACACCCCGAAGAAGGCGCCGTTCGCCAGCCTCTGGAGATGTACATGCGCGGCCATGCAGAAGACAACGCCGAGCACATGCGCGCTGCCTTCCTGCCCACTGCCCGCCTGGAAAGCGTGCGCGAAGGTCCTCTGACGTCCTGGGATCTGGACTTTTACTGCCTGCGTTTTACCAATACACCTGCACCCGACGAGTCCACGCGCCGCCGCAGCATTGACTGGCTGGACATCACCGGCACCTCGGCCATGGCAAAAGTTACGCTGGTCCATGGCAGCGTCACCTTCACAGACTATTTTGTGCTGCTCAAAACAGAACAGGGCTGGAAGATAGCAAACAAAGCATTTCACGCACAACCGCAATAAGCGGCCTCTTTTGATACCCCCAAGCCCAGCCATGCTGGGCTTGCTTGTCTGGGAGTAAAAATTACTGGCCATGTCTGCTTAAAGTCTTTTCAGCACAGCGCACAATGCCCTCTTTTTCATAGCACTCAAAAACGCTCCAGACCATGACTCAGCAAAGCATTGCAACCTCGTTTTTCACCATCGGCGAATTCCATGCTCTGAGTGGTGACGAGATCACACGCACCGCCCATATCGATGTGCCAGCCGAGTGCCTGCAGGTTGCGGCCACCTTGCAATCGGCACGCCAATGGCTCAATGAGCAGCACGCAGGCATCGATATGGAATGCGCTGCCGAGCTGCCTTTGCGCGGTTATTTCTCGTTCCAAAGTGAACAATCCACGCAAGGCTTTCACGTAGAAAGTGCGCAGTTGATTGCCATGGATGAAGGCTTTGTTGTCCGCGCCAGTCTGGACAACGGCGTGTGCGTAGAAAGCGACTGGCTTGCCATTGCGTTGTAAAAATTCATAAGGCTAACGCTCTAGCGCACACCAGAAATCGTTAAAAGCTATATTTTTTAAACCACGCACCAGCAACTTCACACCACAGCACAGCCCGCAGACATGCGGGCTTTTTAATGTCTGCCCCTTGTTGCTGCACGCTCATTCGCTGCGCTCTGACACGTTTGCTTGCTTTGTTCTGGCTTGCAAGCGGGTGTAGATCGCCCAATATGGGAGCCATGTACTACGGTGAACGCTTTAACGCCTGGACGCATCTGGTTGGCGCCCTGTTTGCGCTGACGGGCGCGACATGGCTGATCGTGGTCACCAGCCTGCGCGCCGACGCACAGGCCATCACCAGCGTCAGCATCTATGGCGTTGCCATGGTGTTGCTGTATGCCACCTCAACCCTCTATCACAGCGTGCGCGGCCCGGCCAAACGCATCCTGCAAAAGTTCGACCACCTGAGCATCTATCTGATGATTGCAGGCAGTTACACGCCGTTTTGCCTGATCAGCCTGCGCGGTGCATGGGGCTGGAGCTTGTTTGGTGTCGTCTGGGGCCTGGCCCTAGTGGGCATGCTGCAAGAGATCAAGCCCCGCAATGAGGCACGTGTGCTTTCGCTCATCATTTATGCGGTGATGGGCTGGGTGGTGGTGGTGGCTACAGGGCCGCTGCTTGAGGCACTGGGCACTGCTGGCTTTATCTGGCTGGCTGCAGGCGGCCTGCTCTATAGCGTAGGTATCGTGTTCTTTGTGCTGGATGGCCGTGTGCGCCATTTTCACGGCATCTGGCATCTATTTGTGATTGCAGGCAGCTTGCTGCACTACGTCACCATCATGCGCTACGTCTTGCCCAGCGCTGTGGTTTGACAAAGGCTTCCCCGGCGTCCCACCAGCCCTGCGCTCACAGCAGGTCTTGCTGAACGGGCAAGGTCTGGGGACTCTCTTCAGGCGCATCTGTGGTGTTAGTCAATGGCGGTGGAGCCAGCACTTCATCCCATGTCACGCCCGCCAGCGGCTCCCAGTGCGCAACCATGATCCAGCGCAGTATTTGCGGCGCACTGGCCAGCTCTTCACCCAGAGCATCCAGGGCCTGACAAAGATAGCGAATGCTGCTGCGATCCAAGGCCGCAACGGGCTCTTCAATGAGCGTCAGGCGTGCACCGCTGGCCAAGGCAGCGGCGATGCCCAGCTTGCGCAGGCACCCGGTAGACAAATGCCACAGGGGTTTGGACAAATGCTCTTGCAGGCCAAAGCCCTGGCAATGGCGGCTCCAGGCGGCCTCGCTCCAGGTGGGCCAACGCTGCGCGACTTCTTGCACCCATTGCTGGGCAGACATTTCACGCTCGTGCATTGCCGCACGTGGATGGTGCCAGTACACCTGCGCCACGTACGCCGCACTGTCTGCCTGACTGCACAGACCCGCACACTGCACACGACCACGCCCCGCAACAGCATGCCCGGCCAGCACCGCCAGCCATTGCTGCGCTTCTTCGCCAGATTCATCGACCACCACGCAGATGCCAGGCTTCAACTGCTCGCTCCAACCTTTGGCTGGAAACTGGATGCCTTGTGGCCACAAATCGGCCCAGACCATCAGTGGTTTGTGCAACTCCTCGCGTTCATGTATGGCATTGGGCACAGGCCACCTTTTCCTTTCTTGTAACCAGCTTCATCACACCAGGGCTGACATCCCAGCCAGCAACTGTCAGCAGCGGCCTGCACAAGGCAAGCACATTCAGTGCCTGCTCGCGCACGTGGTAAGCCGGCAAATCAGACTTTGTTTGCCGGGGGTGACCATAAACCGCTATACATTTTGCATGTTTGTTACAGGGAGAGAACATTGCAAATCAAAACTACGGCCGTCTTGACACTCACCGCTGCTCTGGCTTTGACTGGCTGCGAAACCATGACCGAAACCCAGCGCAACACAGCCCTTGGCGTGGGCGTAGGTGCTTTGGCAGGAGCAGGCATTGCCAAAGCCACAGGGGGAAAAGCCGGTAAAGGGGCTTTGATTGGTGCAGCAGTAGGCGGCGTGGGCACCTATGTCTGGTCGGCCAGCATGGAGCGTCAGCGTCAGGAATTAGAAGCTGCAACCCGTGGCACGGGTGTGACAGTGTCGCGTACCAGCGACAACCAGCTCAAGCTGGCCATACCGTCGGACATTTCGTTTGACAGCAACAGCGCCTACATCAAGAGCCAGTTTCGCCCCGTGCTTGACAGCTTTGTAACCAGTCTGCGTCGCAACCCTAACACCCACGTCATCATCGTGGGACACACCGACAGCACAGGTGGTGCGCACATCAATGACCCCCTGTCGCTGAGCCGCGCCAACGCCACACGCGACTACATCTTCAGCCAAGTGCGTGGCCCGCGCATCCAGACCGAAGGCCGTGGCGCACGTGAACCTGTTGCCTCCAACGACAGCGCCTGGGGCCGCGCTAAAAACCGTCGCGTTGAAGTGTTTGTGGCTGCCGCACAGTAAAAATAAAGCAGCACCTTCAATAACAGAAACGCAATCCACGCCTGGATCACAAGCGCTGGCTGCGTTTCTGTCGTGCCCTGCTTCAGTGTCAGGGCCGCCATGCAGACAGTGGCCTGCGTGTTCACCTACACAGGGTTGAGGACTTCTACCACTCGATGCCAATTGACACATTTGGTAATGACTTCTATCTTTTTGCAAGCGTCCCAATGTGCCGCTTTGCAGCCACGGTCGTAACGTCAGCGCAGCACCCTTGTCTTGCCGACGTCTTCAGCGAACGGAGGGGCACATGCCCGACCTCACGACCATCGCTTTAATGATTGCCCTGTCGTCTGGCTCCTCGGCGATCAGCGTGATATTGACCGGCCGCACCCACTGGCGCGAGGGCAGCCTGCTCATGGCCATGACGATGACGTGCTACGGCCTGTCCTATGTGTGCATCAGCTTCATGGCATCGCCCAACCCCACGCAGTGGTTCATGGCGGCCTACGCAGTGTTTGCATGCGGGCAAAGCTGCTGGCTCGCCACCATCTATCGCTTCTACCAAATTCGCCCGCCTTGGTGGCTGCTGCTGTGCCTGCCTCTTTGGGCATTGCTGCTGTTTACGCTAGCCATCAACCAGCCTGAACTGCGCGTGCGCCTGGTCAGCGGGCTGTTTCTTTGCAGCGAGATCTGGGGGCTGCTGGTGCTGGCACGCCGCCGCAGCGAGCCTTTGAATAAAGGCAGCGTCGTGTTGGTGGTGGGCGTGCTGATGTTCTGTAGCGCCATGCTGCTAAGGGTGTTTCTGCCCAACGCTTCACTCACGCTGCGCGACCCGGCCTCATCCAGTACGCACCTGCTCCTTTCATTCACCATTTTGTTCATCGCCATGCACCTGAAATCGACCGGTTTCTTGCTGCTTTGCTCAGGCCGCCAGCACAACCGGTTGCAGTACATGGCCAATATGGACGTACTGACCGAGTTGCCCAACCGCAGAGCCTTGATGCAATCGCTGGAAATAATGTGCGGACAGGCGCAGCTGTACCAGACCCCTTTCAGTCTGCTGATGATTGATGTGGACCATTTCAAACGCGTCAACGATGCATGCGGCCATCAGGAGGGAGACAGGGTACTGACTCAGATCGCCCATTTGCTGCAAACCCATGTACGCCCCCACGACATTGTCGGGCGCTATGGAGGAGAAGAATTTGTCATTGCCTGCCCCAACACCGACACGCTGAACGCCAGCTTGCTGGCTGACCGGATGTGCCATGCGGTGCGCAGCGCAGTAGCCGCTCACCACGCACAGGAAACATGGCCCGTGACCATCAGTGTTGGGCTGCATGTGTGCTATCCCGCAGAGGCTCAGACGCTGGATCACGCCTTGCTGTGTGCCGATCAGGCCCTGTACCAGGCCAAAACCAACGGGCGCAACCGGGTCTGGCAGCAAGACTCCACGCGTGCTACGCCCGCAGCCACGGCGTCCGTTGACGCATAAGACCACACGCACCGAAACCATGGATCCAGCCACCCGGGATGGTCCAAGCGGGACTGGAAAACTTTCTCAGGTACTGCGCTGCACTGAACAAGCCCCTGCCCCAGCACGGTGGCAGCAATTGCGCATCAAGACGCCTGCGTACTTGCCCAAATACACAGCCTCTGGAGACAATGCCCCATTTCCCCGGTATTGAAGAGAAAGAACCACATCATGATCGTTTTAATCACTGGCGCATCGGCGGGTTTCGGTGCAGCCATGGCGCGCAGTTTTGTACAGGCAGGTCACCACGTCATTGCCACCGCTCGCCGCAAAGACAAGCTGGCGGCTCTGGCTGCCGAACTGGGTGAGCGCCTGCTGCCTGTGGAGCTGGATGTGACAGATCGCGCAGCAGTTCAGGCGTTGCCCTCCCAGCTGCCTGCCGCCTTTGCTGAAGTGGACGTACTCATCAACAACGCCGGCCTTGCTCTGGGTCTGGAGCCAGCACAGCGTGCCGATCTGGACCAGTGGCAAACCATGATCGACACCAACTGCACCGGTCTGGTCACCATGAGCCGCACCTTCCTGCCAGGCATGGTGGAGCGCAAGCGCGGTCATGTCATCAATTTGGGGTCGGTGGCTGGCAACTGGCCTTATGCGGGCGGCAACGTCTATGGCGCTACCAAGGCCTTCGTGCAGCAGTTCAGCCGCAACCTGCGTGCCGACCTCAGTGGTACCGCCGTGCGTGTGACCAATGTTGAGCCGGGCATGTGCGGCGGCACTGAGTTTTCCAATGTGCGTTTTGGCGATGCAGAAAAAGCTGCCAAAGTCTACGAAGGCGTGCAATTTCTCACCCCCGAAGACATCGCTTCCACCGTGCTGTGGATTGCCCAAAGCCCCAAACACATGAACATCAACGCCATCGAAATCATGCCTGTACAGCAAAGCTTTGCCGGCCTGTCCGTGCACCGCCAGTCGGTCTGGTAAATGCCCGTTGCGCAGTGACTCAGCCCCCTGCGCCTTGCCCGCAAGCGCGGGGGTGGGGGCACTTGACGCACAGCCAACCTCGCACGCAGCCAACCTCGCACACAACCAAGTCAGCACCCCAACCAAAATTGCAAGACCATTGATCACTAAATCACCAATCTAGCGGCTCTTTCCTACAAGAAGCTGCGCTAGACATACTGACCGCATCCTCAGCCACTGCGGCACAGGCCGCCATGTGATTGTTTCGCTACCCATCAGCGCGCATGTTTTTGCGCGTCGTTCCATGCGTTATCTGTCAGAGAGGCTTGCAACATGTCACCCTGCCACCATGCTCTCCAATGGTTTTGTGTATGGATTGCCGCGTTGCTACTGAGCGCTCCCTTCGCTTTGGCGGCCACCCCGCCAACTGCTGTCCCATGGAAAATAGTGGCCTCTCCCTTCCCGCTTGCGCAGGTCTACATTGATTCTTTACGCAGCCAACTGCAAGAACAGCTGCAAGCCCCGGTGCAATTGCAGTTTGATGACCCTAGCGAAGGGCTGGTGCCCCCCAAACCCGGCAGCGATCCCAAGCTGGCACAGCGCGCCATCTGGCTGGTCTCTGAAGGCAATAGCAGCCTGACCGGCAACCCCGCACAAAACCCCAGGCATCTGGCTAACTTTGAGCCACTGGTCATCTTCATGGAGATACCGTGGTGCCTGTTTGCCCTCAAAACCTCGCCCGCACATGAGCAAAAAGATCTGCTCGCCTGGCTGTCCAGCCTGGGGCGGCCCGCCCAGATTGGCGTAGGGGCTTACAGCGGCAGCCCCATCATGTGGGTGCATGCACTGGCCAGCAGGGCTAAAAACAAAAGAAAAACAACAGATCAGCGGCCGCTACAGGTGCAGGCCCAGCCGTTTCAGGGTGCTGAAATGCTCACGCCCATGCTGGAGAAAAGCGTCGATCTGGCCATTTCGCGCTGCTCACACATGCGCAAAATTGGCAACGATGTGGCCGTCGTGGCCAAATCGCACAACGAAACCATTCGCTACGTGCCAACTGTGCCCACCTTTACCGAACTGGGCCTGCCACCGCTGGGCCGCGGCTGGCACGGTGCGTTTGTGCCACGCAACATGGCGCAAGCCGACAAGCAAAAGCTGATTGCAGCTTTTGAAACCATCACCACGTCGGCAGAAACCCAGAAAGCAATCCTCGACATATGGCAAATCCCGTTGCGCATAGATCACGCAACATCGCAGCGCTACATCCACCACTATATCCAGACATGGCAAGCCATCTTTGAGCTCATGGAGCGCAATACACAGGAAGAGACTACTGCGGCAAAAACCATCAAATAGCCCGCAAACACCGTGTTGACCCCCATCTAATTCGCGGTGATCAGCGCACCAGTCACGATGACTTCAATCAGGTACTTGGGGTTGATGGCCGGGCCAATCACCGTCGCACGCGGTGGCGTGTGTCCGGGCACTACCCACGCATCCCACACCTCGTTCATCACCACAATGTCAGCCGCACTGCGAATAAAGATCTGGCACGACAGAATGTGCGCCTTGCTGCTGCCTGCGGCGCTCAGCAGCCGCTCCACATGGCCCAGCACCTCCTGCGTTTGCGTGCGCATGTCGCCGTCTGGGTTGTTCTCAGGAATCTGCCCGGCCAGATAGACCGTACCGTTGTGGATAGCCACTTCCGACAGGCGCTTGCCCACATGGTGACGGGTGATGGAGTCAGAGGTCGATATGGTCATAAATCAATGCACCGGAGCAAGTGCTGAAAGCTTTTGGCGAACAGTCCAAGCGTAAAGCGCTTAGGCTGGCATTTTTTAATTGTGAGTGTTTTTGGCCTGCAACGCATGTGCAGTCAGCGCATACAGCTACTTTTTATGCAGGGATGAACGACCTTGCGCAGCACTTCGCCCCAAGTACGCAGGGACAACGCCCATTCCTCTCATGCAGCCGGGCTCCTACCATTTATCCATCTCCCATTTGACTTGCCCCCTCAGAGCCTGCATGCAGATCATCTCCCAGTCCAGCACCGAGCAACACCTTCCCTTCTCCACCCTTTTGCCCGCCTTGGAGCGCATGTTCATTGACGGCTGCCAGGTACCGCTGCGCCACAACCACGCCATCCCCGGCAGCACGGACGATGACAACGGCATCATGCTGCTGATGCCAGCCTGGCAAACCGGCCAGCATCTGGGCGTCAAAACCGTCTCCATCTTCCCCGGCAACCACCGCAAGGGCTTGCCCGGACTGCACTCGGTCTACATCCTGTACGACGCCAGCACGGGCCGGCCCCTTGCCGTGCTGGATGGCGACACCATCACCTCACGCCGCACTGCTGCCGCGTCAGCGCTGGCTGCCCGCTGGCTCAGCCGCCCTGATGCCAAAAAGCTGCTGGTGGTGGGCACCGGCCGCGTCGCCAGCCTGCTGCCCCACGCCTACCGCTGCGTGCGCGAGCTGCAAACGGTGGAGGTCTGGAACCGCAACCCCGAAAGCGCCCAGGCCCTGGTTGAACGCCTGAACGCCCAAGGTATTGCCGCAAAGCACGCTCCTGACTTGGAAGCCGCCGTGCGCCGTGCCGACATCGTCAGCTGCGCCACGCTGGCCACTGCCCCCCTCATTCGCGGTGAATGGCTGCAGCCCGGCACGCACCTGGACTTGATCGGCAGCTTCACCCCCGCCATGCGCGAAAGCGACGGCGTCTGTCTGCGCAAAGCCAGCGTGTTTGTAGACACCATCGAAGCCCTGCTCAAAGCGGGTGACCTGCTGGGTGCCATCGACGAAGGCGCATGGGCCAAAGAGCAACTGACCGCCACACTGGAGCAACTGTGCCGTGGCCAGCACGCAGGCCGCCGCAGCGCGCAGGAAATTACGCTTTTCAAATCAGTAGGCAGCGCGCTGGAGGATTTGGCTGCTGCGTCGCTGGCATATGGTGCATGGGAAGGGGCGGCTGCTGTGAATGGGCAGGGGTAAGGCTCTGGATGGCAACGCTGTGCGATGCAGGTGGTTGTGTGTTCTGTTTATGTGCTTTTTGGGCTACTAACGCTTAGTGGGTTTGCGTTGGTCGTTATTTATTTTTTTATACGCGTAGGCTTTCAGGGCTGAGGCCGGGATTTCGCCCCGGCGAGCGAGTCACTTTCTTGTCCGCGACAAGAAAGTGACCCAAGAAGCGCGTCTGCCGACGGCTTCCGGCGGAACTCGCTACGCGCTGGCAGCGCTGCGCTCAGACAGCCGCCGGAAGTTTGGGGGACTTCTTTTTCTGAACAGCCACGGGCACACCAGTCCTTCGGCTGGCATGCATTGCCAGCATTACGCCTCTTGATGCAGGTAAGTAGGTGGGATTACCGTGTTTACGTCCTTGAATTATTCATAGGGTTTTGGGCTCAAAGCGCTTATGCGGAAAGCGTTGTTAGCTATTTATTTTCAAACTGCGCTGACTTTGAAGGCATAAGTCGGTTTGTCGCACCGGCCTATGCAAACAACACCACCAAGATCAAAAACATGAAGCACAAATTAAAAAGGCTGCTAACTCCAACTAAA
>Ga0308157_10006536_pt1 | contig 13927 bp, 12 predicted proteins | sample PhyBR1_FD_201035 | JGI IMG/M metagenome (GOLD analysis project Ga0308157, IMG submission 201035) | Phyllosphere microbial communities from UC Gill Tract Community Farm, Albany, California, United States - DLSLB.R1 | ecosystem: Host-associated > Plants > Phyllosphere > Unclassified | place: USA...
TTGAGTAATTACCAAAATTTATTGAATTTGGCAGTTGCAAAAAGTTATATTACCGAGAAAGAAGAGCAAACTTTGAGAGAATGGAACGTTAGTCCATCAACTTGGAATGTGTAATTTTATACTGCAATAATCAGAATACAAACAAAATACAATTATGAATTTAGAAAGTCCTAAGGTTACCGTTGAAAAATCAGCTCAACAATTATTCGATTTATTAACTGATGTAAAAAACTTCGAAAAATTAATGCCTGATAATATTGCAAAATTTGAAATTACAGGAGAAGATGCTTTTATTTTTGGATTAAAAGGAATGCCAGAAATTAAATTAAGAATGAAAGATAAAGTTGCTCCAAACAAAGTAGTTTTGGGTGCAGCAAGTGACAAAGTTCCCTTTACTTTAATAGCAAATATTGATAGCATTTCTGAGCAATCAAGTGCTGTACAATTAAATTTTGAAGGTGAATTCAATGCAATGATGGCAATGATGGTAAAAGGTCCAATCTCAAAATTCATCGAAACTTTGGCTAACAACATGACAAAGCTTTAAAAAATACATTTACAAAAGACAAAAGCCTTTTAGTTTGATGCTAAGAGGCTTTTTCTATTTAATAAATTACACCTTTAGAACCCGTTGGACTTGGTTGTAATTCTAAAATTGAATTGGGAGCGAGGTTTGGTTCTGTTCGATGCGAAACGAATAGAATGGTAATATTGGTTTCTTTTTTTATTGTATTAATAAGTTGGATTACCAAGGAAACGTTATGATCGTCCAAACCTTCAAGTGGTTCGTCTAAAATTAACAATGGCGGATGTTTCAGCACTGCGCGAGTGATAAGAGCAATTCTTTGTTGACCAATTGAAAGTCGATTGAAAATATTTTTTTTCAAAGGGGTCATTTCGATTAAATCAAGCCATTGTGCGACAATCTTTTTTTGCAAAGTTGTTGGTTGCCTGTATAATCCAATGGAATCAAAGAAACCCGAAAGAATCATTTCTTCCAAAGTGGTATTTCTGCTGAATAAATCGGTCATCGAAGTGGAGAAATAGCCAATTTTCTTTTTGATTTCCCAAACGCTTTCCCCGCTACCTTTTTTTCGTCCAAAGAGTTCGATATCCTGACCGTAACCTTTGACATTATCTCCAGAAATTAGTGATAAAATAGTGCTTTTTCCTGAGCCGTTCGGGCCAACAAGTTGCCAAAATTCGCCTTGTTTAATTGTCCAGGAAAGAGAATCAATAATAGGTCTTTCATCATAGGAAACGGATACATTGTTCATTTTTATAAGAACACCGTCTTCAAAAACTTCTTTGTGAATAGGTATTTTATATTCGTTATTTTCAAGAGAATTAGCTTCGTTTGTTTTTATGTCATTCAATTCGAATAAATTATTATCGATTTGCGCTTTATTAGGAATAAAATCTAGTAAATCGGCAGTTCGATTAACTAATTGTATGATACGTACCGAATTTGAAATAGTTTCTATAGCAGTCGCCAATTCCGAACGGGACTTCTGGTCAAGATGATCCATTGGATTATCGAGAATGATATAATCTGGATTTTGTCTGAGACAATATTTTAGAAATTCTTTTTTTCGCTCTCCCGATGAAAAGGTTCTCAGGTTTCTGTTTGCTTCAGTAGTAGCTTCAATCGAGTCATGTCGAAACTCTTCCTCGATTAATTTGTGAATAGCAATGTCCGAAAATAAGATTCCTTTCAAATGATTAAAATCGGATAATTTTCCTTGTATTTTTCCAGATAGTAAAGTATCTATGAAGTTTTTTTTGTCAACTTGATTGGATAGAAGAATGTCCCAATGTTTCATTGTAGAAGTATTGTAGTGTGTCAAAAAATTGAACCGCAAATTACACAAATTCGCGCAGATTAATTGGTGAAAACAAGTGTAATTTGTGTTATAATTTTTTTGATTTTACGATATTATTTCAATGGAAAATTAGCCTCGAAAGTTTTGAAGCGACTATCTAAATCTTTTATTAATCGTGTTTTCACAGCCGAATCCTGAATAAAACTGTAATTGATACTATTGTAAACAAACTGTTTGATATCAGTATATGAAATAGTTGGATATCTTTTGGCTAGTAAAACATATTGTTCGGTCATATTGGTTCTCAATATTCCGGCGTCATCTGTGCTAATGATTATCGGGACACCAAATTCTTTGTACAATAGGATAGGGTGGCGATTTTCCTTTACTTTCAAAATGAATTCGTTACTGACCAGATTGATTTCGACAGGAATTTTATTTTTAGCCATATAACGCATTAAGTAATAGCTCTTATCTTCGTAAGCGATATCAACTCCGTGCCCAATTCTGTTGGCTCCTGCAATATGAACGGCGGCATTAATATGCCACGACAATTCCTCTGGACGAACTAGTCCTAAAGTAAGTTCACCAGCGTGCAAAGTGTATTTTACTTTTGGAAAACGACTATGACAATATTTGAACATCAGCATGTGTAATTCATAATCTTTCATCGAAGTTTCGCCATCTTCGGGAGAAACGATATTAACTCCGGCCATCAACGGGCTACTATCTGCAGAGATAAAAGCAACGACCAGATTTTTGAAAATATCCACAGGTTCCATAAAGCGCAATACAAAATTTTGATAGCGCATTGTGAATTGGCTATCATCGATTTTGAGCTCATTATGCATTTTGTCAACAAAATTGGTATTGAAATCAGTAGCGTATTTTTTGGCATCTTTTTTAATAAAAATGGAGTATAATGAATCCAAAGATTGCATAACCGCTTTTTCGTTTTTTGTAGCAACCAGTTTTCGCAAATAAGTATTATAATTGACTAAATCATCCGTTTTTATAGCACTAGGAATAGGCGATAATTGGGTTTCGATGTAGCTTACATTTTCTTTGATAGCTCTGTTTTTAAGTTCCATTAAGCCCGCTTCAAAATTATTTTGAATGGCAGGTTCAAACTTCATGAACGATTCAAAAAACTGCTTATCGGAAGGATAATTAGCGTCGTTATAATCTTTGACAGACCACTTTTGCATTATTTTTTGTTTGTAAGTTTCCAACTCACCATTCATTTGCAAAGTAGAAAATAATACCCAATCAGCTCCGGTTTGTTTCTCCGGACTAACCGTCATGGTTTGAGTATTAAGATATAAATCCTGAGCGATGGCGTGGGCTAATAAAGGCTCTGCATAAATCGATCCGGAATAATGATGGTGCAAGTCGCCTCCTTTGGGTATTTGGGTAAAAAAAGCAGTAAGAGCCGCTTCGTTATTCCTGATTTTTTCAAAATATTGATCTGCTGATTGAGAAAATCCTAATTGGAATAGGGGTAAGAGAAGTAAAGTATAAAATAATTTCATGTTCTTTATTTCCTTGCAAATATAACAATTGTCTCTGAATTTGTTTAAAATGGAGTGATTTTGTTTACAATATTCAATTTCATTAATAAATCAGTTTGTTCTTCATTGCCCAAAACAAAAATATGTTTGTCGAATGTAATAAAACCATTTTTACTATAAAATCGAATAGCTTTATGATTTTCTTCCCAAACGCCTAGCCAAATATAATCTACAGCTTCTATTTGCGCGATTTGAATAGCTTGGTCTAATAGAAATTGCCCAATTTTTTTGCCGTGAAAATCTTGTAAAACATAAATGCGTTGAATTTCGAAAGCATTGTCTTTAATGGCTTCAGTTTGCGCGTCTCCAAAATTGAGTTTGAGATAACCTACTGGTTGTTTTTCCCAAAAGGCAATATAAAAAGGAGAATCCGCATTATTTATTTCGGATGCTAATTGTGCGGTATTAAAATTCTCTTCAAGATATTTCGCCATATTTTCTGGTGTATTTATGGCCGCAAAAGTTTCTATGAACGATTGTTTACTGATGTTTTGAATGATGGAAAGGTCAGACAATGTAGCTTTTTTAATCTCAATCATTTTTTTTATTTATTTAGATCTTTGTACAAATATCAAAAATACATAAAAATAAAAAGTATCCATTTTAAAATTCTATTGTGTCATTTAACAATTCAATTTATTGTTTCCAAATTCTAGATTTCAATTTGTATTTTTGAAACAATAAAAAAATCTATATGAAAATTGTATTATCGCCGGCCAAATCATTAAATTTTGAACAAGAATTACCAACCTCACAATATACTTCCTCTCCGTTTTTAAAAGAATCCAGACAAGTTCATAAAGTTTTAAAACAACAATCACCAAAATCATTATCGGATTTAATGTCGATTTCAGATAAATTAGCAGACTTGAATTGGAAACGCAATCAGGAATGGAAAACACCTTTTACACCCGAAAATGCTCGCCCTGCAATTTATGCTTTTGATGGTGACGTTTACACCGGATTGGATGCTTATTCTATTCCAGTAGAAAAATTAGATCAATTACAAGAACGTTTAAGAATATTATCAGGACTTTATGGATACTTGAAGCCATTGGATTTGATTCAGCCATATCGATTAGAGATGGGAACCAAATTACCCATTGGCGAAAGCAAAAACTTGTATGAATTTTGGAAAAAAACTATCACCAATTCATTAAATAAAGAACTTAAGAAAGGAGAGTTGTTTATTAATTTAGCGAGTAATGAATATTTTTCGGCAGTTGATGTAAAGGCTTTGAAAGTGCCGGTTATTACTCCGGAATTTAAAGATTACAAAGATGGAAATTTGAAAATGATTAGCTTTTTTGCCAAGAAGGCTAGGGGATTGATGGTGCGTTATATTTTGGATACCAATGCAGAGACGATTGATGATTTAAAAGGTTTTAATTATGAAGGTTATCAATTTGATGGGAATTTATCGAAAGGAAATCATTTAGTGTTTACGAGATAATAATTTTATTTCAATATAAAAAAAGCCGAATTCATTACGAATTCGGCTTTTCTGTATACTAAAATCTGCAATCTTCCTAGTGCATTGCATCAGCAGGATTGACTTTGTTTTTTCCTTTTTTGATAAAAAGAATAATAGGAATACAACATAGGAACAAAATTCCCAGCCAAAGGAAAATATCCATGTAAGCTAAAACTGTACTTTGTTTCATAACCGAATAGTCTAAGGCTTGATAAGCTTTATGTAGGGATTCGTTACTGCTGAAACCTTTTGACATAAAATTTCTTTGCATTCCTGCAACACGTTGTTGTACTTCGTATTTGCTAGGATCTAAATATGAAACCAGATTTACTCTGTGTTCCTGACTCCAACGCGTGATAAATGTGGTAATGATCGCAATACCAAATGAACCACCAAGCTGACGCATCATTCCTGTAAAAGCGGCTCCTTCACCAATATGTTTTCCTTTTAAAGTAGAAAGTGAAAGTGTTGTAATTGGTACAAATAATAATCCTAAACCAATTCCTCTCAAAATCAATGGCCAGTATAAATGTTCTACTCCGGTATCTGGAGTCATATTACCGTACATCATATAGGTAAAGAAGAAAAAGATTAAAAACCCAACAGCAACCATATATTGTTGAGGTACTCCTTTTTGAATCAAGTTTCCTACTATCGGCATCATAAATGCTGTTGTGATAGAACCAGGTATTAGCAATAATCCCGCATCTGTAGCTGTCCATCCCAAAATTGACTGTGTGTAAATTGGAATGATTAATGTTGAACCATATAATCCAAAACCAAGAATGAAACACATAACAGTTCCGATTCTGAGATTACTATCTTTTAGAACACTCAAATTTACAATTGGATGTTCATAGGTAAGCTCTCTCCAAATAAAAAGAATTAAACCTAACAGAGAGACTGTACTTAAAGTCGTAATTATTGGATCATTGAACCAATCGTCTTGTTGACCGTGTTCCAAAACAAATTGTAATGAACCAATGAAGGATGCCAATAAAACAATTCCCCACCAATCAACTTGATTTGATTTTAATTTTTCTCCATATTTTGGACTTCTTACGAAAGTAATAGCCAAGAGAGCAGCAATAATTCCCAATGGAATATTGATGTAAAAAATATAAGGCCATGAATAATTATCTACCAAATAACCTCCCAAAGGTGGTCCAAGTGTTGGTCCAACAATTACTCCCATTCCGTAAATAGCTTGTGCCATTCCACGTTTTGCGATAGGATAACTTTCGGTAATAATGGTTTGAGCGGTTACCAGCAAGGCACCTCCACCCATACCTTGTATGAATCGAAAAATAACTAATTCCCAAATATTAGAAGCGTTTCCGCATAGAAAGGAACATACTGTAAAAAGGATAATTGAAGCTACAAAGTAATTACGTCTTCCAAATTGTTGCGACAACCAGCTGGTCATCGGAATTACAATCACGTTTGCAATTGCATAAGCTGTAATTACCCAAGCTACGTCTGTTAATGTAGCACCAAGGCTACCTCGCATATCAGTAAGGGCTACGTTTACAATAGTTGTATCTACGATTTCCAGCAATGCACAAAGCACCGCTGTAATCGTAATAATGATACGTCTAAATCCGTATTCTACTAAATCGTCGTCTGCTGCTTGTACTTTTGTCATTTTATATCAATTGTATAATGTGATTTTTAAAATCAGTATTCTTCAGTATTTAGTGTTCAGATTGCAGTATTCAGAAATCTGCAATCTGTGTAATCTGAAAACTGCAATCTAATATGTTAATTCAAATGTACATCAACATCCACATTCATTCCCGGACGCAATAATTTCACTTTTGCAGCATCATTACTTGAATCTAAACTAATTTTCACCGGTAATCTTTGAATTGTTTTTACGAAGTTTCCTGTTGCATTGTCAGGTGGCAATAGAGAAAAACGAGATCCTGTAGCTGGAGAAAATGAAGTTAATGTTCCTTTGAATTCATAGTCAGGGTAAGCATCCACTTTTAATGTCACTTTTTGACCAATAACCATTTTGTTCAATTGTGTTTCTTTGAAATTAGCTACAACCCAAGCTTCATTATTATTGATAATATAAAATAAAGATTGTCCAGCTTGTACCAATTGTCCTGGTTGAATATCAATTTTAGAAATTTGACCATCAATAGCAGCAGTTACCACAGTGTAAGTCAAGTTTAATTTAGCAGCTTCAAGTAATGCTCTTGCTCTTTTAATATTAGCAGCAGCTACAGCAGTTTGTTTGTTAGAAACTCTGGATTTTGCTTCATAGGCAGATCTTTGAAAAGAACTAGCTTTTTGTTGCTCTTCTAAAATATGAACTTGACTTTCAGCTTCTTGTTTAGCAGCCAATGCTTGTTCGTATTGTTGTTTTGTGATCGAATGATTTTTGTATAAATTTTCGTAACGAATATAATCGCTGTTAGCTCTGCCTAACCTGATTTTTGCAGTTTCGATATTTCCACCAGCAGATTTTACATTAGCGCTGGAAACAGCAACGCTTGCAATCGCGCTTCCAATATCTTCTTTTGCTGATTCAAAACTACCTTCAGCACCTACTAGAGCTGCATTCGCTTCTTCTATTTTCAATTGGTAATCTCTCTTGTCAATTGTAAATAAAGTATCTCCTTTTTTTACATAGTCATTGTCTTTTACATAAACTTTGTCCACATATCCAGAAACTCTTGGGATAATTGGGTTCATGTTTTTTTCTATTTGAGCATCATCCGTTTCTTCATGATTTTGCGCATGATTGTATTTTATAATTCCGTAAGTTCCTCCTACAAGGACTAAAACCGCTATAATTATTATGAATTTGCTGTTTGTTTTTTTCTTTTCCATGGTAATGGTTATATTTTAGAAAGGTTGAAGGTTTGAGATAATTGACCAGTTGCAGAAAGTAATTCGTAATATTTTTGAATCACATCCACTTTGGAGATAGTTTCACTAATTTTTGATTTAAGCTGCTCAACATCGGCATCAAGTAAGTCATTAGTGTCTGAAAGGCCATTGTCATATTTATCTTTTACAATACGATAATTTTCAACAGATTGTTCGACAGCCTGAGTTAAAACAGTATTTTGTTTTATAGCTAAATCATAATTATTAATAGCTTGTTGTACTTGAACTCTAATATTATCTTTCAATAATTCCTGCGAGTCTTTCACTTCAAGTGCTTTACTTTTTGCAATTTTTACCTCAGTACCATTTTTCAGGATTCCGCTAAGGTCATAAGATACACCTACACCAAAAAACATTGCATTTTCTAAAGTAACAACATTATTCAGGTTCAAAGCAGCATATCCTCCTGTGAAAGCGACACTTGGATAATAGTTCGATTTGGCCATTGCGATACTGTTTTCCGAAGCTTTTTCCTGGAATTGCAATGCTTCTAAATCTTTACGATTTTGTAATGCAGGCTGCTCATCTGTAGGAACGTTATTTTTAGGAAAATTGATAAGATCATTTTCATGAACTTCCAATTTTGTTCCTGTAGGCAATTTCAAAAGCGTAACAAGATAATAATTGATTATTTTTTCATTGTTAAGCGCTTCATCAAGTGATAATTGCAGTTTAGAAACCTGAAGTTGCGCTTTCAATAAATCATTTCGCGGAATAATTCCGTTTTTTTCCAAAGCGACAAAATCAGTTACACGTTGTTCTGCACTTTTTTGATTTTCTTTTATTAATTCAATGGTTCTTTGTGCTTTATACAAATCGGCGTAGTGGTTTATAACTCGCATTGCCACATCTTCTTTTGTTTTAGAAGCCATTGCATTTTCTGCCTCAACCAAATTGTTCTGAAGTTTAATTCCGTTATGGATTTTCATTCCTGAGTAAATCGGAATTTTCAAGCTTGCCTGACCAATTGCTACCTGATCTGGAACTGGAAAAGCGCCCGAACCAGCATCAACTTCCAAGTGTAAAGTTGGTTCAGTCAAATGGAGATATTGTCCAGTAAGTTTTAAATCAGGATATTGATTATTTTTCGCCGATTGTAATTCTTGTTTCTTCGTGTCAACTTTCGTGTTTGCCAACGAAACTTCATTACTTTTTGTCCAAGCCAATTGTATTGCCTCTTCCAGTTTTAAATTGGTTTTATCTTGTGCCGTAATCGATGAAATCCCAGCGAAGAAACCACCAAAAAGTATTAAATATCTAACTTTCATATATCAAGAGTGCTTTAATGGTTTGTTGAATGTGCATTGTTAAAGTTGTTTTTATATAATTATTGTATTTTTCTTCGGTATCCAATCCAAATAATTCTTCGTAGTAAGATCGATTTAAATTGAAATGGAAATAAGGTCCAAGCATCGTAGAAGGCAATAGCGGAATATTAATGTCTTTTTTGAAAATTCCTTTTTCCTGCCCTTCCAAAATTATGGCTTCCATTGATTTCAGATTTTCTTTCTTCAATTCAGTAAATGCCTGCATATTGATTTTTCTTTTGCTGGAAGAAACTTCAAAATGCAAAATTTGATACATGCATCTATTGTCATTGATTCGGTTAATGTACATTTCTATTAACTTATTAATTTTTTCCAGTGGTTGTAATTCTTCCAGAATTAGTATATCCAATTGTTCTTTGATTTCACTAACTCGAAAAATAACCAATGCTTCCAATAATAATTCTTTAGAACCAAAATAATAGGAAACCATGGCAACATTAATCTTGGCCTCCTTCGCAATGTCTCTTATTGAGGTGCCATCAAATCCTTTTTCTGCAAATAACACTTCGGCTACCTGTAGAATTTGAATTTTCTTATCGGTTAAAGTTTTCAAGATTGTCTTTTTTTAATTTGGTACAAAATTAAACAAGTGTTTAATTTAAACGAGCGTTTAATTTTATTTTAACTTTTATTTAACAACGTAATTTGTGGACTTATTAATATTAAATTTCGTTAAAATTGATTTTTAAAAATAAATATTTTTTATGTAATTGATTGGTATTGAATGTTAAATAAAATTGTGAATATCTATTTTAATGAAGATAGAATTAACTTTTTATTAAAATATATCTTTGCCATCCTAAAAAAATAATTATGAGCGCAATTTGGTACGAATGCAAGGTTAAATATAGAAAAACAGACGAAGCAACAGGAACACAAAAGGTAACTACAGAGCCGTATTTGGTAGACGCGGTTTCATATACTGAAGCGGAAAGTAGAATTACCGAAGAGATGTCGGCTTACATCAGTGAGGAATTTAAAATCACTAATATCAAAATGGCGAATTATGCTGAAATTCATCCTTTTGAAAATACTGACCGTTGGTTTAAATCAAGAGTTTCGTTAATGGCCTATGACGAAGAAACTGGAAAGGAAAGAAAGTCAAATATGTATTTGTTAATTCAGGCCAATGACGTTCGCGAAGCTTACGACAATACGGTTACAGTGATGAAAACCACTATGGGAGAATACACAATTCCAGCTATTTCGGAATCGCCAATTATGGACGTTTTCCCTTATTTTTCCGGTGAAGAAGGAGAATTAGAACAATTAGAAAAATTCAACGCCCGCAAAGATTCTAAACCAGTTGTGGTAAAAGACAGCGATTTTGAAGATCCAATGGAATTTGAAACTGTTTTGGAAGAAGAACAAGAAGCATAAAATAGAAATTAAGTGAACGGTTATAAGGATTTTTTGGTCGCCAATAAGCAACTAAAGAATCCTTAATTTTTTTGCAAAAGGATTAGAAAAATTATTGTTATAAGGTTAAAATTGAACTCCAAAGTTTTATAAATTGGCATGATTGATTTCTTTTATGAATTTGTTTTTTTTTATTTTATAAGACTACACTATATTTATGCCCAAAATGTAGCCAATACAATTATTAAAGATTTTTGATGGAAAGCTTAGAAAATGTTTTTAGTTATGACGAACTTCTTAAGAAAGTAAAGGAGCAAGATTTACTTATTAAAAAGTTAACTGATGTAAATCAGGACGTAACAAACTTTGAATATTTTATAAGAGATTCTTTGGATCTGGTTTGTATTGTCAATTATGATGGATACTTTACGCTTATTAATGACGCTTTTATCGATATACTCAAATATTCACGAGAAGAATTATTATCCAAACCCTTTTATGATTTTATACACCCGGACGATTTAGAAGCTACTTCGTCAATGTGTAAAAGTTTATCTAAGGCTTCTCCAGCAGTCGATTTCGTAAATCGATATATAAAGAAGAATGGTGAATATGTTTATTTACAATGGAAAGCCACCTTAAATTCCGACAATAATTTAATTTACGCAATCGCCAGAGATATTACTGAGATTAGAAAAACACAGGAGAAACTCGTATCTAGCGAAAGATCATTAAACGAAGCCCAAAAAATTGCCAAAATTGGAAGTTGGGATTTTGTTTTAATGACTCAGGAATTAAATTGGTCTAACGAATTATATAAAATTTTTGAAGTAGAAAAAATTCCAAATGATACTGAGCTTTATAACAAGTTTTTGTCTTGTTTTTTTCCAGAAGATAGGGAGGAATTAAAACGAAATATCGAAAATACCATTGCAACTCGAACTCCATATGAAATGGAACATCGAATTATATTAGCCAGCAAAAAAATAAAATGGGTTTTTTGTACCGGCGTTGCTATAGTTGATGATAATGATAATGTTGTTGCACTAAAAGGGGTTGTTCAGGATATTACACAAAAAAAACAAATCGACGATGCCATTAAGGCCAAAGAAAAAGCCGAAGCGTCTAATAAAGCGAAGTCTGATTTTTTGGCAAATATGAGCCACGAAATCCGTACGCCACTCAATGGTATTGTTGGTTTTACCGATTTACTTTTGAAAACCAAATTTGACAAAGACCAATTAGAATATCTTACTACAGTCAATGAATCTGCGAATATTTTGATGGAAATTATCAATAATATACTTGATTTTTCAAAAATTGAATCAGGCAAATTCGAATTGAGTTTTGGAGAAATTGATATCTATGAATTGTCAAATCAAATTATCAATTTGTTCAAGTATGAAGCCAACTCGAAGAATATAGATTTAATACTTCATATTGATCATAGCGTGCCGCAATTTATTTTAGGCGATTCTTTCCGATTGAAACAAGTCTTGGTAAATTTGCTGAGTAATGCTATGAAATTCACTTTTTCTGGATATATTAAACTAAACATAGTTCAGGTCGAATCGGATGCAACAATATCTAAGATTAAATTTTCGGTAATCGACACCGGAATTGGTATTAAAGCTCAAAATCAAGAAAAGATTTTTGAATCGTTTATTCAGGCAGATAACACGACTACCAGAAAATATGGTGGAACTGGGTTAGGACTAGCTATTTCCAGCCAACTTTTGGCTTTAAAGAACAGTCAACTTCAATTGAATAGTTCATATGGAGTAGGAAGTGAATTCTTTTTTATTATAGATTTCAAAAAAGTCAATCAAAAGCAGAATAATTTAATACAAAATAAAGATTTAGAGGCAAATTCAGCTTCAACTTCTTGCAACTCGCTTGAGAATTTTAAAATATTAATCGCAGAAGACAATAAAATTAATATGCTTTTGGCCAGAACTTTGATCCAGAAAATCATAAGCAACTGTACTATAATCGAAGCTACAAATGGGTATGATGCGGCTGTGTTTGCCAAAATAGAAAAACCCGATCTTATTTTGATGGATATTCAGATGCCAATTCAAAACGGATATGATGCTACAGTCACTATCCGCAATACACAAAGTTGCATGCATATTCCAGTAATTGCGTTGACTGCCGGAGTTTTAAACGGCGAAAAAGAAAAATGTTTAAGCCACGGAATGTCAGATTACATTACCAAACCAATTGTACATGCCGATCTGGAGAAAGTATTGCATAAATGGTTGAAGCCAGCAACTTTAAAATAATATTTTATTACTTTTCTTTAGACTTGAAAAAAGCAACATACAAGTGTTGATTAAAATCTATTATCGTAATATTAAGTAATTTGAAACGATTACTTTTTCAGTCAATTTATAAATAACAAAACTCATCTTTGAAATACTATTTTTACAAATAAATAGTAATCTAATTATTTATAAATTAAAATGTTACGTTTGGATTATTTTTATACCTTTAATCGAATAATTCTCTTAGATACTGAGTATAATGGCATACTTTAACGGCCTCTTTCAAAAGATATTTTTATCTGATAATACTGATATATTTAGAAAAAAAATAGAAAAATACCTTAAATATTATTAGTAAAAAAAGAATTGTATGGAATGAAAAATTGATTCACTGGATTATTGGATAAACAATTAAACATCAACATATGAAAGAAACTTTACCATCAGTTGAAGAATTGTTACAAATAATAAAAAAGCAAGAACAAAAGATTTTATTGTTGCAAAAGAAGATTGATTCTATTGCAAACTTTGAATTTTTTACCAAACATACCACCGATTTCATTTGTGTTTCAGATTTAAACAGAAACCTGAAAGAATTTAATCTTGTATTCATTAACAAACTTGGGTTTTCCAAACGGGAATTGCTCGTAAATAATTATCTATCCTATCTTTATCCAGAAGATGTTTTAAGGACCGAAAATGCTTTGATGAAGCTTTTAGAAGGTGAAAAAACAGTCGTTTTTGAAAATAGAATCCTTACCAAACAACAAGAACTTATTACCGTTCAGTGGACTTCTATAATGAACCCTGCCAAGAATTTGGTGTATTCCATCGGTAGAGATATTACCGAAATAAAAAAAATTCAGGAACAATTATCAGCTAGTGAAAGTTTGCTAAATGATGCTCAAAAAATCGCCAAAATTGGAAGTTGGGAATTCAATATAATAACCAAAGAACTAATTTGGTCCAAAGAGTTATATAATATTTTTGAAATAGATAGTCGTTCTAATGTTAATCTTTATGAATGTTATTTAAAATATTTCACTAAAGAGGATAGTGAATTGGTTAGCAAGAGAATAAATGAATCTATTGAAACCAGAAAACCTTATGAAGTAACTCATAAAATACTATTTCCTGATAATAGTTTCAAATGGATTTACGGAACTGGATTACCAATACAAAATGAAAAAGGTGAAATTGTTGC